>FZPW01000067.1_pt1 | contig 24252 bp, 23 predicted proteins | sample 1534771 | NCBI WGS metagenome assembly FZPW01 (sample SAMEA104161894, study PRJEB21768) | metagenome | biome: subterrestrial habitat; feature: phreatic zone; material: underground water | place: France | collected 2016-06-01 | depth 60 m | reverse complement strand
TTTTTTTTTAATGATACGGCGACCACCGAGATCTACACTCTTTCCCTACACGACGCTCTTCCGATCTCTTGCTCGTCAGCGGAATATTCACGCCCACATCGGTGTAGTAAGGGTCCAACTCCCACATCACGTCAACCTTGCTGGATTCCTCGGGGAATGAACTGGTCGCAGCCGGTTGTGATTCGTTGTCGGAAAAATTTTGCGGGGATCCTTCGGCCGCATCTGAGGGAATGGCGCACAAACCGCAAAGCAGCATGGCTGCAAATAACAAAAAACGTCGCATGAATTTCTATTGTTCCGGGCAATCCAGCCCCATATCAAACGTCATATTTTCCAGCGCCAATCCCGCTGACAACTGAAAACGCTCCCGGCTCTGCCGCCCGATATGAATTGCAGCCGGTCCGAAGCGATTTTACTTCACCCGGCGGCCTCTCACATGGAAATGCAGGGGAAATCCCGTTCCGCTATTCACCTTCCAACTGGTTGGCGACCCTCATCACCTCGGCTACAGTGGTCGCGCCCTGCGTCAGTTGCATGATCGCGGCATCGAACAGCGTCTTGCCCTTCATGTGATCGCGTGCGACTTGTAAAAAGTGCATGTTTTTTTCATGTGCAACCGCATCGGCAATGTCGCCAGTTATCTCCAGCATTTCGAAGATGGCCATGCGTCCGGCATAGCCGCTTCCATTGCAATGCGGGCAACCGCGCCCGTGTTTGAGATTGCCCCAGCTTCCTTCAAGCAGACCCGCACGCCCCAGCCACTCGCCTTCCTGCACGGTCGGACTATACGGCTCGCTACAACTTGGGCACACACGCCGCAGCAGCCGTTGCGAGATAACAGCCTGCACCGAAGATGCCACCATGTATCCGGGAGCATCCATTTCAGTCAGGCGCAACAGCGCATCGGCGGCATCGCGGCTATGCAACGTCGCAAACACCAGATGCCCCGTCATCGCTGCGCGCAAAGCCGGCAACACCGTCTCCGCATCAAGTGATGCTCCGAACAAAATCACATCGGGATCTTGCCTCATCACTGCGTGCAACACGTTTGAGAGGGCGGTATCCGCATTTTCGTTTACCGGCACTTGCACGATACCGGGCAACCGGTACTCGGGCTGCGTCTCGACGGCGATAATTTTTTTGTCGGCCGCATTCATTGCGGACAAGCTCGCATACTGCGTTGTCGTTTTACCGCTGCCGTCCGGGCCGGTCACCACCACCATGCCGCTGCTGCGGCCGATTATTTCGCGGTAACGATTAAGCATATCCGCCGGCATACCCAGTTTTTCCAAATCAGGAATACCGCTACTCCGGTTCAACAAACGCAGCACCACCGCCTCACCATACTGCGCGGGCAATATGGCGATACGCACATCCATAATCTGGTTGCGCACGGAAATACTGAAGCGTCCGTCCTGAGGTGCCTGTTTTGCGGAAATCTCCAGTCCCGCCATTTGCTTCAAGCGGGGTAGCAGTGCGGCTACCGTCTTGCTATCCGTGCCGGATTGCAAATGCAATGCTCCGTCGATGCGTAAGCGTATTTGCCATCCCGTTTGCTGCGGCTCGATATGAATATCCGAAGCGCGCATTTGCACGGCTTCGTCGAGCAATCTGATGAGTTGCTCCTCATCCTGTCCGTCCGCCTCTCCCGATGCGGAGACAATTCCTCCGGAATCTTTTGATAATACGCGCGCCAAACTACCGAGCTCCTCGGTATGACGATAGACGCGGTCCAGCGTTTCCAGCAACTGGCCTTCCGTCACAACTGCCAGATCAATATCGCAGCGCAGAATGCGCGAGATTTCGTCATAGGCAAACATATCGGTCGGGTCGGTCATTCCAACCAGCGCAACCCGGTTGACATCATCCAGCACAATGCAGCGAAAACGGCGCGCCTGATTCTCCGGCAAGCGCCGGACGATTTCGAGATTGACGTTATAATGTTTGAGATTGATGAAGGGGATATTGAGCTGTCTGGCCAAGGCTTCCGAAATCTGGTCTTCGGTCATGAAAGCGTTTTCGACCAGCACCCGCCCAAGCTTGCGTCCGCTGCGTTTTTGCTGATCAAGGGCAAATTGCAATTGCTCTATCGTGATAAGTTTCTGCTGTACCAGCAGATCACCCAACCGGATTTTTTCGGGACGAGCCATAGATAATCACCTTATGAAGTCTGTACCCTGCGCATCGTGGATAGGCAGTTAACCCGGCTGTATCAGCCACCTTTTAACTGCCTGCGGAGATGCGCAAATTAGCCCTTTTTATTATTGCTGACAAGCATTAGCGAAAGCACCACATGTTTAACGTCATCCTGTTCCAGCCCGAAATCCCTCCCAACACCGGCAACGTGATACGCCTATGCGCCAACAGCGGTGCGCAACTGCATCTGATCCGTCCGCTCGGCTTTGAAATCGACGACAAACACTTGCGCCGCGCGGGGCTGGACTATCACGAGTACGCCAACATGCGGGTGCATGATGATCTTGAAACCTGTCTGCGCACCCTGCCCGACTCGCGCCTGTTCGCCTTTACCACCAAAGGCTCCCATCCCTACCACGAAGTGAAGTTTCAAAAAGGCGATGCGTTTCTGTTCGGCCCGGAGAGTCGCGGCTTGCCTGCAAATATTCTGGAATCACTACCCGCCGAACAAAAATTGCGCCTGCCGATGCGCCCGGACAATCGCAGTTTGAACTTGTCGAATACGGTCGCGATTGCGGTGTATGAAGCGTGGAGGCAGTGCGGTTTTTGCGGTGCGGGGTGAACTCGGGGAAGGGGGAAGGAGGAAGAGACCGCACCTGCGGCGCTCAAGGGAGAAGAAAATAAAGCGGAGAGGTTACCCTTCCCCCCTCTCTTCTCATTCTGATTAAAACTCGTCGCTGGGCTGGCGGCTCAACAGATTTTCGGTGGCCTTGTCGGCGGGCAGGTGTTCGTACAACACCCGGTAAACTGCTTCACTGATTGGCATTTCCACGCCCATGCGCTGGGCGATTTGGTGTACTTCGCGGGCGGTGTAAACACCTTCCGCCACATGCCCCAACTCCGTCAAAATATCCGGCAGAGCTTTCTTCTGCGCCAGCAGCATGCCCACCTTGCGGTTGCGCGACAAATCGCCGGTGCAGGTCAAAATCAAGTCGCCCGCGCCGGATAAGCCACCCAGCGTTTCTGCTTTGCCGCCCAGCCGCAAACCCAGCCGCGTCATCTCGGCCAGACCGCGCGTCAGCAAAGCGGCGCGGGCGTTGTAGCCCAGTTGCAAGCCGTCACTGATACCCGCCGCGATTGCCAATACGTTTTTGACCGCGCCGCCCACTTCGACCCCCACCACATCGGCGCTGGAATAAATGCGCAGACGGGAGTGGTGCAGGGCTTGGGCGGTGCGCTGCGCGAAAGCGATGTCGTTGGAGGCCAGCGTCATCGCAGTGGGCAAGCCGCGCGCCACTTCTTGCGCGAAGCTGGGGCCGGACAGAACAGCGCGGGGAAAATGGGCGGGCAAAGTTTCCGCCACGATCTGGTGCGGCAGTTGCGAAGTCTGCGCCTCGAAACCTTTGCACAACCAGACCACGGGAATCGCAACAGGAGAGGCGGCGATGCGCTGCAAGATGCCGCGCAGGGCGGCAACAGGCGTGGCAACGATCAGCAGTTCAGCGCCGCTAATCGCGGCATCCATATCCGCGGTGAGTTGCAACGATGACGGCAACGGCATGTCGGGCAGGTAGCGCGGGTTGCTGCGGCTGGACTGCATCGCTGCCGCTTGTTCCGCATCGCGCGCCCACAGGGTGACTTGATGGCGCGGCGCCAGACTGATCGCCAATGCCGTGCCCCAAGCCCCCGCTCCCAATACCGAAATTTTCATCAGTCGCCCCACACGTCGGTGATTTTGACGTAGCCCGTCACGCCGTCAATATCGCGCACTTTGAGCCAGCCGTTGCCCGCGTTTGCCTGCCACTCCATGGCCAGTTGGCGCGCGGCCTGAAACACCACGGCAGCACCTTCTTCCGGCTTTTCCCGCACGGCGGCAATGGGAGCCGTCACGAGGACAAAACGTTTGCCGCTCAAGGCGCGCTTTTCGATCCAGTACATTTTGCCGTAATGGTCCCGCACCTTGATCCAGTTATCCAGACTGACCACGCGCTCCAGCGGCAGGTAGCGCGTCGCCACGAATAACTTCTTGGCTTTCAGCGAAGGCGCGTCGTACATGATCGCCGGAGTCGCCACCGACACAAAGTCGAGCGCATGCGCGTTGACGGCGGCAAGCAGGCCGCCGAGCATGGCGATGAGTGCGACTTTGCTGCGCATGCGGAGGATGCTCACGGTCTTAGTGCTTCACTTCCGCGGCTTGCTGCTTTTGCTGCTGGTACAGCACTTCGAAGTTGATCGGGCTCAGCAGCACGGGAGCGAATCCGGCGCGCACCACCACATCGGAAACCACTTCGCGCAAGTACGGGTAGAGGATGTTCGGGCACATGATAGCCAGCACTTGCTCCATCTCGGCGTGGGGAATGTTGCGCACTTGAAAAATACCCGCCTGCTTGGCTTCAACGAGGAACAGTACTTTGTCTTTCTCTTGCAGCTTGGCTGTCACTGTAACGGTCACGGTCACTTCGAACACGCCTTCTTCGACAGGCGTTGCAGCAGTGTGCAGTTGCAGATCGATCTGCGGATTCTCGCGCTCGAGGAAAATGGCCGGCGCGTGGGGAATTTCCAGCGACAGGTCTTTGACGTAAAGTTTTTCGATATTGAAAATCGCTTGCTGCTCCTGCCCTGCTGTTGCGTTAGTCTCGCTCATGATTCCTCCTAAGATGGGTATTATTTATTTAACAGCCGATCCAACTCACCGCGACGGTCAAGCGCGGCCATATCGTCGAAGCCGCCGACATGGAAGTCGTCGATAAATATTTGCGGCACGGTACGACGTCCGGTTTTGGCGATCATCGGATCACGCAATTCGGGATGCAGGTCAATGCGGATTTTTTCAATTTCCGTTATGCCTTTGCTGTTCAGCAGACGCTCGGCATTAACGCAATACGGGCACACTTCGGTGCAATACATCACGATCTTGGGCATATTACTTCTCAACCGGCAAGTTGGCTTTCTGCCAGGCAATGATACCGCCCGCCAGATTATGCACCTGGGTAAAGCCCTGCTTGACCAACTGGGCTGTCGCGGCGGAAGAGCGTTGACCGCTGCGGCACATCACCACGATAGGTTGTTCGCGGTATTTTTCCAATTCGCCGATGCGCTCGTGCAATTTACCCAGCGGAATCAGCTTGGCATTCAGCACATGCGCCGCGTCGTATTCTTTTTGTTCGCGCACATCGAGAATGAGCGCGTCTTTGTGGTTAATCAGCTGCAATGCGCCGACGGTATCCACTTCTTTTATGCCGCGCACTTTGTTGCCGAAAAACGACCACAGCAGCATCAAACCGCTGCTGATAAAAACCAAAACCATCATGTAATTAGTTTCCAGAAACTGCACGTTGATACTCCTCGTATTTTTGGGTGGCGAATTCTAACAGAGCGGAAAAGTGCGCAGGGTCTTTCAATGCCAGACGGCTCAATTCGGCCTGCGCGCCGCGAAAATCGTTGGGGTACGACCACAGCGCGTTATGCAACTGCACTTTGGCTTCTGGCATGCGCCCGTCCAAGGCCAACAGCCAAGCCTGCCGGTAAACCACCGGGGCAATCGGTATGAAGCGCATGGCACGTTCGTTTATCGCCAGTTTCTCGGCCAGATTATCCGGGCTCGGGTCTATCATGCCGGTCATAAACAGTTCAGCATAAGGGCGCCACAAAGGGTATTGGGATACGCCATTCAAGCTATCGCGCAGGCGCGGCATATAGGTGGCATCGTCGTTGGAGAGCGGGCGCAGCACCAGCGTGGCTTCGAGTTTCTTGTAGCCCTGATACAGTTGCACCAGCGACAGAACGCCCATCACCATCATCATGGCAACCGACAAGCGCCCCAGAGTGCGCAATTGCAGACGGTAGGTTTTGCTTTCCATCATACCCAGCGCCACCGCCGCCACACCGATGAAGTAGCCGTACCACAGCGGGTATTCCAGCAGGCTGTGTATGCCCAGCACCGCCAGCACGCTGAAGCCCCACCAGTGATAGACGGTGAGATGCTCACGCCGCGCGTGCCACAACCAAAGCCCCAACTCGCCGAACAGAATCGCCAAACCGGCCAAGCCGGTCTCGGCGGCCAACTGCATCACCAGATTGTGCGCATTGTTGTACAGGCCTGCAATATTCAGATTATGCAGTTCCGCACCGAGCTGGAAATGCTGCCAAGCAAATTGCCCGAAGCCCGCGCCCAGCAAAGGAAAGTGCGTAAAAATCATCAGCGCCTCTTTCCACAGATACACGCGAATGCCGCCGCTGGCGGAAAACATACGGTCTACTGTGGTGACTTTACCGGTCGCACCTTCCAGCCAAGGAATCTGTACAACAAAGTGCATGGCGACAAAACCAGCCAGCAGCAATAAAACATACTTTAGCAACGGCACATAAGACTTATCGCGGCGCTGCCACCAATAGGTCATACCAACCATGAACAGAAGGTACAGCCAGGCTGTGCGCGAACCGCTCAACGCCAGCACGAACAGCAGCGGCAATACCAGCAACGCGGACTGCCATGCCCGCAACGACCAGCGGATATGCAGCAAGCCCAGCGAAGCCAACCCCAGCGCGATGTAATTGGCAAAGTGATTCGGTTGCGCGATATTGCCGTACACCGCTGATGCGGTTTTGACGGTAACGACGAAATTCAGAAAGGTGTTCCAGCGGTAGTGCTGGATCAGACCGGCCAGCGCATTCAGCTCCGCCCCCAGAACGAGGAACACCGCCAGCACGGTGGCCAGCAACGGCAAGCCTAACTCGACACGCAACCTGTGCCCCAGCATCACCAGCAAAGCCATCCACAAAAAATACAGCGACAGCAGCAGCGTCTGATCGAAGCTCGGTATTTTGCCCAGCAGATACTGCACCAGCAGCAACAGCACCATGCCAATAGGCAGCAGCACGACGCGCGGCAATTCCGCTTGTTGCCAGTAGCGTTTGCTCACCAGCAAGGGCAGCGCGCAAAGGCTGAGTATCGCCGCGCCCCACTCGTGGTAGAAGGTGGTGATGGGATAGGCGTGGTGGTAATACAGGAAAGGCAAAACCCACAGCAACCCGACGAAGGTCAGGCTGATGTGGGCTAGGGTAATCGAACGGGGGAAAAGTTTACTTAGCAACTACCTTTAACACCGAACTTGGCCAGAATATTGTTCAACGGGCAAATCTGGGTGAACCCGCTTTGCAGCAGGTTAAAGCCCACAAAGGCGGTGAAGAACAGGAAGTATTTGCTGACGAACAGCGGGCTGGCATCCACGCCCAACGCCAGCGACAACAAAACAAAACTACCTGCGACGATACGGACGATACGTTCTGCATTCATGCTTAAAGCTCCTTAATGGTTAACAATTTTACTGGAATTTCTTGTACAAGGTTGCGTAATACAAAACCGGAATCACGATCAGGGTCAGCATGGTGGAGACCATGATGCCGAAGATCAGCGAAATCGCGAGGCCGTTGAAAATCGGGTCATCGAGAATAAACAGCGCGCCCAGCATCGCGGCCAGTCCGGTCAGGATGATCGGCTTGGCGCGCGCGGCGGCCGCATCGATCACGGCATGCTGCAAATCCACGCCGTCGCGTATCTGCAAGTTGACGAAGTCCACCAGCAGAATGGAGTTGCGCACGATAATGCCCGCCAGCGCGATCATGCCGATCATCGAGGTCGCGGTGAATTGCGAACCCAGCAGCGCGTGCCCCGGCATCACGCCGATGATGGTGAGCGGGATCGGCGCCATGATGACCAGCGGCACGACGTAGCTCTTGAACTGCGCCACCACCAGCAGATAGATCAGGATCAGTCCCACGCCGTAGGCGATGCCCATGTCGCGGAATGTCTCGAAGGTCACCTGCCATTCGCCATCCCACTTCAGCGCGTAGCTTGCATACGGGTCGGACGGCGTTTTGAAGAACCAGCTTTGCAGCGTGCCGCCTTCGCTCAACTCCATGCCCCCAGTCTTGCCGTTGATGTCGAACATGCCGTACAGCGGGCTATCCAGCTTGCCCGCCATATCGCCGAACACGTAGACCACGGGCAGCAAGTCCTTGTGAAAGATCGGGTAGTCGCGCGCCGTGTTGATGAGTTGCACCACCTCGGACAAGGGCACCAGCACGCCGTCGCGCGCGCGCACTTTGAGCTTGAGCACTTCGTCGATATGGCTGCGTTTTTCGGCGGGCAATCTCAGGCGCAGCGGCGGCGCGTATTTGGAATTGTCGTCGTGCAGCGAAGCCACATCCTGCCCCGACAAAGCGATCTGCACCGCATCCACGATGTCGCGCTGCGCCACGCCCAGCAAGGCCGCTTTGCTTTGCAGCACGCGCAGTTGCAGCTTGGGCGCGGCTTCGCTCACGCTGTCGTCAATGCCGACGATATCCGCTGTCTTGCCGAATTGCTCGCGCACTTTGCCTGCCACTTTGCGCGCGCCTTCATAGTCCGGCCCGTAGATTTCCGCCACGAGCGGCGACATCACCGGCGGGCCGGGCGGCACTTCGACGATCTTCACTTTCGCATTCCACTTTTTGGCAATCGCCTCGATTGGTTCGCGCACGCTGCTGGCGATTTCGTGACTGCTGCGGTGGCGGTGATGCTTGTCTTGCAGGTTCACTTGCAGGTCGCCCTGCTCCGACTCCGCGCGCAGGTAGTACTGGCGCACCAGCCCGTTGAAGTTGATCGGCGCGGCGCTGCCCGCATAGCCCTGATAGTCGGTCACTTCGGGCACAGTAGCTAGGTAAGCACCGATGTCATGCAAGACGGCTGAGGTTTGCTCCAGCGCCGTGCCGGTGGGCATATCCACCACGATCTGAAATTCGGATTTGTTGTCGAACGGCAACATTTTCAGCACCACCAGCTTGACCACGCCCAGCGACACCGCGAAGAACAAGCCCGCCAGAATGCCCAGCCACAGCTTGCGGCGCGCGGGCTTGCCGTGCTCGCCATTCAGGAACGGCCCCAGACGGTTGCGGAAAAATTTGGACAGTTTGGTCTCACGTTCATCTTTGACAACAGCATGGTGCGCACCGGAAAAACGCAAGGCCAGCCAAGGCGTAATCACAAAAGCGATCACCAGCGAGATCAGCATGCCCATGCTCGCGTTGATCGGGATCGGACTCATGTACGGCCCCATCAAGCCGCTCACAAACGCCATCGGCAGCAATGCCGCGATCACGGTGAAGGTGGCGAGTATGGTCGGGCTGCCGACTTCATCCACCGCCTCGGGAATAATCTCGGACAGCGGCTGATGCTGTGCCAGTTCGCGGCGGCGGTGGATGTTTTCTACAACAACAATCGCATCGTCCACCAGAATACCAATGGAGAAAATCAGCGCGAACAGCGACACACGGTTCAGCGTGAAGCCGTAAGCCCACGAGGCGAACAGCGTCAGCGCCAGCGTCAACATCACGGCCACGCCAACGATGAAGGCTTCGCGTTTGCCCAGAGCGAACCACACCAGCATCACCACCGCAGCGGTCGCGAACAGCAATTTCTTGATGAGCTTCATCGCCTTGTCGTTGGCGGTTTCGCCGTAGTTGCGCGTGGTGGAGACCTGCACGTCGGAAGGAATCACGCTGCCTTTCAATTCATCCACACGCTGCAACAACTTGTCGGCCACATCGACGGCGTTCTCGCCCGGCTTCTTGGTGATCGCCACGGTGACGGCGGTGAATTCGCCTTTGGCCTGAATGCCCTTGTCGCCCGCCGCTTCGCCCGTGCCCAGCCAGACATAATTCGACGGCTGATCCGCGCCATCCTGCACTTCGGCCACATCGTGCAGGAATACCGGCTTGCCGTCGGTTACGCCGACCACGAGCTGGCTGACATCGTTGGCGTTGCTCAAAAAGTTACCGGTCTGCACCAGCACTTCGCGATTGTTTTGCACCAGACTGCCCGCCGAGGCCGACATGTTGGTGGCCTGCAACGCGGTGCGGATATCCTGCACGGAAAGCTGGTGCGCGTTCAGCGCATCGGGGTTCAGTTGCACGCGCACCACCTGCTGGGTAGCACCGATCGTGTTGACCTCGCGCGTGCCTTTCACGCGTTTCAGTTCGGTCTCGATGGCATGCGCAATATGCGTCAGCGCCAAACCGCCGCCCGCCTCCTGCTCGCGCCACAAAGTCAGCGCCAGCACCGGCACATCGTCAATGCCCTTGGCCTTGATGATGGGCTGCGACACGCCCAGTGTCGGCGGCAGCCAGTCGGCGTGCGAGTGGATCACGTCATACAGTTTGACCAGCGACGGCGCATGCTGCTCGCCCACCTTGAACTGCACGGTGAGCACCGACATGCCGGGTTGCGACACCGAGTAAACATGATCGACTCCGGCGATTTGCGACAGCACCTGCTCGGCGGGAGTCGATACCGTGCGCGCCACATCCTGAGCCGACGCGCCGGGGTAGGCGATTAGCACATTGGCCATGGTCACATTGATTTGCGGCTCTTCCTCGCGCGGCGTCACCAGCACGGCAAACAAGCCCAGCAGCACCGCCACCAACGCCAGCAACGGCGTCATTTGCGAGTGCAAAAATATTCTGGCGATACGTCCTGAAATTCCCATCACACCACCTCGATTGATAACGTATGTATTTTTTGCCAAACAGATTCATTCCCCAAGCATAGGGAATGAACTACCGGACCAATGATTTATTTATGCTTGAACGACATGCCGGCCTTGATCGCGTCAACTGCAATGCGCTCTCCCTGATTCAGGCCGGAAAGCACTTCGATTTCTTTGTCGCCCGCCACATCGCTGACGCGCACCTGACGCAAGCTAACCGCGCCTTTCTCGTCCACGACATATACGGCCAACACTTCGCTGCGGCGCACCACCGCGCTGGCGGGGATCATCAGTTTGCTGGCTTTACCGACCACAAAGTGCGCGCGCACGAACATGCCCGGATACAAACCCGGCTCGTTTTCCGGCAGCGTGATTTTGACTTGGGTGCTGTGCGTGCGCGCATCGGCGGCAGGTTGCACCACTACGGATGCGGCCTTAATCAAACGCGACAGCGAGGGCACTTCGATAGACACCTGCGGGCGGGCGCCGATGTCGGCCAGCTTGTACTGCGGCACATTCACAATCACGCGCATTTGCGAGGGGTCGAAGCCGGTCAACAACGGCTTGCCCACCATCACCATTTCACCCATCTCAACCATGCGCGCGGACACCACACCGCTATAGGGCGCGATGACCGAAGTATAAGCGGCAGTCAGCGCCGACTGCTTCGCGCCCGCTTCACTGGCGGCGGCCTGCGCCTGCGCCATCTTGTAATCGGCCATGGCTTTGTCCAGCGCCGACTGGCTGATAAATTTCTGCTCAAACAGTTGTTGCGAGCGCTCGTAGTTGGCCTTGGCATTTTGCAGCGCAGCCTGCGCTTGCCGCGCCTGCGCCTGACTACCCGCCAGCGCCTGATCGGCCTCGCGCTCGTCGATGCGCAAAATGACCTGACCTTTTTTGACCTTGTCGCCTATTTCAAAATTGATCTCTTTCACCCGCCCGGAAATCTGTGCAGACACGGTGGATTGGCGAGTCGCCTCAACCACCCCTTCCGCACTATAGGTTTGCGCCACCTCACGGAACTGCACCGGCGCTGTCGCCAAAGGCTCGTCCGCATGAGCAATCAGCGACATTGCGGAAAACAATCCGGCAACAACCAAGCGATAGTCTTTATTCATTGCATGCACCTTTCAAAAATCAATACATATTAGAATATACTAATATTCAAAACAGGGCAAGCCTACTTATCCAGGAAGACTTGCACCATTCCCTCTGCTTTCCGCATGATAGACTCATTGCCCGCCAATTTATCAAGCGGAATATCCGTTCGTTATTCAAGCAGTCATCACGTTTATGAATATCCTTCTGATCGAAGACAACCGCGACCTGGCCAGCAATCTGTTCGATTACTTCGAGTCGCACGGACATACGCTGGATCTCGCCGGAGACGGCATTCCCGGCCTGCATTTCGCCTCGACCAATTCCTATGACGCACTCGTGCTGGATGTGATGTTACCCAGCATGGATGGATTAACCATGTGCAGACGCTTGCGCGATGCGGGGAAGCACACACCTATTTTAATGCTAACCGCGCGCGACTCGCTGGAAGACAAAATTGCCGGCCTTGAAGCGGGCGCGGACGACTATGTGGTGAAACCGTTTTCGATGCGCGAGGTGGAGGCACGCCTCCACGCATTAGTCAGACGTTCAAAACTGCGCGAAGGCGACAGTCTACTTCAGGTTGGCGACCTGTCCTTCAATACGGACACGCTCAAAATACAGCGGGGACAGCGCGCTGTCGTGCTCCCCCCGATTGCCCTGAAGCTGTTAGAGCTGCTGATGCGCCAGTCTCCCCGCGTGCTATCCCGCGAGGAAGTGGAACGCGCCATCTGGGGCGATGCGCCTCCGGACAGTGATGCCTTGCGCGCGCACATGCACATCCTCCGCCACGCCGTAGATGCAACAAATGAGAAGCCGCTGCTTAAAACTTTGCGCGGCATCGGCTACCAGATCAGCGATGAGTAATTTTTTTACCAGCCTGAAATTCAAACTGGCGCTCACTTTTGCGCTCTTTGGTGCAATGGTCAGCCTGCTGTTATCGCTGGGGATTTCCCTGTCCGCACACAAACTTGGCGAACGTCTTATGGACGAAACATTGCGCGCGGAGCTGGACGACTACATATCGAGACGCACCCGCAATCCGAATTCGCTTCCCCCCGCGACGGTCAGTATTCAGGGTTATGTGCTGGCAAAAGAACAAAGTGGGGAGTCGCTCCCTCCCGAACTGCGCCCCCTGCAGGAAGGAACGTATCGGCTGACTATCGGCGACATTCCTTACCGGATTGCGGTGACCCATAAAAACGGCGAGCGTTATTTCATGCTGTTCAATGAGCAGCGCCAACAGCACCGCGAGGAAATGTTCAGCCTTTATCTGACCAGCGGGGCGCTGATCATGATCCTGCTTTCCGCTTGGGCAGGCTGGTGGCTGGCCGGACGCGGGGTCGCGCCCATCACCGAGTTGGCGCGCCGCGTTGGCAGTGCCACGCCGGAGGACGATGCCGACACGGTTGCACTAGGTTTTTCCAACGATGAAATCGGCCAGCTTGCTCAGGTTTTCTCTGTCTACCTCAAACGCATGCGCGCCTTTATCAACCGTGAGCGCAGCTTCACCAGCGATGTCAGCCATGAACTGCGCACCCCGCTGACCATCGTGCAGGGTGTGCTGGAGTTAATGGCCGACGGCAAACAGTCGGAGGAAAAAAGGCAAGAGCGCATCGCCAAGATAGAGCGGGCAAACCGCGACATGGTCAATCTGACTTCGGCGTTACTGCTGATGGCCCGGGAAAACACGGATGAGCTGATTGTGCAAACCTGCGATGTATGCGAAGTGGTCGGCACCTCCGTCGAGATGAATCGCCATTTGTTAAGCGACAAGACCTCGGTTGAGACAGTCTGCCACGCCCATCCCCTCCTTGCGACGGAGCGTACCTTGCTCGGCGTTGTTGTATCCAATCTGATTCGCAATGCATTCACCTACACGCCGTCCGGCACCGTTTTAATTTCGGTGGAAGAAAACAAAATCACCGTCAGCGACACCGGAACCGGGATACGCGGCGATGAAATCGGCAAGGTTTTCCAGCAGCACTTCAAGGGCTCAGGTAGCACCGGGTCGGGGATCGGCTTATCGCTGGTTAAACGCATCTGCGACCGCTATCAATGGGAAACCCTTATTAATAGCACCGAAGGGCACGGCACTTCGGTGCAGCTCATCTTTAAATCCCGCCAGCCTTAACGCTCCCCTAACGCAGCACCAACGCAGCCCTAACGCGGACAGTTTTAGCATTTCATGTACAAACATGGGAGCTGCATACGCCCATTCTTTTTGAACGCCCAAGTCACAAGCACTCGGGCGTTAATGAACACTAGCGGGAGGCATAATGAAAGCTGCTTCAATCTCAACTGGGCGCATGGCCCGCATGCACTCATCCCATCACTCGCACAAGCCGGTGATATCTGTATTGCGCCAAGCACTGCTACGTTTTTCTAAACGATTGGAGCGGATACAAATAGCCATTACCCTGAGCGAAGCCGCTGACGTGGAAGGGGCAAGATCATTGCTTGCTCCGCCCCTGTCATCGACGAAATCCAAATCTAAACTATGAGCCTCAACAACCTCTTTCCATCTGGCGACTGGATTGAAAACTATGGCGCAGATCTGTACAGCTTTGTGCTCAGCGCGCTGCTGCTTTTTGCGTACTACCTCTTTATTGCGTACAAAACCCGCAGAAATTCCGCCTATACAGTGCAGTCGGTCAACATCATCGCCCGCGCCGCATGGGTCGAATCAATCATGCGCGATAGCGGCAAAGAAGTTCTGGCAGTACAAACCCTGCGCAATTCCACCATGGCCGCCACATTTCTTGCGTCCACCTCGGTGCTGTTGATTATCGGCGTACTAACGCTGAGCGCCCAAGGCGACAAGATGGAAGGTACGTGGCACGCACTCAATATGACAGGCAACATCCGCAACGAGCTATGGCTGGTCAAGCTGCTCATCATGCTGCTGGATTTATTCTTCGCCTTTTTCAGTTTCTCCATGGCGGTGCGCGTGTTCAACCATGTGGGCTACATGATCAATGTGCCGCTGGCGCGCAACCACAAAATGATTTCCCCCAAGCACGTAGGTATCCATCTGAATCGCGCGGGAATGTTTTACAGCGTCGGCATGCGCGCTTATTACTTTACGGTTCCTCTGGTGTTCTGGCTGTTTGGCCCGCACCTTATGCTGCTGTCCACACTCGCACTGATCCCGATTCTTTACCGACTTGATCGGGCTCCCAAAATTCTTGCCGAGGATTACGCGGAAGTTCCCGGCGCGGATGACATAGCGCCGTTCCGCTGCATATAAAAATTTCACCGGAAAAATCCTTAAGGGAATTAGCCGGTGAACAACGTGGTACCCAGTGTTTAACAAGGAGATGTTTTATGAAAAAAGCAGCAATTGTATTTGCATCCGTTCTCGTAGTCGCTTGCGCTTCATCGCCCAAAACAGACGTATCGCAATCCAACATTAAGAAAATTTCAAACACAACCGATTCAACTGTCACGCCGTCTTTAGCTTCGCAAAATCCGGCGCCTATTTCAGCGGCAGAAATGGAACTGAACAAGCTGACCGCAACCATACAACATCTTGATAACCAGAGTGACTACTTTGACTATAACAAGTCTTCCATCAAGCCCGAATACCTGAGTGTTATTCAGCAAGAGGCTGCATTTATCAAAGAGCACAAGCAGGACGTCGTCACACTGGAAGGCAATGCCGACGAGCGCGGAACTGACGAATACAATTTAGCCTTGGGCAGCAAACGGGCGATTGCGGTCAAAAAGCGCCTGGAAAAAATGGGAGTACCGGCCCGGCAAATTAAGATCGTCAGCTTTGGCAAGCAAAAGGCCAGACTAACCTGCCACGAGGAAAAATGCTGGAAAGAAAACCGCAGGGTCGATTTCGTTCACAAGCTAAGTTAACCACGCCCTCTCGATACCGGAGAGAGATTGCAATGCCCCGACTTGTCGCGGGCATTGCACCGAAATTATTTTGTGTCGGCTTCTACTTAAAGGCGGGGGCTACCCGTGTCTGAACACAACGATTTATCCCGGCACATCTTGCCGACCTCGGCACAATTGGTCGGCGTGTGCCTTACCGTCATTTCGCTGGTCAAGGTGCTGCACATCGGCCAAGTCGGCTCGCTGCTGGATAAATTGCTTGCGGTGGATGCTGTAATTTTCACCGCAAGCACAACGCTTTCGTATGCGTCCATGCGCGATGTTAAATCGGCGAATCTTGAAAAATTTGCCGATCAGTTTTTTATGCTGGGGCTAGTGGAATTAGGCTGCTGCGCCGTATTGCTATCACTTGAAATGATCTGAACCCCGGTTTTTTGCCCGTCTTTATCCTGACTAAATCGAGCAAAACACATCGCGCATCATTTCCACTAGTTTGAGCGTGCGCGGGTCGCCGATGCGGTAGAACACGCGGTTTGCGTCTTTGCGGGTCGCTAGTACGCCCTTGTCGCGCAGGATAGCCAGATGTTGGGAGATGTTACTTTGCGAGGTGCCGACATTCTCGACAATATCCTGAACACTGAGTTCGCTGCCAGCCAGTACGCACAATATTTTCAGGCGCAAAGGATGAGCGATGGCTTTAATAGCCAGCGATGCCTGCATGATGTCTTCGTCTTTGTCGATTAATTTCTTTGTCATTTCTGTTCCATATCCTATGTTCACTGGGGACATACGACACCCCGAAATCGGCTAAAATGCGCGCCCCGTAGTGTGCATAGTTGCAGCTAAATTAGCAACCACTAATGTTTAGATACTTCATTCGCGCCACTGTCCGGCGAGAAAGTGAACCCACCATGAAAATTACGCCCGTTCTGCTCCTCATCCTCGATGGCTTCGGTTATCGCGAAGACACTGACCACAATGCCGTAACCTCCGCGCGCAAACCCAACTGGGACAAGCTGTGGAGCAGTTATCCGCACACACTGATCAATACCTCCGAGCTGCATGTCGGTCTGCCGCGCGGCCAGATGGGCAACTCCGAAGTGGGACATCTCAACATCGGTGCGGGACGCGTAGTTTATCAAGACCTGACCAAAGTAGATGTCGCGATTGAGGACGGCAGCTTTTACAGCAATCCCGCTTTGTGCGAGGCCGTTGCGGTCGCCCAGAAAAATAATTCGACGCTGCATATTCTGGGCTTGCTTTCGCCCGGCGGCGTACACAGTCACGAGCTGCATATTCTCGCCATGATTGAATTGGCGGCGCGCGCCGGACTGAAGAAAATCGCGGTGCACGCGTTTCTGGATGGCCGCGACACACCGCCGCGCAGTGCGGCGCAGTCCCTGCAATTAGTGGATGACAAGTGCAAGCAACTCGGCGCGGGACATATCGTCAGCATTTGCGGGCGCTTCTTTGCCATGGATCGGGACAACCGTTGGGAACGCGTGCAAGTCGCTTACGACATGCTCACGCAGGGCAAGTCGCCGTTTAAGGCAACCAGCGCTGCCGAAGGGCTGGAGCAGGCTTACGCGCGCGGCGAGAACGACGAATTCGTGCAGGCGACCGTGATCGGCGCACCGACACCGATGCAGGACGGCGATGCCGTCGTGTTCATGAATTTCCGCGCCGACCGTGCCCGCGAGATTACCCGCGCTTTGACCGACGACAAGTTCGACGGTTTCGCGCGCGAACGCTTCCCCAAGCTGGCGAACTTCACCACGCTGAGTAGCTACGGTGAAGACTTCCATTTGCCCAACGCCTATGCGCCGACTTCCATCCACAACGGCTTGGGCGAATATCTGGGCAAGCTCGGCTTGAAGCAGTTGCGCATCGCGGAAACGGAAAAATATGCGCACGTCACCTATTTCATGAACGGCGGCATCGAACAGCCCAACCCCGGTGAAGACCGCATTCTCGTGCCCTCGCCCAAAGTGGCTACTTACGACATGCAGCCCGAGATGAACGCCTTCGAGGTGACCGACAAACTGGAAGCCGCAATCCGTAGCAAGCAGTATCAGGCCATCCTGTGCAATTACGCCAACGGCGACATGGTCGGGCACACCGGCAATATGGATGCCGCCGTCAAAGCAGTTGAAGCGCTGGACACTTGTATCGGTCGCGTGGTGAACGCCATGCTGGAATGCGGCGGCGAAGTACTCATCACCGCCGACCACGGCAACGCCGAACAAATGATAGACCGCGCCACGCATCAGGCGCATACCGCGCATACGCTCAATCCCGTTCCGTTCCTCTACATCGGTCGCAAGGCCAACATCGCTGATACCGGTGCATTGCAAGATGTGGCTCCCACCCTGCTGGCCATGATGGGCTTGCCGCAGCCGCAGGAAATGACGGGCAAGTCGCTCATCGAAATTTTGTGATTCCGGCAATCCGTTTACTGCTTTTACTCGCGCTCCTGCTGGGAGAATGCCCCGCTTTCGCCTCGCAACAGGAGGAGCTGGAAAATTTACGCAAACGGATTACCGAGCTGCAACAGGATTTCGATAAAACCAACGAATCAAAATCGGAAGCGGCCGACGCTTTGCGCGAAGCGGAGCGCACCATCAGCACCAGCAACCGCAAACTCGGCGAACTCGCCCAACAGCAAAACACAGCCAGCCGCGCGCTCGATCAATTGCAAAAGCAATCGGGGCAACTGGGTAAAGATATGCAGAACGAGCAGTCGATGCTCAGCAAGTTGCTCTATCAACAATACTTGGGCGGCAAGCAGGAATATCTCAAGCTGCTGCTCAACAATCACGACCCCAATCAAGTCGCCCGCGAGTTGCAGTACTACGACTACATCGCCCGCAGCCGCGCGGCATGGCTCTCTTCCTTGCGCACCAGCCTGCACAAGCTGCAAGCGTTAGCGGATCAAACGAAGCAGAAGAGTCTGGAAATCTCCGCGTTGCAAAACGAAGAAAAATCTCAGCGCCAACGTCTGGAAAAAGAGAAGCGCGCGCGCCTGCAAACGCTGGAAAAATATGCCCAGCAGCTCAAGCAGCAACGCCGCGAGATGGGGCGTTTGCAGCGCAACGAGAATCGCCTGTCACAGCTGGTCGACAAGCTGGCCAAGATGCTGGCGCAACCCAAAGGTAAAGCGCTTTCGCATAGCGACAAGCTGCCGGACAACACTTTCGACGGCAAGCCCTTCGCCTCGCTCAAAGGTAAGCTCGCGTTCCCGGTCAAAGGCGACATCGCCAATAAATTTGGCACAGCTCGTCCCGATAGCACGGTGTTGTGGAAAGGCCTGTTCCTGCGCGCGGCGGCCAGCCAATCGGTCAAGGCGGTTGCTGCCGGGCGCGTGGTGTTTGCTGACTGGCTGCGCGGTTTCGGCAATTTGCTCATCGTCGATCACGGCGACGGCTACATGAGTTTGTACGGCAACAATGAAACCTTGCTCAAACAAGTCGGCGACACCTTGCGCGGCGGCGACACCATTGCTGCCGTGGGCAATAGCGGCGGCAATGAGGAATCCGGTTTATACTTTGAATTGCGCCACGAAGGAAACCCGATTGACCCGATGAAATGGGTTTCGCGTAGCAAATAATTATTGAAAGGTCTCACATGCGTAGTCGTTTGGAAAAAGTCGGATTGGTTGCGGTCGGTCTGTTTGCGGGCGTGTTTTTAAGTCTGCACTTTTCGGCTATCGCCGAGAAAGACACGCTGGCTCCGCTGCCGGTTGAAGAGTTGCGCGCCTTCTCCGAAGTGTTCGGCCGCATCAAAAGCGATTACGTTGAGCCCGTCAGCGACAAGAAGCTGATTACCGAAGCCATCAACGGCATGTTGAGCGGCCTCGATCCGCACTCGGCTTATCTGGATGCGGAAGGCTTCAAGGAATTACAGGTCGGCACTCAGGGCGAGTTCGGCGGTCTCGGCATCGAGGTCGGCATGGAAGAAGGTTTGGTCAAGGTCATTTCCCCGATTGAAGACACCCCGGCCTATCACGCCGGCATCAAAAGCGGCGACCTCATCATCAAGCTGGACGACACGCTGGTCAAAGGCCTCGCGCTCAACGATGCGGTGAAGCGCATGCGCGGCAAACCCGGCAGCAAAATTGTGCTCACCATCATCCGCAAAAACGAACCGAAGCCGCTGGTCATCAGCGTGGTTCGCGCAGTCATAAAAGTGCAAAGCGTCAAATCCAAACTAATTGAATCCGGCTATGCGTTTGTCCGCATCACGCAGTTCCAAGAGCACACCGGCGAAGGCTTAGCGTCCGCGCTCGAAAACCTGCAGAAGCAAAGCGATGGCAACTTGAAGGGCATCGTCCTCGATCTGCGCAATGATCCGGGTGGCCTGCTGACTGCGGCTGTTGCGGTTTCCGCTGCCTTCTTGCCCAAGGATGCTTTGGTGGTTTACACCGAAGGTCGTACCGATGATGCAAAAATGCGCCTTACTGCCACCCCGGAAAATTATCTGCGCGGTAATGGCAGCAGCGATTATCTGAAGAGCCTGCCTGCCGTTTACAAGAACCTGCCGATGGTGGTGCTGGTGAATGGCGGCTCTGCATCCGCTTCCGAAATTGTGGCCGGCGCACTGCAAGACCATAAGCGCGCCGTCATCATGGGCACGCAGTCATTCGGCAAGGGCTCGGTGCAAACAATCCTGCCGCTGGGCAATAACACGGCCATCAAACTCACCACCGCGCGTTACTACACACCGGGAGGTCGCTCGATTCAGGCCAAGGGCATCGTGCCGGATATTCTGGTTGAAGACCCCGCAACGGCAGCGCTGGATAACACCTTCCGCCTGCGCGAAGCGGATCTGGATCGCCATTTGACCAATGACCGCCAATCCGATGACAAGAGTGATGATGCCGCGTCCAAGCCCGCCCTCAAGGCTCAGCCTAAATCCAAGGATGGCGATACCTCCAAGCCCGAAATCACCGAGTTCGGTGCCAAGAACGATTATCAGTTGAATCAGGCATTGAACCTGCTAAAGGGCATGAATATCTTGCACGGGAAGTGAGCTATGAACCCATTCGAACTTCAAAAGACCCGCGAACTGTATTTTTCCGAGGAGCCTGCCGATCAATTACAGCAGGCTTACCTGCTGTTGAGCGGAATGGAAAACATGAAAGTGGAAAGAGGAAGCGAAGCCAATTGTCTGGTGATCCACTACAGTCTGGAACACTATACCCACGAGGGGCTTGAGAAGGCTCTCAACAAGCACGGCTTTCACTTCAAAGAAAGCCTGATCGACAAGGTTGCCAAGCACTTTGTCCATTACTGCGAAGATGTGCAGTACCACAACCTGAGTACGCCGGAACACACAACCAAAAATAATGAATCCGAAGTGTTTGCCCAAGTGTACGGGCAACATCCGCACGATAGTCACGACACCCCGCCCAAAGACGCGCGCGAGTATAAATAGCAGCGCATGAACGACCAGCAATTACTGCGCTACAGCCGCCACATCCTGCTGCCCGATATCGGCATTGAAGGCCAGCAAAAAATTCTTGATGCGCATGCACTCATCGTCGGCGCGGGCGGCTTGGGCTCTCCCGCCGCGTTATATCTGGCCTCCAGCGGAGTAGGCACCATCACCTTGTGCGACAACGACACGGTCGACCTGACTAACCTGCAACGTCAAATCATCCACCGCACGGATAGTGTCGGCATCAGCAAAGTTGCCTCCGCGCAGCACACGTTGGCGGGAATAAATTCCGAAGTGAATGTGATCGGCTTAACTGAACGTATTGCTGGAGATCGACTACAAGAGCTGGTTGCACAAGTCGACGTCGTTCTGGACTGTTCCGATAACTTCGCAACCCGTTACGCCCTGAACTTGGCTTGCCTGCAACAGCGCAAACCACTCGTTTCAGGTGCGGCCGTTCGCTTTTCCGGACAGGTTTCCGTATTTGATTTCAGCCGCGATGATAGCCCGTGTTACAACTGTCTCTACCCGGAGGAGACGGAGTCTGAAGAGGTACGCTGCTCGACGATGGGGGTATATGCGCCGCTGGTAGGGATCATCGGCAGCATGCAGGCGTGCGAGGCCCTAAAAGTGTTATTAGGCAAAGCCTCGCTGTGCGGCAAGCTAATGGTCTTGGATGCGTTAAGCATGGAAACCCGCACCCTCAAACTGAGTCGCGATAGCAGCTGCCCGGCCTGCCAGAACCGTTAAGCCAGCGCACTTCACTGCGCCAGTATTTTTCACGTTGATTGATGAATTTGCAGGCAATAAAAAACCCCGCTATTTCTAGCGGGGTTTTTCACTTGTAAGGAGTCTGACGATGACCTACTTTCACATGCAAGGAGCACACTATCATTGGCGCGAAGTCGTTTCACTGTCCTGTTCGAGATGGGAAGGAGTGGGGCCAACTTGCTATGGTCGTCAGACATAACTGTCGTCTGTCGTTGGAGCGGTTAAATGAACCAGCGACTGACATAAACTGGAAGAAGCAAAGAATGTGTTCTCGATTGTTGCGAGTAAATACTTGTTACGTTTGCTTAATATTATAGGATCAAGCCTCACGGGCAATTAGTATCAGTTAGCTTAACGCATTACTGCGCTTCCACACCTGACCTATCAACGTGGTGGTCTTCCACGACCCTTCAGGGGGGTTAAACCCCCAGGGAAATCTAATCTCAAGGCGAGTTTCCCGCTTAGATGCTTTCAGCGGTTATCTCTTCCGAATTTAGCTACCCGGCAATACCACTGGCGTGATAACCGGTACACCAGAGATTCGTCCACTCCGGTCCTCTCGTACTAGGAGCAGGTCCCTTCAAATTTCCAACGCCCACGGCAGATAGGGACCAAACTGTCTCACGACGTTTTAAACCCAGCTCACGTACCACTTTAAATGGCGAACAGCCATACCCTTGGGACCGGCTACAGCCCCAGGATGTGATGAGCCGACATCGAGGTGCCAAACTCCCCCGTCGATATGAACTCTTGGGAGGAATCAGCCTGTTATCCCCAGAGTACCTTTTATCCGTTGAGCGATGGCCCTTCCATACAGAACCACCGGATCACTATGACCTACTTTCGTATCTGCTCGACTTGTCAGTCTCGCAGTTAAGCATCCTTTTGCCATTGCACTATCAGTACGATGTCCGACCGTACCTAGGATACCTTCGTACTCCTCCGTTACAATTTGGGAGGAGACCGCCCCAGTCAAACTGCCTACCATGCACGGTCCCCAACCCCGATAAGGGGTCTAGGTTAGAATCTCAAACACACCAGGGTGGTATTTCAAGGTTGACTCCATAAGAACTAGCGTCCCTACTTCATAGTCTCCCACCTATCCTACACAGGTTTATTCAAAATCCAATGCAAAGCTACAGTAAAGGTTCATGGGGTCTTTCCGTCTAGCCGCGGGTAGATTGCATCTTCACAAACATTTCAACTTCGCTGAGTCTCAGGAGGAGACAGTGTGGCCATCGTTACGCCATTCGTGCAGGTCGGAACTTACCCGACAAGGAATTTCGCTACCTTAGGACCGTTATAGTTACGGCCGCCGTTTACTGGGACTTCAATCAAGAGCTTGCACCCCATCATTTAATCTTCCAGCACCGGGCAGGCGTCACACTCTATACGTCCACTTTCGTGTTTGCAGAGTGCTGTGTTTTTATTAAACAGTCGCAGCCACCATTTCACTGCAACCCTATCGAGCTTCGAGAGTAAATCTCTACACTCTACCAGGGCGCACCTTCTCCCGAAGTTACGGTGCTAATTTGCCGAGTTCCTTCTCCTGAGTTCTCTCAAGCACCTTAGAATTCTCATCCTGCCCACCTGTGTCGGTTTGCGGTACGGTCTAAATATAACTGAAGCTTAGTGGCTTTTCTTGGAAGCTTGGTATCAGCAACTTCAGTGCCTAAGCACCTCGTTATCACGCCTCAGAATTGACCTCCCGGATTTGCCTAAGAGATCTCCCTACACGCTTGAACCACCTATTCCAACAGATGGCTTGCCTAACCTTCTCCGTCCCCACATCGCATTATATTCAGGTACAGGAATATTAACCTGTTTCCCATCGACTACGCATTTCTGCCTCGCCTTAGGGGCCGACTCACCCTGCGCCGATGAACGTTGCGCAGGAAACCTTGGGCTTTCGGTGAGGGAGCCTTTCACTCCCTTTATCGCTACTCATGTCAGCATTCGCACTTCTGATACCTCCAGCATCCCTCACAGGACACCTTCGCAGGCCTACAGAACGCTCTCCTACCATATATCAAAGATATATCCGCGATTTCGGTGCATAGTTTGAGCCCCGTTACATCTTCCGCGCAGGACGACTCGATCAGTGAGCTATTACGCTTTCTTTAAATGATGGCTGCTTCTAAGCCAACATCCTGACTGTTTTAGCCTTCCCACTTCGTTTTCCACTTAACTATGTCTTGGGGACCTTAATCGGCGGTCTGGGTTGTTTCCCTCTTGACACCGGACGTTAGCACCCGATGTCTGTCTCCCATGCTCGCACTTCTCGGTATTCGGAGTTTGCAATGGTTTGGTAATCAGCAATAGACCCCTAGCCATAACAGTGCTCTACCCCCGAGAGTGATACATGAGGCACTACCTAAATAGTTTTCGGAGAGAACCAGCTATTTCCAAGTTTGTTTAGCCTTTCACCCCTATCCACAGC
>FZPW01000059.1_pt1 | contig 25466 bp, 25 predicted proteins | sample 1534771 | NCBI WGS metagenome assembly FZPW01 (sample SAMEA104161894, study PRJEB21768) | metagenome | biome: subterrestrial habitat; feature: phreatic zone; material: underground water | place: France | collected 2016-06-01 | depth 60 m | reverse complement strand
CTGGGGGCCGAGTGTGGGCCCCCGCGGTTGCAGACCGGTGTCTTGCTGCGGCGCAGCGGGTTTCACTTGTTGCCGCGATGACGGCGCCGCACTACTTCAGGTTCGACCACCAGCGCTGGTTGCTGCGCGGCTTGCCCACGGTGAGCACCTCGCCGATCTCGGGCGTGGCCAGCTCGATGCCCTTGGCCGCGGCCAGGTCGGCCAGCCGCTCCAGCGGCTCGCGCCAGGGGTGGAAGGCCAGGTCGAAGGTGCTGTTGTGCACCGAGTACAGCACCTTGCCGCGCAGGTCCACGAAGGCCTGGATGCTCTCTTCGGGCGTCAGGTGCACGGCCGGCCAGTAGGCGTCATAGGCGCCGTTTTCCATCAGCGCCAGGTCGAAGCCGCCGAAGCGCTCGCCGATCTGGCGGAAGCCGCCGAAGTAGCCCGAGTCGCCGCTGTAGTACAGCCGCTGATCGCCGCTCTGGATGACCCACGACGCCCACAGCGTGCGGTTGCGGTCGGTCAGCGTGCGGCCCGAGAAGTGCTGCGCCGGCGTGGCCGTGAGCTGCACGCCGGCGTGGCTGGCGGCCTGCCACCAGTCGAACTCCTGCACGCGCTCGGGCGGCACACCCATGTCCACCAGCCGCGCCTTCACGCCCAGCGGCACGAAGTAGCGCTGCACGCGCTGCGCCAGGTATTCGATGGTGGGCACGTCCAGGTGGTCGTAGTGGTCGTGCGACAGGATCAGGCCCTCGATCGGCGGCAGTTGCTGCAGCGTGAGCGGCGGCGCATGAAAGCGCTGCGGCCCGGCAAATGGCTGGCCGACATCTACTCCTTGGCGCGACAGCGGTTGAACGCGCTCGGAGTCACGCAAATATACGGCGGTGATCGTTGCACCTACCGTGAGGCCGAGCATTTCTTTTCCTACCGCCGTGACGGGCAGACCGGGCGCATGGCTTGCCTGATCTGGATGGATGCGTAAGTGCCGACGCCTTTACTTGCGGTGCAAAACCTTAGCGTGCGTTTCAGCCTGAAAACCGGGCAGGTATTGCAGGCGCTGACCGATGTTTCCTTTACGCTGCACGCTGGCGAAACCTTGGGTGTTGTCGGCGAATCCGGGTGCGGTAAATCCACGCTTGCCCGCGCCATCCTGCAACTTGTTCCCACCGCGCAAGGCACAATCCATTGGCAAGGCAATCCCCTTGATGTGCATGACAAGTCCGCGATGCAAGCCTTCCGGCGTGCGGTGCAATGTAATTTCCAAGACCCGCTGGATGCCCTCAACCCGCGCATGACGGTTGGCGATTGTGTGCAAGAACCGATGCAAGCCTTACGCCCGGAATGGGGCAGGGCGGCGACCCGCGCACGGGCTGACGCGCTGTTGCAGGCAGTGGGGCTGGAAAGTGCCATGCGTAACCGTTACCCCCATGAATTTTCCGGCGGGCAACGCCAGCGTATCGCCCTGGCGCGCGCGCTCGCCGTCGAGCCGAAAATTTTGCTGCTGGATGAACCTTTCGGCGCGCTGGATGCGCAGGTGCGCAAAGAGTTGCGCCGCTGGCTGCGCCGCCTGCTCGACGAGCTGCACATCACCAGCATTTTCGTCACGCACGATCAGGAAGAGGCGCTGGAAGTGGCCGACCGCGTGGTGGTGATGAACAAGGGCAAGATCGAACAGATCGGCACGCCCGATGAAGTGTATGCCGCTCCCGCCACACCGTTTGTGTACCAGTTCATCGGCAATGTGAACCTGTTCCACAGCCGCGACCATGCGCCGTGGACAGAACAGCACGGCGACGCGGTGGCCTATGTGCGCCCGCACGACATCGACATCAGCCGCACGCCACAAGACGACACCGCATTGCCCGTTGAAGTTAAACTGGTGCGCGCCATCGGCTCCATCGTGCGCGTGGAAGTGGCGGCGGACGGCAGCAGCGAATTCATCGAAATCGAATTGAGCCGCGAGCGCTTTGACGGTGCGCCGCTGGCGAGCGGGGATAAGGTATTTATCCGGCCACGACAATTCCGCGTGTTTGACACAGGAGGCAGCAATGAACTTTCAGCAGCTTAGGATTATCCGCGAAGCAGCCCGCTGCAACTTCAACCTCACCGAGGTGGGCAATGCGCTGTTCACTTCGCAGTCCGGCGTGTCCAAGCACATCAAAGACCTCGAAGACGAACTCGGCGTGGAGTTATTCGTGCGCAAAGGCAAGCGTTTACTGGGGCTAACTGATCCGGGGCGCGAGTTGCTGGTGATCGTCGAGCGCATCTTGCTCGACTCGAACAACATCAAAAATCTGGTGGAGCAATACAGCCAGCGCGACGAAGGACAGCTTACCGTGATCGCCACGCACACGCAGGCGCGCTACTCGCTGCCGCAGGTCATCACCGAATTCAAAAAAGAGTTTCCCAAAGTGCATCTCAAGCTGCATCAGGCGGGGCCGGCTGAAATCGTTGCTATGTTGCTGAATGGCGAGGCAGACATCGGGGTGGCGACCGAGGCGCTGGCCGATGTGACCAAGCTCGATTCGTTTCCTTATTACTCGTGGCATCACGCGGTCGTCGTACCGGCGGGGCATCCGCTGGAAAAAGTGCAGCCGCTGACGCTGGCCGCGCTGGCCGAATATCCCATCGTCACTTATCACGAAGGTTTGACCGGACGCGCCAAGATCGACAAGTCATTCGCCGATGCGGGCATCACGCCGGACATTGCCATGTCGGCACTCGATGCGGACGTCATCAAAACCTATGTGGAGCTGGGGCTGGGGATTGGCATCATCGCCTCGATGGCTTTTAACCCGACCAAGGACAGCGACCTGCGTTTGCTGAAATGCGACCACCTGTTCGGCGCGAACACGACCTACATCGCGTTGCGGCGCGGACATTATCTGCGCAGCTTCGCATATAAATTCATTGAGCTGTGCTCACCCAAGCTGGATGAGGCAACAATACGCGCGGGGCTGACGTCGCTTTAGCAGCACTTTAAATTTAGAGATGGCGCAAGCTTGCGCGACAAAGAAAATGGGCACTAACTCATAGTGCCCATTTTTATTTTTCTCTGCGAACGGATTACCGAAATGATTTTGCAAATCCTTAGCCTACCGCACCTGTGCGCGACCATTGTCAATCTGGGACTGCCGATCACCGCGACCGCCGCCAGTGCGTCGTCCTTTGCGATACCCATCCCCGCATATTTGATTGACCATTTCACTCTACTTTGGCCGTATCGCGCCCCGCTTCCTCTGGAGATCAAGTTTGGGGTCTTGCGTCTGCCAGTTATTAAATTTAAAAACCCATTTATTTCAATTAATTAAATTTCAGTGCCGCCGCATTCTGGATTTCATATTGTTTCAGCCGCGGATAGTCTAGACAGGCATGAGATAATCTCACCCAAAACCACAACTTAAGCAAAGAAGACCAGCATGTCATACATGAACGAATTAAGTGCAATCAACAAGCAGTCGACGGAATCCCGTGAGAATCCCTGGGAAGGCTTCACCGAAGGGCCGTGGCAGTCGGCGATCGACACTAAGGACTTCATCGCGAGGAACATTCACCCCTGGACGGGCGATGACTCCTTCCTGGTTGATGCCACCAACAAGACCAAGCGACTCATGGTCAAAGTAGAGAAAGTACTGCACGCCGAGCGCGCTGTCGGCGGCGTACTGGGCGCCAGCCTCGAGCCCAGTGCGATCCTTTCCCACGCGCCCGGCTTCATCGACAGGGAGAACGAGATTATCTTCGGCCTGCAGACCGAAGCGCCGCTCAAGCGCGGCATCCACCCGCGCGGCGGATTGCGCGTGGTCAAACAAGCGCTGCACGAGCATGGCATGGAGCCATTGTCTGCCCCGGTCGAAAAGGCATTCAGCAGTTGGGCGAAGACTCACAACCAGGCCGTTTTCGACGCCTACCCCGCTGACGTACTGGCTGCGCGCAAGGCCATGATCATCACCGGCCTGCCGGACGCCTATGGCCGTGGCCGCCTGATCGGCGACTTCCGCCGCGTCGCCCTGTACGGCGTCGATGTGCTGAAGCGCGCCAAAATGGCCGACAAGGCCGCCCTCGGCGCCAAGGACGAATTGAGCGCGGAGGACATCGAGGCTTTAGGCGAACTCGGCGAACAGATCCACGCTCTGGGCGAACTCAAGTCGCTCGGACAGTCTCATGGCTTCGATCTTTCCCGTCCCGCGAACAATGCGCGGGAAGCGTTCCAGTGGCTCTATCTTGCCTACCTTGCCGCAGCCAAGCAGAGCGACGGCGCAGCGACATCCATCGGCCGTATCGGCGGCTTCCTCGACATCTATATCGAGCGCGACATGGAGCGCGGCCTTCTGGACGAGGCCGGCGCGCAGGAACTGTGGGACCAGTTGACCATCAAGCTGCGCCTGATCCGCTTCATGCGCACCAAGGCTTTCGACGAGTTGTTCTCCGGCGACCCGACCTGGGTCACCATCAGCCTCGGCGGCATGGGGCAGGACGGCCGTCCGATGTGCTCCAAGTCCGACTTCCGCGTGCTGCATTGCCTGTCCACGCTGGGCCCATCCCCCGAACCCAACCTGACCGTGCTCTGGTCTCAGAGCCTGCCGGACGGCTTCAAAAAATTCGTGACCAAGATGTCCATCGCCTCCCGCGCGATCCAGGTCGAGAACGACGACCTGATCCGCCCCGAACACGGCTCCGATGCGGCGATTTCCTGCTGCGTCTCGCCGATGGCGGTGGGCAAGTCCATGCAGTATTTCGGCGCGCGTTGCAACCTGCTGAAGACCTTGCTGCACGCTATCAACGGCGGGCGCGACGAAGTGAGCGGCGAAATGTGCGCGCCGGGCTTCGAGCCGATCACTGGCGATTATCTCGACTTTGATGATGTGAAGGCGCGCTTTGAAACGATGATGGCGCGCACCGCCAAGGTATACATGAAGGCGCTCAACATCATCCACCAGTCGCACGACCTGCATGCCTACGAGGCCATCCAGTTCGCGCTGCACGATACCGACCTGCATCGCACCATGGCGTGCGGCATCGCCGGTCTTTCGCACGTGGCGGATTCGCTGTCCGCGATCAAGTACGGCAAGGTGCGCGTAGTGCGCGACGAGACCGGCCTCATCACCGGATATGTGAACGAAGGCGGCGCCTTTCCGCGCTATGGCAACAACGACGCGCGCGTCGACGACTTGGCCGTGTGGGCTGCACAACGCTTCATGTCAGAGCTGCGCAAGCTCAAGGCACGCCGCAATGCGGTGGTGACGCAGAGCGCGCTCACGATCACCTCCAATGTCGTGTACGGCCAGCACACCGGCGCCAGCCCCGACGGACGCAAGGGTGGCAAACCATTTGCGCCGGGTGCGAATCCCTCCAATGGAGCCGAACTGAACGGTTTCGTCGCCGCAGGTGCATCCGTTGCGAAGATCCCGTTCAGTGATTGTGCGGACGGCATTTCGTGGACCGTCTCGTTCGCCCCCTCCTCGCTGGGCAGGACGCCCGAGGAACGCGTGGACAACCTCGCCAGCTTCTGCGATGGTTACATGAGCATGGGTGGCTACCACGCCAACCTCAACGTGATCGACCGCGCCACGCTTATCGACGCGGACAAGCATCCGGAGAAATATCCCAACCTGTGCGTGCGCGTGTCCGGCTATTGCGTGCTGTTCTACCGCCTGACGCCGGCACAACGCCAGGACGTGATCAGCCGCACCTTCCACGCGCGTTGATGCCTCAAGCGTTGGGGAAAGAACGGCAGGCTGATCCTCGCGGCTTCGTGCTCTCGCATGAGAGCGCAGGGGCGCTGGACGGCCCCGGTCTGCGTCACGTCATTTTCCTCTCAGGCTGCCAGATGCGCTGCCACTATTGCCACAACCCCGAGTCGTGGCGCGCCGGCCACGGCGCCTGGGTGACGGCAAGCGAGGTGCTTGCCAAGGTCGCCGGGCTTGCGGGTTTCTACCGCAACGGAGGCGGGCTCACCCTCTCCGGCGGCGAACCGCTGTTGCAACCCGAGTTCTGTCACGCGCTGGCGCGCGGCGCGAAAAACATGGACATGCATGTCGCGCTGGATACCAACGGCGAACTGCATGCGAACCTGCCTGACTCGTTCTTCGATCCCATCGACCTGTTCCTGCTGGACATCAAGCACTCGGACGAGGACGTGCACAAGGAGCTTACCGGCCGCAACCTTGCACCGGTTCTGGACTGCGCCCGCCGTGCTACCGCGCTGGGCAAAGAGGTCTGGGTGCGGCATGTCGTCGTCCCTGGCATCACCGACTCCACAGAGCACTTCGAGCGCCTCGCCGGCCTGTTGCAGGCGATTTCGGCACTCACTCGCGTCGATCTCCTGCCTTTCCATGCGATGGGCTCCTTCAAATGGGCATCGGTGGGTATGCAGGATCCCTTGGCGGGCGTAGAAGCGCCTAGCGACGAGGTCATGGAGACCGGCCGCGCGATCCTGCGCCGAGTACTCCCTTCCGCGCTCGTCGTATAAGCGCCCGGATACGGATTGATTGAAACGAACCCGGACCAACCATCTGATCGGGTCTTGGTGTCACCGAACAACCGAAAATTCGCAGAGACATACCAATTGCGGGTATACCTAAATGAAAAACTCCCTCGGACAAGAAGGGAGTTTTGAATGTGGTGCGCCCGGCGGGAGTCGAACCCACGACCCTTGGCTTCGGAAACCAATACTCTATCCAGCTGAGCTACGGGCGCGTTTGAAGGCGCGCAGTATAGCGTTTTTTTGCGTGCCCCGCCCGCACCGGATGCCACAAAAATGCTATCGTGCGCGCCATGAATTTTTCCAATCCCTCTCCCGAAGACATCTGCAAGCTGCTGCGCGAAGTGCATACCGTCGCCGTAGTCGGCTTGTCGCCCCAACCTAATCGTCCCAGCTTTCAAGTGGCCGAAGCCTTGCAGGGCTTCGGCTACCGCATTTATCCGGTGCGGCCTTTGGTGACCGAGGTGCTGGGCGAACAGGCTTACGCTGATCTGGAAAGCCTGCCTATCGTGCCGGACATTGTGGATGTGTTTCGCGCGTCCGAGCATGTGCCCGCGATTGTGGAAAGCTGCATCAAACTTGGCATCAAGAACTTGTGGCTACAGGATGGCGTGGTGCATGAAGAGGCTGCGTTGCGCGCACAGCAAGCGGGCATCACGGTGGTGATGGATCGCTGCATGTACCGCGACTACATCGGGTTGTGCAACGCTTGAGCACAAGCACGTATAATCCCGCCATTCTTCAAATCGATTTAAAAACATGCTTTTGAAATTCACCAAAATGCACGGCGCAGGCAACGATTTCGTGGTGCTGGACGGCGTGCGCCAGCCGCTTTATCTCACACCGGAACAATTGCGTTTTCTGGCTGACCGCCACTTCGGCGTGGGCTGCGACCAGATTTTGCTGGTGGAAAAATCGCAGAATCCCGATGTGGATTTCCGTTACCGCATCTTCAACGCCGACGGCGGCGAGGTGGAGCAGTGCGGCAACGGCGCGCGCTGTTTCGTGCGCTATGTGCATGACCACAAGCTCACGTCCAAGCGCGAGATTGTGGTGGAAACCAAGAACGGGCTGATCTCGCCGCGCTTGGCCGAGGATGGCCGCGTGACGGTGAACATGGGTGCGCCGGTGTTTGAGCCCGCTCGCATTCCTTTTGTCAGCGACAGCGATGTCGCCGTGCAGACGCTGGATGTGAACGGCACGATCATCGAGATCGGCGCGGTGTCGATGGGCAACCCGCATGCGGTGCAAGTGGTGGCCGATGCGGAGGCTGCGCCGGTCAATACGCAAGGCCCGCTGATCGAACACCACCCGCGTTTCCCCAAGCGCGTGAATGCGGGCTTCATGCAAATCGTGGATCGCGGTCACATCAAGCTGCGCGTGTACGAACGCGGTGCGGGTGAAACGCTAGCCTGTGGTACGGGCGCATGCGCTGCCGTGGTCTCCGGCATCCGCCGCGGGTTGCTGGATGAAACCGTGCATGTCGCCACCCACGGCGGCAACCTCACGATTTCATGGGCGGGCGGGCAGTCGCCTGTGATGATGACCGGCCCGGCGGTGACGGTATTTGAAGGCGAAATAATTATCTAGAGGCAACTATGAAAGCTGAAGACGTCGCAAATTATTTACAGGAAAACCCGGCTTTTTTTGAAGCCTACGCCCAGATGTTGTCCGACATCACCATCCCGCATCCCTACGGTGGGCGCACCATTTCGCTGAGTGAACGGCAGATGCTCACGCTGCGCGAGCGCGTGAAAGAGCTGGAGAAAAAACTGCACGAGCTGCTGCAATACGCCAAAGAAAACGACGCGCTGCAAGATAAGCTGCATCTGTTTACCGTGGCGCTATTCGGCGCGCACGACCTTGCCGCGATCAAGAGTGTCACCGTCGGCAATCTGCGCGACATTTTCTCCGTGCCCCATGCGGCCATCCAGTTGTGGAAAGAAAACGCGCCCAGCGCCGAAGTGCTGGCCTTTGCCGACCAGCATCAGCATCCGGTTTGTGCCCATCATGCGGTGCATGACACCTTGCCTCTGTTCGGCGAAGCCGCCGAGCATTTGCGCTCGTTCGCTTACCTGCCGCTGCGCGCGAACGGCCAAACCATCGGTATGCTGGTCATTGCCAGCGAAGACGCGCAACGCTTCTACCCTGAAATGGGCACGGTGTTTTTGCAGCGCATTGCGGACTTTGTTGGCGCGGCATTGCAACCTCATCTCTGATGTCCGCAGTAGCAAGTCCCGCTTCCGATACCCTGCAAGGCTATCTCGCCTACCTGAGTAGCGAACGCCACTACTCCCCGCTGACCGCGGAAAACTACGCGCGCGACATCCGGCGTTTGCTGGCCCTCGCCGGAGCCACACCGCTCTCCGATCTGAAAAGCCACCACATCCGCCGCTACATCGCGCAACTGCACAGCAGCGGTTTGGGCGGGCGGTCGCTGGCGCGCGTGCTTTCCGCCTGGCGCGGTTTTTACAACTATCTGATGCGGGACCACGGCTGCCACAGCAATCCCTGTGTTGGCCTGCGCGCACCGAAAGCGCCCAAGCCTTTGCCGCATGCGCTTTCGCCGGATGAAGCCGTGCATCTGGTCGAGATGCCTGTTGAAACGCCCATGGATGCGCGCGATAAAGCGATGTTTGAGTTGTTCTACTCTTCCGGTTTGCGTCTGGCCGAATTGGTGAGTCTCAACCCTATTGATATGGATTTTGCCGATGCCTCGGTGCGCGTCACCGGCAAGGGCAACAAGACGCGCATCGTGCCGCTGGGCAGCCACGCCATCGCCGCGCTGCAAGCGTGGCTGGCTGTGCGCGAGCAAATCGCCCAGCCGGATGAGATAGCCTTGTTCGTCGGCAAAAACGGTATGCGCATTTCGCCGCGCACGGTGCAGTATCAGTTGCGCAACTGCGGCCTCAAGCAAGGCATCGCCAGCGGCGTGCATCCGCACCTGCTGCGCCATTCGTTCGCCACGCATGTGCTGCAATCTTCCGGCGACCTGCGCGCGGTGCAGGAGATGCTCGGACACGCCAGCATCTCCACCACGCAGGTCTACACCCATCTCGACTTTCAGTACCTTTCCAAAATTTACGATAGCGCCCACCCGCGCGCCAAGAAAAAATCATGAGCACTCAAAAACCAAAATCACATTCCACGCCGCACCGCCAATCGCAGGGCGGCAAAGATTTCCGCAACCGCGTGAAGCGCAATACGCCGCGCGCCGATGCCGCCGCACCGCAACCCGCATCCAAGCCGCGCATCGGCTCGGCCTCGGCGCGCCCCGGCATCATCCTTAAAGCGGAGCGCGAGAAATCGTTGCAGCGCCGCCACCCTTGGGTTTTCTCCGGTGCGATTGATTGCATCGAAGGCGCGCCCGCCAGCGGAGACACCGTGGCCGTGCGCGATGCCGCCGGAAATTTTCTCGCTTGGGCGGCCTACAACGCCGACTCGCAAATCACCGCGCGGGTATGGTCGTGGCGCGAAGAAGAGGTGATCGACAAAGCCTTCTTCCTCAAAAAAATCAGCGCCGCACTTGAAGCAAAACGCGCCTTTCTCCCTCGCCCCCCGGGAGAGGGCCGGGGTGAGGGAGCACTCGATAACGGCATGCGCATCATCCACGGCGAATCCGACGGACTACCCGGCCTCATCGTGGACAAATACGGCGACACCATCGTGATGCAGCTAGGTAGCGCGGGCCCCGAACATTGGCGCGATACGCTGGCAGACATCCTGCAAGAGTTGTGCGCGCCCGCTTGCATCTACGAACGCTCCGACTCCGATGGGCGCGAGCGCGAAGGCTTGCCGATACGCAACGGCATCGTGCGCGGCACCTTGCCAGCGCATGTCGAAGTCAGCGAAAACGGCCTGCGCTTCGCCGTAGATATCGCCGCCGGACAAAAGACCGGCTACTACCTCGACCAACGCGATAACCGTGCGCTGACCGGCGCGCTGGCGCAAGACAAAGACGTGCTTAATTGCTTCTGCTACACCGGTGGCTTCTCGCTCTACGCGCTGCGCGGCGGGGCGAAATCGGTGCTCTCTATCGACTCGTCACAGGAAGCGCTGCAAATTGCGCAAAGCAATGTGGCCTTGAACGGCCTCGACGCCGCGCGCGCCGAATGGCAATGCGCCGATGTGTTCGAAGCACTGCGCAAACTGCGCGACCAAAACAAAAAATTCGACCTCATTGTGCTCGATCCGCCCAAGTTCGCCCCCACTGCGGCCTTCGCCGAAAAAGCGGCCAGAGCCTACAAGGACATCAACCTGCTGGGCTTCAAGCTGCTGCGTCCGGGCGGACTGCTGTTCACCTACTCCTGCTCGGGCGGCATCAGTGATGACTTGTTCCAGAAGATCATTGCGGGTGCGGCACTGGATGCGGGCGTGGATGCGCAGATCGTGAAGAAGCTGCACGCGGCATCCGATCATCCGGTGTTGCTGAGCTTCCCTGAGGGGGCGTATTTGAAGGGATTGGTGTTGCGGGCAAGTTAGGCAAGCTGAGTTGGGCATGACAATGCCCAACTCGGCCCGTTTTTATTCTTCCAACAAGCTGCGTAGCATCCACGCATTCTGTTCATGCACCTGCATGCGCGCGGAGAGCAAATCCACTGTCGGTTGATCGCCCGCCTTTTCGGCGATCGGCAACACCTCGCGCGCGGTGCGCACGACCGTTTCCTGACCGTCCACTAACTGCCGCAGCATTTCTTTGGCCTTGGGTACACCTTCGCTGTCTTTGATGCTGGTGAGTGCGGCGAATTCTTTGTAGCTGCCGGGGGCGGGGTAGCCCAGTGCGCGGATGCGTTCGGCGATCAAGTCCACGGCCAGCCAGCTTTCGTTGTACTGGGTCATGAACATGAGGTGCAGTGTCTGGAACATCGGGCCGGTCACGTTCCAGTGGAAGTTGTGCGTTTTGAGATAAAGGGTGTAGGTATCGGCCAGCATGCGCCCTAGGCCGTCGGCGATTTTCTTGCGGTCTTTTTCCGCGATGCCGATATTGATGGAAGATGTTTTGCTCATGATCGTTCTCCTTGTCGCGTTATTGAAAGGGTGGTGCCGTCATGCAGCATGGCTCTCTGCGATGGAGATGCTAACACTGTTGCCCGGCGTGTGTGTTGCTGCAAAAAGCTGCCCGACCCGTTTGTTCATTTCGTTGCGCTCCGCGGCATAACGCCCGGTCAGCACGAAGCCGCTTATCTGTTCTGTTTCATTCAAAAATACCTGCTTGATGCCGCCTTCGTCGGCGAGTGTGTGCCAGCTGCCCGCCGCATCGCGCGCGACAGGTAGCACAGCAATGGGGTGAGCTGGCGTTTTCACCACCACCGGCATGGCTGGAAACGTGACCGGTGTTTCCTTGCAAGTCAGCGTTTGTGCCAATGCGCGCGCGGCGTGCATGATGGGTAGCACAAATGGCTGCACTTTTCCGCCAATCTCGGCGCAATCGCCCAGTGCAAAAATAGCGGCATCGCTGCCGCGCAGATGTGCATCCGTCACGATACCGCGATTCACCGTTAATCCGGCTTGTTGCGCCAATGCGATACGCGGGCGCAAACCGACGGCGGACAGCACCGCATCGGTTTGCAGCACGCTGCCGTTCGCCAGCGTGAGCGCGTAGCCTGCGGCGGCGCGGTCGATGCGTTGCAGCGACGTGTTGAAATGCCATGTAACGCCGACTGCCGACAGTGCATCCATCAAGCGTTCTCCGGCTGATCGTGGCAGCAGGCTCGCCAGCGGATAGCTGCCGGGGTCGATAACGCTGACGCTATATCCGGCACTCGCGAGATCGTTGGCGAATTCGCAGCCGATCAGGCCGGCGCCCATGATGGTGATATGCCGTGCACCGTTAACTGTTGTGCGGAAGCGGGCATAGTCGGCGAGATTGTTGACCGACAACACCGTATCGGCGGCATCTCCCTGCACGGCAACGCGGATCGGGTCGGCCCCGCATGCCAGCACCAGCTTGTCGTAGGGCAGCATGCCCGCGCTGGTATCCAGTTGTTTTGCATTGCGATGGATGGCGTAAACATCGGTCTCGACCAGCAATTTGAGGCCAAGCTGTTTGGCCATATCGGCCGCGCGGGTCAACACCAGCCCCTCCGCATTTTTGCCTTGTGCCAGCGCGTTGGAAAGCATGGGCTTGGAGTAATAATCGCCGCTGTCGCGCGTCACCAAGGTCACTGCGATGTCGCGATCCAGTTTGCGCAGTTCGCGTATCAGGGTGTATCCGGCCAAGCCGCTGCCCAGCACGACAATTCGATTCGTATCCATTTCCATGCTCCCCGAGCTAGATGTCTAGATTTCGATCATCTCGAAATCGGCCTTGGCTACTCCGCAATCCGGGCAAGCCCAACTTTCCGGAATGTCCTCCCATTTGGTACCGGGGGCGATGCCTTCCGCGGGCAAGCCCTCAACTTCGTTGTAAATGAAACCGCAAACGACACATTGCCAGACTTTCATGATGTTCTCCTTTTAAGCATTGACCTTTGCCAAAACGGCGCGGTATTGGTTGGCGTGGCGCTCTTCAACTTTGGCGAGCGCGGCAAAACGTTTGGCTGCTTTTTCCAGCGTGGCTTTGAACAGCTCGGCATGCTCCTGCGATTCGGCGATTTGCTGGCCGATCTCGGCTGCCGCCGCGGCATGACCTTCCTGCTGCGCGGTCTTGAGGAAGTTGGGGTACATCTCGGTGTACTCGTAGGTTTCACCTTCGATGGCCATTTGCAGGCAGCGCTGCGTGGTCATCTCCGCCTTGGGGTAGAGCAGGTCGAGATGCCCCAGCGCATGCTGCACTTCCTGTGCGGCGGTTTCCTCGAACACGCGGGCGACTTCCTCGTGGCCTTCGGCGCGGGCGATGGCGGCGAAGTAGCGGTACTTGGTATGCGCCATCGATTCGCCCGCGAGGGCGGCTTCCAGATTGGCGCGGGTTTTGATTTCGGGTCTTAACATGATGCTCTCCTCGGTTGGTTGATCGGTGGTGCGTTGTCCACGGCACGCAATTTAGGCTTCCGTAATCCATCAATCCAATTGATTGTTTAACTTGAGGTGATTTATTATCTAAATCACAAGGAGATGTCATGACCCTCAACGAACTCCGCTTCATTGTTGCCGTGGCGCAGGAACGCAATTTTCGCCGCGCCGCCGAAAAATCATTCATCAGCCAGCCCGCGCTATCGCTGGCAATCCAAAAATTGGAAGAAGAATTGGGCGTGCGGATATTCGAGCGCGGCAAAAACGACATCGGCATTACGCCGGTCGGCAACGCCATCGTCGAGCAGGCGCAGCGCGTGCTGGAAGAGGCTGAGCGCATTCGCGTTATTGCGGCACAGGGCAAGAACCAGCTTGCCGCGCCGTTGCGCATCGGCATCATCCACAGCGTCGGCCCTTATCTGCTGCCCGATCTGATTCCCGCGTTAAAGAAAGTGGCGCCGCAAATGGCGCTGGAGGTGGAGGAGAACATCACCGCGAATCTCGACATCCTGCTGCGCAACGGCAAGCTGGATGTGATCGTCATCGCGCTGCCGTTCGGCGATGCGGGCATTCTGACCCATCCGCTGTACGACGAACCGTTCGAGGTTGTGGTGAATGCCGGGCATCGCTGGGCGGATAGGCGCAGCATCAAAGCGCGGGAACTGGCGGAGGAAAAAGTATTGCTGCTGGACTCGGGGCATTGCTTCAGCAATCAGGTGGCCGAAGCCTGCCCCGATCTCAATCGAAAAGGTGCGGATATACAGCAGGGCACTTCGCTGGAGACCATCCGCAATATGGTTGCTTCGGGGTTGGGCATCACCGTGCTGCCCGCGTCGGCCAACAGTCCGCGCTACCGCAGCCGTTTGCTGAAAGTGATTCCTTTCGTCAAACCGGCTCCTGCACGGCGTATTGCTTTGGCGTGGCGCAAAAGCTTTGCGCGCACCGAGGCGGTCGATGCGCTGGTGCAGGCGGTGGCTTTAGCCAAGGTAACCGGGATCAAACAATTGTTGTAATCGCGGCACGGGGAATCACGAACCGATGCGGCGGCAATAGCAATAGACGAATTGCTGCACTGTGCCGAACGGTGTCTGGTGAGATTCTTTCTGGTGTTTTTGCAGGATAAAGGCGTCGCCGAATTCATCGTGCAAATCGTCCGCGCGATAGCGCATCACCGGCAAGCCGCTGCATTGTTCGGGACCGTCTTCGGCAAAGGTGGCGACGATGACGTGACCGCCGGGCTTCACCGAATGGAATACCGTGCGCACATAGGCATCGCGCTGTTGCTGCGTGGTGAGAAAGTGGAACACCGCGCGGTCATGCCAGATGTCGTAACGCATGCGCGGCAGGTCAACCCGGGTGATGTCGGCCTCAATCCAGCGCACCGCTTTTTCGCGTGCCCCCAAGCGCTGGCGGGCGGTGTTAAGCGCGGCAGCGGAAAGGTCGAGCACGGTCAGATCGCTGTAACCGGCAGTAACCAAGTCATCCACCAGCGTCGATGCGCCGCCGCCCACATCAATGATGCCCGCATCAAGTCCGGCACCGGTCGCTTTGATGAGATCAAGCGATAAATCGGCGTGCGGCTGAAACCAGCTCACCGCATCGGAGGGTTTGCTGGCGTAGACATTTTCCCAATGTTGTTTAGGCTGCATGTTTATTCTCCTTCTGATTTGCGCTATTCAATCATAGTTGTGCGCTGAATTTGTCGTAAGATTAATCCTATGCCCGTAAAATTCAACTTCTCTTTTGCCGTTACTGGCTTCCGTGCCTTGCTCTGGATGTGCGCCATATTATGCGCTCCCGGTGTTTTGGCCGCGGAGCCCTTGGTGATTACTCCGGCAGGCTCGTATTTCTCGATTGCAGAACATGTTGATGTGCTGGAAGACTCGGCTGCCGCGTTGACGATAGACGAGGTCGACAGTGCGGTACACCGCGACGATTTTCGTCCCGCCGTAACAGGCCGCGACCACGATATTAATTTCGGCTATTCCACCTCCGCCTACTGGCTGCGGCTGAATATTGATGCGCGCGATGTCGCCGCCGGGCGAATGTTGCTTGAGGTTGCTTTCCCCTCGCTCGATCATGTTGCACTTTATGCGGCCTCGACAACAGGCTGGCAACATCAGGAGGCGGGTGATCTGCTTCCGTTCTCGGCTCGCTCCGTCGCCAACCGGAATTTTGTATTTCCCGTTCCGCTGGCCGAGGGGCGGCAAACGCTGTACCTGCGCGTGCATTCGTCCGGCACGCTGACCATCCCCGTGCACCTTTGGTCGGAAAACGATTTTGCACAGCACAATCAAAATACTTACGGCGCGCTGGCACTGTATTTCGGCATGCTGCTGGCGCTATTGCTCTACAACCTGCTGTTGTATCTCTCGTTGCGCGAACGGGTTTATCTGAACTATGTCTGCTTTGTTGCCAGTTTGGCGGTGGGGTTGCTGTCGCTCAGCGGTTTGGGCAACCAATTTTTGTGGCCCGGTTTTCCGGGTTGGGGCAATGTCGCCCTACCAGCGGGGTTCGCGGCAACCGGCTTGTTCGGCGTATTTTTTACCCGCAGCTTTCTCGATACCAAAACGATTACTCCGCGGCATGATCGTGTATTGCAAGGCTTGGCAGTGCTGTTTGCACTGACGCTGCTGGCTTGTCTGGTATTGCCTTACCGCTGGGGGGCGCTCGCCGTTTCGCTGCTCGGTGCGACGACTCCTGTCGTTGTAATTAGCTGCGGTGTTGTCGCTTTACGGAACGGGCATGCCGGAGCGCGATATTTCCTGCTGGCATGGGCGCTGCTGATGACGGGCGTGTCGATGATGGGGGCGCGCAATCTGGGCTGGATGCCGACGAATTTTTTCACGCTGTACGGTATCCAGATCGGTTCGGCACTGGAAATGCTGTTGCTGTCTTTTGCGCTGGCCGATCGTATCCAGATCATGCGCCGCGAAAAAGAAGCGGCACAAAACGATGTGATCCACGCAATCGGCCGCCGCCTGCAAAGTGTGGTCAACACTATTCCCGATTATATTTTTTATAAAGACCGCGACGGGCGCTTTCTCGGCTGCAACACGGCTTTTGAAACGCTGCTCGGGCGCAGGGAAGCGGACATCATCGGCAAGACCGTTAACGAAATCGTGCCGGAATCCGAGGCGCAATTTTTCCGCTGGCAAGATGCGCAGTTGCTGGCCGACGGTGAAACCCAGCATCATGAGGAATGGATTACCTCCGCTGGCAACAAGCGTGTATTGCTGGATATGGTCAAAGCACTCCTCTATGACGCGCAGGGCAACGTAACGGGCATGATCGGCGTAGGACGCAACATCACCGAACGCCAGCGCAACATCGAGCAGGAGCGGGCGCGCAATATGATTTTTGAATCACTGGCGCGCGGCGGCGAGCTGCCGGAAATATTGCGCTATGTGGTAAACACGATTGAGAGCAGTCGCAGCGGTGCCTTCTGCTCCATTCTGCTGCTGGATAAAGAAGGCAAGCATTTGCTGCTGGGTGCCGCGCCCAGTCTGCCGGATGCCTACAATAACGCGGTGCACGGCTTGCCGATTGGCGAATGTGTCGGCTCGTGTGGCACGGCTGCTTTCCGTGGTGAGCGCGTGATTGTCGAAGATATTTACCAGCATCCTTACTGGATGCCCTACACCGGAATTCTGGAATTAGCCAAACAGGCCGGGCTAGTGTCATGCTGGTCGGAGCCGATACGTTCCAGCAAAGGCGTGGTGCTGGGTACTTTTGCCATTTACCGCAAAGAGCCGGGCGCGCCCGACGAGAGCGATATACAACTCATCCAGCAGGCGGCCAATCTCGCCAGCATCGCCATTGAACGCAAGCTTGCCGAAGATTTGATCTGGCAGCAGGCCAATTTCGATAATGTGACGCAACTGCCCAACCGCAGTCTGTTCCGCGACCGGCTGGAACAGGAGATGCGCAAAACGTACCGCCACAATTTAAAGCTGGCGCTGCTATTTATCGACCTCGATCACTTCAAGGAAGTGAACGATACGCTGGGGCACGATGCGGGGGATTTATTGCTGGTCGAAGCCGCACGCCGCATCAACACCTGTGTGCGCGATTCCGACACGGTGGCGCGTATCGGCGGCGACGAATTCACGGTCATCCTCGCGCAACTGGACGACACCGGCCGCGTTGAACAAGTCGCGCAGAAAATTATCGACGCTGTTGCCGCACCATTCCAACTCGGCGACGAGAGCGTATATATCTCCGCCAGCCTCGGTATTACGCTGTATCCAGACGACGGCTTTGAGGCGGAGGATTTGCTCAAAAATGCGGATCAGGCGATGTATGTCGCCAAAAGCCGCGGGCGCAACGGCTTCAGCTACTTCACCAGCCAGATGCAGGAGCAGGCGCAGCATCGCCAGAGTCTCATCAAAGACCTGCGCGAAGCGCTGTCCGCCAAACAGCTGCGCGTTTATTTCCAGCCGATTATTGATCTGCACAGCGGTGAGATCATCAAAGCCGAGGCGCTGATACGCTGGCTGCATCCCCGGCGCGGTCTGGTCAGTCCGGCCGAATTCATTCCGCTGGCGGAAGAAACCGGTTTGATTGGTGAAATCGGCGATTGGGTATTTAAAGAAGCCGTTGCGTGGATGGGGCGCTGGCACACGCAAGGCTATACCTGCCAACAGGTCAGCGTGAACAAATCACCCAGCCAGTTCATCGTGGACGACAAGCACGGTAGCTGGGTAGAGCACCTGCGCAATATCGGTTTGCCGGGCGAATGCGTGGTGATCGAAATCACCGAAGGGCTGTTGCTCGACGCGCGTGAAGATGTAACAAAAAGCCTGCTGAACTTCCGCGATGCGGGAATTCAGGTTGCGCTGGACGATTTTGGCACCGGCTATTCGTCGTTGTCCTACCTGAAAAAATTTGACATCGACTATCTCAAAATTGACCGCGCTTTTGTGCACGATCTGGCAACCGACCCCAACGACTTGGCATTGTCCGAAGCCATCATTGTGATGGCGCACAAGCTGGGATTGAAGGTTGTTGCCGAAGGCGTGGAAACCGTCGAGCAGCGCGATATTTTGCGCAATGCCGGATGCGATTTTGCGCAGGGTTTTCTGTATGCCAAGCCGATGCCGGCGGAAGAGTTCGATGCGCTGCTGGCCAGCGGTAAGCCGCTGCTTTGATGCCCTGCCCAATATGACCCAACCCCACCGTCAAAATCCGCTGCTGCGTTTGAGCTACACCCTGATTGCGCCGCTGTACGATGCGATCATCGAACGGCCGATGCGCGAAGCGCGCAAGCGTTCTCTGCGCGCATTATCCGGCGATGCGGGTAAACATGTTTTGGTGAGCGGCGTGGGCACGGGCTTGGACTTGCCGTTGTTATCAATCCGCCATCGCCACACCGCGCTCGACTTCAATGCCGCCATGCTGGCGCGCGCCCAATCTCGTGGCGCTCATCTGCAAATCGACTACGTGCTGGGCGACAGCATGGCGCTGCCGTTCGCCGACGCGCAGTTCGACCATGTGGTACTGCATCTGATTGTTGCCGTTGTGCCCGAACCGCAGCGCTGTTTGAGTGAAGCCGCGCGCGTGCTCAAGCCCGGCGGCACCATCATTCTGTTCGACAAATTTCTGCAACCGCAGCAACGCGCCCCGCTGCGCCGTTTGTTCAACAGCCTTTCCCGCCGTATTGCCACGCGTATGGATGTGGTGTTCGAGGAGGTGTTGCTTGCCGTACCGGAGCTTGAAGTGTTGAGCGATGAGCCGATGCTGGCAAACGGTTGGTTTCGCGGCATTGTGTTGCGCAAGGCCGGATAGAGTTGGTCTGTAACTTTCCGTTAAATCAATTTGCCCTATAATGCCGCCCCCCGCCAGCCGCCGCTGTCTTTTCGAGCGTGCCGCCACGGCAAAAAGATTATTAATACCAACGGAGTAGATTCATGCAAAACGCACCAGCATCTGCCGCCCCGGGTTTTTTGGACCGGGAACGCATCATCGCCAAGCCGGGTTTTAACCGCTGGCTGGTTCCGCCCGCCGCACTGGCGATTCACCTCTGCATCGGTATGGCCTACGGCTTCTCGGTGTTCTGGTTGCCGCTGTCCAAGGCCATCGGTATTAGCCAATCCGTAGCCTGTTCCGCCGATTTGGGTTTCTTCGCAGAAATGTTTTCATCGTCCTGTGACTGGAAGATTTCCACGCTGGGCTGGATGTACACCCTGTTCTTCGTGTTCCTCGGTACATCCGCCGCGTTGTGGGGCGGATGGCTGGAGCGCGTCGGCCCGCGCCGTGCGGGTGTGGTCTCCGCGTTTTGCTGGTGCGGCGGTTTGCTGATTTCCGCGCTCGGCGTTCATTTGCATCAAATCTGGATGCTGTGGCTAGGCTCCGGCGTGATCGGCGGTATCGGCTTGGGACTGGGTTACATCTCGCCGGTATCGACACTGATGAAATGGTTCCCCGACCGTCGCGGCATGGCGACCGGCATGGCCATCATGGGTTTTGGTGGCGGCGCAATGATCGGCGCACCGCTGGCCAACAAGCTGATGACTTATTTTGCAACACCAACTTCGGTGGGGGTGTGGGAAACCTTCGTCACGCTGGCAGTTATCTATTTCATCTTCATGATGGCGGGCGCGCTCGGCTATCGCGTCCCTGCCGACAACTGGAAACCGGCGGGTTGGCAGCCTCCTGCCGAGCCTTCCAAAAAGAGCATGATTACCGACAACCATGTGCATCTGGATGTGGCGTGGAGAACACCGCAGTTCTGGCTGGTGTGGGGCGTGCTGTGCCTGAACGTGACTGCTGGCATCGGCATCATCGGCATGGCCTCGCCGCTGTTGCAGGAAGTGTTCGGCGGCAAACTGATCGGTCTTGATCTCGCATTCAACGATCTCGACGCCGCGCAGAAAACTCAGATCGCTGCCATCGCGGCGGGCTTCACCGGCCTGTTGTCGCTGTTCAACATCGGCGGCCGTTTCTTCTGGGCTTCGCTGTCCGACAAGCTTGGCCGCAAACTGACCTTCTCGATTTTCTTCCTGCTCGGCTGTGCTCTGTATGCGTCCATCCCCAGCATGGCAGCGGCAGGCAGCTTGGCCTTCTTCGTGGCGTTCTTCTGCATCATCCTGTCGATGTACGGTGGTGCGTTTGCCACGGTACCCGCTTATCTCGCCGATCTGTTCGGTACCAAGATGGTGGGTGCAATCCACGGTCGTCTGCTGACCGCATGGGCGACGGCGGGCGTGCTCGGTCCGGTGCTGGTGAACTACATCCGCGAATACCAGCTCGACCACGGCGTGGCGCGTGCCGATGCTTATACCGTTACCATGTACATCCTCGCCGGATTGCTGGTGCTGGGTTTCATCTGTAACTGGCTGATTACTTCGGTGGCCGAACATCATCACATGAGCGCAGAAGAACTCAAGGAAGAAAAGAAACAGGCCGACGACACACACGAGCATTTTGTGCAGGACGTGCAGGCGCTGGCTCATGAAGCCAGCCATAGCTGGAAGGTGGCGCTGGCCTGGTTGGCAGTGGGCATCCCCTTGGCTTGGGGCTTCTGGATGACGCTGCAAAAAGCCGCAGTATTGTTCAAATAAGTAATTCAAACCGGGGGAAGGCAACTTCCCCCGTCTTTTGCCCGCACGGCAACTTCGCTCAGAATTTGATGTTGAAAGTGAGTTTCTGGTTCAGCGGATTAAAATTGAAATCCAGACTGTTAAACTTCACCTCATAGCTGATGAGGGAAATGACACCGGCAATGCCGAGTATTTGCAAATCCTGCTGCTGCAAGTTTGCCAACGACGCACCGCTTTCTTCGGCAAATGAAACAGATGACACCGACAAGGCGAGGAATAGTACTAAAATTTTCATAACGCCCTCCATATTCCATTGCCCCGTTACAGGACAATTGATTACGCTGTACACAGCTTTATTAACGGCAAGTTTTCCGATGTATTTAGGGCGTCCGAAATATAAATTTCAATCCGGTGCGGTAATATCCTTTCCGGAACTTCATTTGCCCCGCACAGTCTGATCGCGGGTTCATTAACTTAAGGAGCAACATCATGGCGGCAAAATACGAAGACAAAAAACGCTCCAAAATTTCCTGGTTCACCCTTGCCCGTATCGGCATTACCGCCGCGTTCTTTTTCTGGATTTATCTGATTTGGAATAGCACCACAGAATTGAATGCGAAGCTGAATGTCGCCACGGACCGGTATTCCGCCATTCAGAATTTGGAGGTCGAATTTAAGGGGGAAATTCAGGAATGGAAAAACCTGCTGCTGCGCAGTACTAACCGCGACAGTCTGAATAAAAACTGGGCGACCTATGATGTGCAACACCAAAAGGTTGCCAAGGCTGCCGAAGAAATCATTCGGCAAAACGACGTGCGTGCCATTAACGAACGCATGAAAACCTTTGTGGCCGCGCATGCGGAAAACTACGTGCAGTACAAGAAAAGTATGGATGTGCTTGTCGGCAGCAGCTTCGATCCGCATGCGGCGGATGCTGCGGTCAAGGGCATAGACCGTCCTTTGCTGGATACGCTGGAAGCCGCCGATGTGGCCATGCAGGACGAGAAAAAGAACATCAACGAGCGCCTGACCGCCAAGTCGCGCAGCCAGATCGAGCAAAGCCTGATCGCGCTGGGATTCATTGCGTTGCTGGTGGTGTGGATGCCGAAGTAATTACTGGCGCATGCTCATAAAACAAAACCCGCCAGCGGCGGGTTTTGTTTTTCTTACACCCAATCCTTGGGCACCAGATATTTGTCGTACAACTCCGCTTCCGGCGTGCCCGCTTCGGGGTGCCAGTCGTAGCGCCATTTCACCAGCGGCGGCATGGAGAGCAGGATGGATTCGGTGCGGCCGTTGGATTGCAGGCCGAAGATGGTGCCGCGGTCGATCACCAGATTGAACTCGACGTAGCGGCCGCGACGGTACAACTGGAAATCGCGCTCGCGTTCGCCGTAGGGCGTGTCTTTGCGTTTTTCCAGCAGCGGCACATAGGCCGACAGGTAATGATCGCCCACGCTTTGCTGGATGGCGAAGCAGCTGTCGAAGTCCGGTGCGGATAGGTCGTCGAAGAAGATGCCACCCACGCCGCGCGGTTCGTTGCGGTGTTTGAGGAAGAAATATTCGTCGCACCATTTTTTGTATTTCGCGTGCAGCGCGGGGTCGAACGGCGCGAGCGAGTTTTTGCAGATTTGGTGGAAGTGTTTCGCGTCTTCCTCGAAGCCGTAGTAGGGCGTGAGGTCCATGCCGCCGCCGAACCACCACACGGCCTTCGCGGCGTCCCCGTCGGGCGATTTCGCCGCGAAGCATCCCACAGCTCCAAATCGAGCAAGCCTCTAATGCCTTGCGGTACTTGGCCTGGACATCTTTCAGCATTCCTTTGCGCAGCAGTTGCTTGGCCTGGCTGGCCAAGAGCAATGGCTCGTGATGCGTACCTTGCAGCGCATCGTCGGCAAGCTGCAGAAGCCCATCAACTTCCGATGCCAGTGCAGCCGAGCGCGCCACATCCTTTGATGAGAGCAGGTACAACGCTCGCTGAAGTGCTGCCTCGCCTCTCTGCGCAGATGTGTCAGCTACTTCTAGCAGACGTTCGCAAGCCAGAGCGCGAACCTTCGGGGGCAGATTCTCAACGCTGATGATGCGTCGCAACACATCAAACCCCTGCTCTTGCAGCGCCCGCCAGGGCGATGACCTTCGGCATCGATCGACCACTTCTGAGACACGCCGATCTTGGTCTACCTCCTGGACCATTCGTACGGTCACCGTCTGCACGAAGTTTTCGATGCTGTCGGCACCCGTCGGCATCAGATCTTCCAGGGGTTCGTTTCCCGTCAGCTTGTCAAAGCGCCACGACCACTGGCTCGGAACCTCGAGGTACGACACATGCTTGCGACTCGGCACGATGGCCAAGAGGAGGTCGTGGCGTTCGAAGGGCGTCAGCGCCGATTCGAATAGCTTGTCCTCCTCCTGCTCATTGGGAACAGCCACCCGACCATGCACGTCAATCGTCAGATTGAAAACCCGTGTGAACAGGCTGATCAGTTGCAAGACCTTGTTCGCCGCTGGATCTGTGCAGGTCGAGTCGACACCTGGGCAGAACAAGTCGCGCAGTGAGTCGTACGCAGACTGAACTGCCCTTGCCAGCAGCAAGCGCTGCCGAATCGTTTGCTGGCTGGGTACGGCGTAGCGGATGCGTAGCTCGTGAACCAGATGTTGGCTCTCTTGGCTTGTGCCCTCGCCAGAAAGAACGGCTTCCAGGCGATCCGCGTTGGGAAACCGGATCTGTTGCGACAGGGCGTGAGCCGTCATCCCCTTTCGCTGTACGAACTTGAGCGCAGCGGCCAGAAGTTGCTCGTCAGAGAGATCAGGATCCGGGACAAAGGCGCCATTGAAGGGTGGTACTTCCGGTCCAGCCTTCTCGTCCGGGAACATGGCAGCGATGCTGGACACGCGCGGCAACTTGCCTGTCTTCCAGTTGTAGAGATTCCGCAAGAGCGAGTCTTGCCTACCCCGCTCGGAGTCCATGTCGCTGCCCAGGTGCTGCTGTACTTGGTTGATCGGAAGACCATGAAGATCGATTAGCCAGTCCACGACTTTGGACAACGGCAGCTCGAGTTGGCCCGTCTGGTGGTTGATGGTCGGCAGGAACCAGAATTGGCCTGTGGGCATCCCCGGCGCCAAGGCACCGTCTACATCCCAAAACGCCAGCCGCCTGGCCAAGGTGGGAACGATCGAGCGGCTGGCCAAGTACCAGGCAACCTGCCGGTCGGAGGCGCCGCCCGTCCAGGTGTTCAGTTCGAGATGTTTGTGATGGTTGCTCCACTCCATCAAGCCCTTGAGGAAGTAGTCGGTCGACTCGCCGTCCAGATCGAAGGTCGATTGGATATCCGCCAACAAACGCCGGGCAATCGTCTCCTGCCGCTTCTCGGACAAGCCGATGTCGGCAAAGAGCGCCTTGTCTTCGCTCTTCAACTTGAAGTCACGACCGATGGCGCCCAGCGCCTGATGGGCGTGCAGAAGCAGTGACTCGATGGTGGGGAATGCGGACATGAAGCAAGGTGTGAGCTGAGATGTCGACATTCTTGGCGACCAGGGGGAGGGCCGCACTGAAACTCGGCGCCCCCCCCTCAACCCGGGCCCATCCGGGAAGACTTGGAGGTGGCTTAGGCCTCATGACAAGTGAAGGAGGGAGGGGGGGGACGGGCAGTTTCATCGACGGTCTTGCCTTGAAATCTGAAAGTGTGGCTCCCAACCCATACAGGAGCCCCTGTGAACCCCGCCCCCCTTCCAGCCAGCAGCCCCATCGTCATCAACTGGCATGTCACGGAAGCATGCAACTTTCGGTGTCGCTACTGCTACGCCAAGTGGCAGCAGCCCGACGGCCAAGAGGTGATCAGAGATCCACGAGAAACCGCAAGACTCTTGGAGGCGCTCTACGCGGGCTTCAGCCGCCAGGGCCAAGTGGGGCCTCCCCGCTTGAACTTCGCTGGCGGCGAGCCATTGCTCGACCTCTTCGGGCGTGGTGCTGGCGGGCAACTCCACCGCAAAGGTGATCGCCAGCCGGTCGTCCCCCGCATCGGTGCGCTCGACCAGTTGCGCGTAAATCGTCTCGACCGAGTCGTGGCGCACCGCCAGCGCCGTGTCGCGGTCGAACAGCTGACCGGCGCGCGCAAACAAGAGCTTCAGGTGGTCGTTGAGCTCGGTCATGGTGCCCACGGTGGAGCGCGAGGAGCGCACCGGGTTGGTCTGGTCGATGGCGATGGCCGGCGGCACGCCCTCAACCTTGTCCACCGCCGGCTTGTCCATGCGGTCGAGGAACTGGCGCGCATAGGCGCTGAAGGTCTCGACGTAACGACGCTGGCCCTCGGCGTAGAGAGTATCGAACACCAGGCTCGATTTGCCGGAACCGCTGGGGCCGGTGACCACCGTCAACTCGCCGGTGCGGATGTCGAGGTCGAGGTTCTTGAGGTTGTGCTGGCGTGCGCCGCGGATGCGGATGGTCCCCTGGGTCATGGCAAGCGTCTTTCTGGTGAGGCCAACCATTCTAGGCAGTCCCGGCCGGATCGGCTGGACTG
>FZPW01000034.1_pt1 | contig 25537 bp, 22 predicted proteins | sample 1534771 | NCBI WGS metagenome assembly FZPW01 (sample SAMEA104161894, study PRJEB21768) | metagenome | biome: subterrestrial habitat; feature: phreatic zone; material: underground water | place: France | collected 2016-06-01 | depth 60 m | reverse complement strand
TTTTTTTTTAATGATACGGCGACCACCGAGATCTACACTCTTTCCCTACACGACGCTCTTCCGATCTGTTCCTTGATATTGTCCGGTAGGATGTACACGCTCAAATACCCTGAACAATTTATCGACATAACGCATATCGAAACCCACCCCGCGATTTTTTACATAGTAAGTAACTCCACCGGCTTCAGATATACCGCCCAGCTCAATATCGACCGGGCCATCGGCCGGCGAAAATTTAATGGCATTCATGAATAGTTCGCGCAACACCTGCCGGATCATACTGAGATCCCCCCAAGCAGGCGGGAGTGGCTTAACGTCGAGCCGCATGGAGCGCAAAGGAAAATCCAGCTGAATTTCAGCAAGCAGTTTCGTTGCCAATTCCGCAATATCAACCGAAACATATTCCATTTTCTGCCGCCCCAAGTACAGGAAGCGCAAAATGTCGTCCATTTGCCGCCCCATGTGCTTGGCGTTATCGCGCAGGATGTTAAGCAGACGCTTTCCGTCTTCGTCGAATTTACCGCCGTATTCATCCAGCAAAATTTTTGAAAACCCGTCGAGCGCCCGCAAAGGTGTGCGCATATCATGGGACATGGAGTAGGAAAACTCATCAAGTTCTTTATTGGCCGCTTCCAATTGTGCCGTGCGTTGCGCCAATTGCTGGCGGTCCTTTTTGAATTGCTCGACGGCGCGCGCCATTTCGCTGATCTCGTCGTTACCCTGATCCGGCATCCCGGGAAGATCATCCCCGGCGTTGCTTTGACGCAAATTTCTGCTAACCCGTTGCAGGCGGGCAAGCACATGCTTGCCGAGAAACTGAAAGGTCAGCAGCCATACCAGCAGCAAGCCGCCCGCCAGCAAGAATGTGACCGTACGCTGATTGCGCGTGGACGTTTCAGCCAGCCCGTTCACTTCGCGCCGATATTCTTGTGTGTAGCGCTCGGACTGAAGTTGCGCTGCAGCCACCATCGCACCGGCCTGCTGGTGCAGCTCATTATTGAATATCTGCTCCGAAGATTGAGCGGATATAAATGTTTGCTTTGGCGCTTTCCTGATCCCCGATTGCAACGCATCTTCGCGCAGTTGCGCAACGATGTTGGCGGTATTACGGAATAATTGGCTGGCCTGATGCAAATCAAGCACCGTTATATCGTCACTTGCGGCGGCAAGCCGATCCACAAGACCATCCAGCTCATGCAGTTCATTGACGATATCGACATAGTTGGCGCGTATCCGGTCAACTGATTCCGTACTGCCCAACCGATACGATTCGCGCTCGATAAGCAGAGTAAGCCTGACCATGTCCTGCGCGTGCTGCATTTGCACCAGCCGCTGCTCGGCCAAATGCTGGCTGGTAATACTCACCGTGCGCAAAGCATAGACCGCCGTCGCGCCACCCGCCAGAATCAACAGTGCCAAGCCACCCACGACAAGCATGAACTGCGTGCGCAGGGATTGCGGCAATAAACGGCGGCACATGTCAGACCATGGCATTTTGTCTGTCCCGGTTATTTCCAGATACGTTGATAGACATCGCGGTAACCGTTGTCCGGGTCATAGCGCATCTGCGGCCCACCGTCGAAAGCAATATTTTTCCGGGTGACCAAATGCACCGGTGCGATATAGCCTGAAACGGGCTGATGCCCCAACAGACGGTTCAGCTCATCAACCAGTTGCCAGCCCTGAAGATTGAGCGGTTCGGCAACGGTCGCAGTCTGGAATGTTCCCGCTTGTATGCGCAAAAAGGCGGCGGCGCTACCATCACCGGCCGACAACATACTGATACCGTTGCTGGTTTGCCCTGCACGAGTCAGCTCGGGCGCCGCATAGTCAAAGTAGATGTCGTTGATTGCCAGCGCATGCGTCCAGCGCTTACCGTAACGCGCAAGCAAATCTCTGGTTACTTGCGGCATCAATTCGGCATTTTTAGAAATTGCAACGTCACGAATCTCGAGCACCGAGCAATCCTTGCAGGCGCGGATAACAGCGGCCATCGCATCGGATTTAGCCTTGGCTATAGCGAAATTGCTATCGGTAAAGATAACAACTCCTGCCCGCCCTTTTGATTCGACGACTGCTGCCATGGCGGTAACGCGCGCCACATCCAGCGGATTGGTCGATACATTCATCGCAACCGGACCATCGGCAAGAGCTCCGGCAACAGGGCCGGTATGCCAGCCGACAACAGGGATTCCGTTCGCGGCAAACGGTTGCAGATGGGCTTGAAGTTCCTTGGCATCGGAACCGACGAGTACCACCCCATCCGGCCGCAATGCAAAAGCGGCGGCGAGTGCTTTACTCCGTCCCTCCGGCGTACCTCCGGCATCGAAAACTCTGGCATTCCAACCAATAACTTTGCTCGCCTCTCCGACTCCCCGGGCAACGCCCAGAATTCCGCCGTTGCGCAAATCTTCGCAGACTATCGCGACTGTAGCGCCGGTAAGCATCGCCGGGCCCGTCACCGGACCGGGGTATCTTTTGGGACCCGATGTCGGGCCGTTCCAGCGCCCGCCAGATTCGCTGGCCTGCGCAACGTTTTGCTGCATTTCTGCCCATCCGCGCGGCCCGTCGCCAGCAGGCGTTCCGGACTGAGCCAGACAAGCTTGGGCGGACACGCCCAAACCAAATATAAAAAGTATTCTGGCTAAATAGATAAACATCAATTCTCCCGACAACAGCACATTCAACTTTTAATCCGGTACCGTTAGACCGAAACAGCGCCTAAACTGTACGACATCCCAACCGCGCGCGGCAAGCTGACTGTACCGGAAAAAAACGATCAGTTCGCAAGGCCATATTCAGTTTGCAGTACCTGCAGGGCTGTCACAATTTCGGTAAACAGTGGTCGCTTAGCCGGTGTATCGGCTTCACAGCGCATTTGCAATTCGGCCAGCGCCTGTACAACCCCTCCCGTTTCACCGCAACGCAGCAACAGCTCTTCCAGCAGGCAGGCAAACGCCCTCACCTCCACACGCTGTAACGCATCGGCTCCGGCTGCGTCCGCCGGAGCAAAGAAAGAGGCGGCACCGAAATCGCCCAGCAAAGCGTGACCTTTATCGCCGAGCAAAATATTGTGCGCATATAAATCTCCGTGCATGATCCCGCATGCATGCAAATGCCGGGCAACGGAGGCTATGCCCGTAGCGATATTCAAAACGGTATCGAGAGTGAACCGGGTTGCACCGGGATACATATCCCGCGTACAGGACTCCAAACTGGGAGGCCCCGCCAAGTTGACATATCCGGCACCGATCAGCGACATCACCAACCCGTCAGTACCGTCGGGATGATCGGCAATTTTGCCGAGCACATTGATAAGATTTGGGTGCGCACCCGCACTAATACAGGCCGCCATTTCACTGCCAGGCAAACCATCGCTGGTCAGCTCGCCCTTGAATAACTTCACGGCAACCTGCTGTTCAGCCTCGCCACACCATTGCGCGCGATGAATCACGCCCGATGCACCCTCGCCCAACTTATGCCCCAGCTCCAGCTCGTTCCACAAAATCCGGGGGATCGGCTTTTGTTTCAGCGCGGCATTTTCACTCTCGGCACAAAACGGATTCCCCGCATAAGCCAACCAGGATAAGCGCGGCAATTTAAACAGCCAGTCAGGCAAAGTCAAAAAACGGTTGGCAGAAATGCGCAGCAACTCGAGACGCACACACTGCGCCATTTCTTCCGGCAAACCCTGCAATTGATTCCCGGCCAGCATAAGTTTCTGCAATTGCGTACAGTTTCCCAGTTCCGGCGGCAATTCGCCGATCCGGTTATCGGTCAGGATAAGCCAGCGCAAAGATTCGGGCAGCGCGGCGGCAGTTACAGTACGTATCCGGTTTGCCTTAAAGCCCACCATACTGAGCCGGGGGCACTGCCCCAATACTTCCGGCAGATGGTCGAAATGATTGTCCGAACAAAACAGAATGCGCAACTGGTGCAGGCGCGGCAAATCCTCCGGCAGGGAAGTCAGCGCGTTGCGGGAAAGATCGAGAATTTCCAGCGTATCGGCAAGATCAAAAATTTCCGGCGGAAACTCCGTTAAGCCGCAGGATAAATTCAGCCTGGTACTTCCCGCCAATTTTCCGGCGCGCAGTAGTTGAAGTGTGTTCATTACGATTGGTTTGTATGCATGAGCCCCCTTGTTGCATCAAGGGGGCTCTGGAGGTAGTCAGAATTGACGGCGAATTATTTATTGAATTGCTCAATGGCTTTTTTGACAGCCTGCACCTGAGAGCTGGGCTTTGCATCCGGCGTTGTCTCTGTTACCAGATGAGCGGAAGGAGTCGCCGCATGAGTACTGGCAACTGGCGCCGCGGCCGGAATACTCATCGGCTGTTGCAGCTGTTCATCCAGCGTGGGCTTGAGCTTCAGCTTGGTCTGGATCGGAACGATGTTCTGAACAATGCGCGCCACCAGATCATCCTGTTCTTTGCGTACCTTTTCCCGCAACGCTTTTTCCTGCGCCCAAAGCGCCTTGAACTGGTCCAGTTCGCTCTTGGTCGCGGCAAGACTTGCGGTTAAAGCTTCAATCTTGGCCGCCGCTTTGCCAAGCTCCTCCTGGTTACCTTTACTGCCATTGCCGGTAAGCACGGCAAAAACCAGCGCCGCAATTGCAACAATCAGCGCGATGGCTGGTATTGCATACTGGACTATCCGTTGCATTTTTTCTCCTTTGGGTGCTTTTGCCTGAGCCGCAGTGCCGGACGATTTGCTCTTCTCGGCGGGTGCGCTTGCTGCCTCGTTTTCATTTTCACTGGACATGGTGATCTCCTTGCTTGATTAAGGTACAAATCGATGTGACCAGCACTCCCGTCATTAATCAACGGGAATAGATTGCAATACCGAGTTTACCACTATCCTAAAATTGCAGTGACCACCCTATATAAATCCTCCAACACAGTTTGTTACTCTATAATCCTGTCGACGGCGAACGCATTGATGGAACGCGAATCAATCATGCGCGTGCATTTCACAGAAGTGCCGCAACATACTCACGGGAGCGGTTGTTATGAGCCTTATCTTAGCCAGCAGCAATGACATTATTGTCGGCCAGCCATCACCGGTGGCGTTATACGATCAGGCAAACAATCTGCTACTCGACCTCGGCGAGATCGTCCGCGACAATGATCACCGCGATTTGTTGCTGGCCAGCAAGGCGAGCTATGAACTTTCCTGGAATGCAACGGGCGAAGATACGGCGAGTGAAGATAATTTTTTTCCCGATGAAGAACCCGCCGCCGACCAGCCCGCCGGCACGAAGGCCGCCGACAAGCGTTACTCCTTTGATGACATGAAATTAAAGGCGGAAGACCGCTTGCAGCTCGAACCCCCTGCGCAACTTTCCCGTGAACGCTTTACCGTGAAGGTCATCGGTTTTTTGCGCAATAGCAGTCTGCTGGTCACTGTGCCGATCACCGCCAACGGTTTGCGTCTGCAACTGATGGAAAAAGAAAAAGTCGTTATGCGCTCGTTCTCCGGCCAGAATGCATTCGGCTTCGCCTGCACTATCGAACGCATCATCAAAATTCCCTACGAGTACATGCACCTGTCGTTCCCCGACAACATTCAGGGCATCATGATCCGTAAAGCCCCCCGCATTAAAACCCGCATCATCGCGGCCGTGCACGACGGTTTGGCCAGTGCGGAAAAACAAATCTCCGCACTCATTTCCGACATCAGCGCCAACGGCGTATCGCTTGATGCCAAACGCGCACTGGGCGACAAAGGCGATGTCCTCAAACTGTCTTTCCGCGTGCAACTGCATAATGTGGACGCCTATCTGTCGGTCAAAGGCATTATTCGCGCGGTGATCAACGACGATGTCGAAGCGGCAAAATCGGGCTTTATCCGCCACGGCATCGAATTGCAAGAACTGCAACCGAATGACAGCGTCATCCTGCAAAGCATGATTTACCAGCAGATGATCGAAAACCCGCACAAGCTGGTTTAGCCTGAATTTACTTTCTGACGACTTCCTTAAGCTCGACCTGGTCCAGCCGCACAAAAACAAATTCGGCTTTAAGCAAATACATCAACCCGACCGCCAGACCCTCCGCCGAATCGGAAGCCGGTTTGTTCATGTGGGCGATGATGACGTCGCCCGCTTTCACATGCTCCAGCTTTTTTTCGATGGCGATTTTTTTCGAGGTCGCACCGTCGTCAGCGTTTACCGAAAAGCCCGCGATTTTGTAGCCCAGCCTGTCGATTTCTTTGATCGACTCGGCATCGTATTCGGCGGTGGCACCGCGATACCAGTGCGGCGCAACTCCCGTGGCTTCCTCCACCGCACGCGCCCCTTCCAGCACTTCGCGTCGCAGGTGAATGACATCCGGCTCGCCGGGAATGCCGTATACCTTGCGCCCCGCACCGATGACTGCCGGAATATGCTTTTCGCCGTGATCTTCGACATCGAATAAATCGAGATGCGCTTTGATAATTGCCAAACCGCGCGGATTTTGATCCAGCCATTTTTTGGTGGCGAAAATCGTGGCCGGAATTTTTTGTGCGATGAGAAACTGAATCAGGTCGTCGTCGAATTTGCCGGAACAGGCATCCAGCGTCAGCGCGACCCGCTTGCCGGGTTGCGGCGGCGCGACGATCCGGTCGTGAATTTCAAGCGGAGCCTGTTCCGTTGCCAGCGCCATTGGCAGCAGCAAGATTGCCAGAAAAAGACCGCCTAAAAATTTCATCGCACCTGCCCGCCGAGACCTTGATGCGACGAGTGTAGCAATATAGGGGATGCTGCGGCTATCTGCCCTGCAACTGCGCCCACTCCTCATCGCTAAACAACCGCGAGCGGGTCAGAAAGGCTTTTCCCTCCGGGCCTTCCAGCGAAAAGGTGCCGCCGTGGCCTTCGGTCACGTCGATGATGAGTTGGGTGTGTTTCCAGTATTCGTATTGCGCTTTGCCGATATAGAACGGCACGCCGCCAATGTCGCCGAGATACTCGTCGCTCGCACCGATGGTGAGTTCGCCCGGCAGAAAACAGTTGGCAGAACTGTTGTCGCAACAGCCGCCGGATTGGTGGAATATCAGTTCGCCGTATTTGCTTTTCAGCGTCTCGATCAAATCAAGTGCCGCTTGCGTGGCAACCACTTTTTCGACCATGCTCACCTCCAAAAAAAAACGGGGCGGTTGCCCGCCCCGAAAGTACCGCCAGCTAGCGGCGGGGGTATCACCGCTATCAGAAGAAGCCCAGCTTCTGCTCGCTGTAGCTCACAAGTAAATTCTTGGTTTGCTGGTAGTGATCGAGCATCATCTTGTGCGTTTCGCGGCCGATGCCGGATTCCTTGTAGCCGCCGAACGCCGCGCCTGCCGCGTAGTCGTGGTAGCAGTTGGTCCACACGCGACCCGCCTTGATGGCGCGTCCCATGCGGTAGGCCACGTTGCCGTTGCGGCTCCACACGCCCGCGCCCAGACCGTACAAGGTGTCGTTGGCAATCGCCAAGGCTTCCGCTTCGTCCTTGAAAGTTGTCACAGCCAGTACGGGGCCGAAGATTTCTTCTTGGAAGATGCGCATCTTGTTATGGCCTTTGAACAGCGTGGGCTGCACGTAGTAACCGCCCGCTAGATCGCCGCTCAGATTGGCTTGCCCGCCGCCCGCCAGCACTTTCGCACCCTCCTGTTTGCCGACATCGAGGTAAGACAAAATCTTGGTGAGCTGTTCTTTCGAGGCTTGCGCGCCCATCATGGTGTCGGTGTCGAGCGGGTTGCCCTGCTTGATGGCGGCCACGCGCTTCAGTACACGTTCCATGAATTTATCGTAGATGGATTCGTGGATCAGCGCGCGGCTCGGGCAGGTGCACACTTCGCCCTGATTGAACGCGAACAGCACCAGACCTTCGATGGCCTTGTCGAGGAAACCGTCGTCTTTATCCATCACGTCGGCGAAGAAAATATTGGGTGACTTGCCGCCCAGCTCCAGCGTGGCGGGAATCAGGTTGTTGGCGGCAGCCTGCGCGATCACGCGGCCTGTGGTGGTCGATCCCGTGAAAGCGATTTTGGCGATGCGCTTGCTGGTAGCCAGCGGCATACCGGCTTCGCGCCCGAAACCGTTGACGATGTTCAGCACGCCCGGAGGCAGCAGATCGGCGATCAGCTCCATCAAAATCAAAATGCTGATCGGGGTGGACTCGGCGGGTTTCAGTACCACGCAATTGCCCGCGCCCAGCGCCGGAGCCAGCTTCCATGCGGCCATCAGGATGGGGAAGTTCCACGGAATGATCTGGCCGACCACACCCAGCGGTTCGTGGAAATGGTAGGCCACCGTGTTCTCGTTGATCTCGGACATGCTGCCTTCCTGCGCGCGCAGGCATCCGGCGAAATAGCGGAAGTGATCGACCGACAAAGGGATGTCGGCATTCAGCGTTTCGCGTATCGCTTTGCCGTTGTCCACGGTTTCGGCGTACGCGAGCACTTCGAGGTTGGCTTCGATGCGGTCGGCGATTTTGAGCAGGATGTTGGAGCGCTCGGTGATCGAAGTCTTGCCCCACTTGTCGGCGGCGGCATGGGCGGCATCCAGCGCCAGTTCGATGTCCTCCGCGCCGGAACGCGCCGCCTTGGTGTAAGGCTTGCCGCTGATCGGGGTGAGCACATCGAAGTATTCACCCTTGACCGGGGCAACCCACTTGCCGCCGATGAAGTTGTCGTATTTGGCTTTGTATTGAATCTTGGCGCCAGCGGCGCCGGGAGCGGCATACAGCATATTGTTTTCTCCTCGTTATGTTTTTGGACAATCGCTAAGTTAGTTTCCATTGCGGTACTGCACACTTTGCTATTCAAGGAGCGTGCCACGCCGGGCAGAGGTCTCGGCACGTTGATTTGTAACGGTTTGCGCTGTTACTCCGACACTACAGCCCGCGCCGCGCAACGTTGCATCGCGCGACACCTGTCACAAAATGAGACAGTCGGACAGTTTGCGGGTGGCCAGCTATTGCGTTGCGAGGTCATCCCTCTATACTTGCCAAAAAAGCGGGCGTAGACCTGTTGCTGTCACTCAACTTTGGAGGAGAGACCATGCGCACGACACTACCCGCACCGACCTTGCGCCAAGCGCGCAGCCACTTGCTGGAATACGGCGAGTGTCCGCCCGGTGCGGTTGACGATTGCCTCGCCCGCTCGTGGCGGCGCAGCCTGTCTGCCGGGTTGCTGCCCACGGGGCGCTTGACTGAAGGCGAACACCTCGGCGGCGGCAACCTGCACCAAGCGCTGGCGCGCAACCACGATCTGCTGGCGCACTCGCGCCCGGTGATGGATTACCTGTTCGACCAAGTGCGGCACAGCCACAGCATGGTGATACTGGCCGACAGCCGCGCCACGCTGCTGCACACGCTGGGCGATGTGGATTTTCTGACCAAGGCCGAGCGCGTGGCGCTGTCCGCCGGGTCGTCATGGCAGGAGCAGCATCGCGGCACTAACGCCATCGGCACCTCGCTGGCCGAAGCCAGCAGCATCGAAATCCACGGCGCGGAACATTTCCTCGAACGCAACGGCTTCCTCACCTGCGCCGCTGCGCCCATCATGGCGGCGGACGGCAAACTGCTGGGCGTGATCGACATTTCCGGCGACCAGCGCAGCCGCCATCCGCACACGCTGGGGCTGGTCGGCATGGCCGCGCGCATGATCGAAAACCGCCTCGTCATCGCCAACTGCCGCCGCGACATCCGTCTGCACCTGCACGCCCAGCCCGAAGGCATCGGCACAGTGGCCGAAGGCATCATCGCGCTGTCGGAAGACGGCTGGATTACCGGCGCGAACCGCACCGGCTTGGCTCTGCTGCACTTGGCTCCGCCCGACCTGAACGCCACTCCGCTCGCCCGCGCCATCGACATGCCGCTGGCCGAACTACTCGCGCGCCACAAGCGCCGTCCCGGTCAGCCCATCCAAATTCATCTGCACGATGGCACGCCGCTGTTCGTGCAAGTGCATGCCGAACAAGCCGCGCTTACCGTGCCCGCTGCGACCGAACCGTCCGCAGCACCGGACGATGCGCTCGCCAAACTCGACACCGGCGACCAGCGCTGGCGCAGCGCCAGCGACAAAGCACGGCGCATCGCGGGCAAACCGATTCCATTGCTGATCCACGGCGAATCCGGCGTCGGCAAAGAGCTGTTCGCCCGCGCCGTACACGACAGCGGCCCGCGCCGCGCTGCCCCCTTCGTCGCCATCAACTGCGCCGCCCTGCCGGAAAACCTGATCGAAGCGGAACTGTTCGGCTACGCGCCCGGCGCCTTTACCGGCGCGCGCCGCGAAGGCAGCCAGGGACGTTTGCGCGAAGCGCATGGCGGCACACTGTTTCTGGACGAAATCGGCGACATGCCGCTGTCCATGCAAACCCGTTTGCTGCGCGTACTGCAAGAACGCCAAGTCAGCCCGCTGGGCGGCGGCCGCGCGGTCGATGTCGATTTCACCCTGATCTGCGCCACCCACCGCAAACTGCGCGAAGATGCCGACAAGGGAATTTTCCGCAGCGACCTCTACTACCGCATCAACGGCCTCACCGTAAACCTGCCCGCCCTGCGCGAACGCAGCGATTTTCAAGCGCTCACCGAACGCATCTTGGCCGACCTCAACCCCGGACGTTATGTCTACCTCGCCCCCGACCTGCTCGCCCAACTCAGCCGCCACCCTTGGCCCGGCAACCTGCGCCAATACGCCAGCATCCTACGCACCGCCAGCGCCATGCTCGACCCGCACGAAGACTGCATCACCCGGCAACACCTGCCCGACGACCTGCTCGAAGAACTCACCGCAACACCGCAACTACCCCGCCCCGCCGCTTTACCTGCGGCGGCGCAAAACCTCAAGGAACTCTCCCGCAGCGCGATACAACAGGCAATGGAAAGCTGCCACGGCAACATCTCGGCAGCAGCGCGGTTATTGGGGATTAGCAGGCAGACGTTGTATCGGAAGTTGGATGGTTGAATAACAATTTATGCGGAAAACACTAAAGATGGGCGCTCTGGACGCACGGTTTTTTGCCGAGCTTAAAATGAAGATGCAGCCTGCTCACAAGATGGCTCAAAGTTTTGTTGAATTTACAAACACTCCTGCGGCAACCTCCGCACCCGCACTTCCTCTCCCCACAAGACCGACATAATCCGCGCGGCCTGCGCCGCGTCACCGCTGGTGAAAAACTGCGCCGTGCCGTCGCCGGGAGTGCGCGCGGGTAATTCGGTTTGTATGCGCCGTTGCAACTGGCGCGCAACGGCGGCTCCAGTGTCGATCAGCGTGATGTTGTCGCCCGCCACCGCGCGTATCAGCGGGGCGAGGAAGGGGTAGTGGGTGCAGCCTAAAATCAGGGTGTCCGCGCCGCGCGCGAGTAGCGGGGCGGTGTAGCGCTCGATCAGTTCGCGCGTTTGTGGGCTGGTCAGTTCGCCGCGTTCGACTTGCTCCACCAGACCGGGGCAGCCTTGGGTGACGATTTCGACTTCTTCGCCGTAACGTCCCAGCAGGGCGGCGAAGCGCGCGCTTTCCAATGTACCGATGGTGGCCAGCACGCCGACTACGCCGCTTTTGGTGGCGGCAACGGCGGGTTTAACGGCGGGTTCCATGCCGACGATGGGAATGCTGAACTGGCTGCGCAGGCTGGCGACGGCGGCGGCGGTGGCGGTGTTGCAGGCGATGACGATGGCATCCGCGCCCTGTTCGATCAGAAAGCGGGAGAGGGTGTGCGAGCGTTGTTCGATGTAGGCGGGAGTTTTGTCGCCGTAGGGCACGTGGCCGGAATCGGCCACGTAGATCAGGCGTTCGTGCGGGAGCGTTTGGCGAATGCGGTGCAGCACGGAGAGTCCGCCGACACCGGAATCGAAAACGCCTATCGCTCCCGACGAGCTCATGTTGCTTACTCTTCTGCTTGGTCGCGCAAAAATTCTTCGTACGTGCCGTGGTAGTCGTTCACTCCCTTGGCCGAAATTTCGATAATGCGGGTGGCCAATGAGCTGACGAATTCGCGGTCATGGCTGACGAAGATCAGCGTGCCTTTGAACAGATCAAGCGCGGTGTTAAGTGACTCGATGGCTTCCATGTCCATGTGGTTGGTCGGCTCGTCCATCAGCAGCACATTGTTCTTTGCCAGCATCAGTTTGCCGAACAGCATGCGGCCTTTTTCGCCGCCAGACAGCACTTTCACGCGCTTCTTCACATCGTCACCGGAGAACAGCAAACGTCCCAGCGTGCCGCGCACCACTTGGTCGTCATCGTGCGGGCCGCGCCAGTCGGTCATCCACTCCATCATTTCTTTGTCTTCGGCGAAGTCGGCGGCGTGATCCTGCGCGTAGTAGCCGAGCTTGGCTTTTTCCGCCCATTTCACGGTGCCGGTATCCGCGGCCAGATCGCCCGCCAAGATGCGCAGCAGGGTGGTTTTACCGATACCGTTAGGACCGATGATGGCGACCTTTTCGCCCGCGTCGATGCGGAAGTTCACATTGGAGAACAACATGCGATCAAAGCCCTTGGCGACCTTTTCCACCTCCACCGCGACACGGTGCAGCTTCTCGCGCTCGTCGTATTCGAAGCGGATAAACGGATACTGGCGGCTGGAAGGCTTGATGTCTTCGATCTTGATCTTGTCGATCTGGCGCGCGCGCGAAGTGGCCTGCTTGGCTTTGGAGGCGTTGGCGGAGAAACGCGCCACGAAAGCTTTTAGTTCGGCGACTTTTTCTTTGGCCTTGGCGTTGTCAGCGGACTGCTGTTCGCGCGCCTGCGTGGAGGCCATCATGTAATCGTTGTAGTTGCCCGGATAGATAGTGATCTTGCCGTAGTCCAGGTCGGCCATGTGGGTGCACACGCTGTTCAGGAAGTGACGGTCGTGCGAGATGATGACCATGGTGCAATTGCGCGCGTTAAGGATGTCTTCCAGCCAGCGGATGGTGTTGATGTCCAAGTTGTTGGTCGGTTCGTCCAGTAGCAGAATGTCCGGATTGGAGAACAGCGCTTGCGCCAGCAACACGCGCAGCTTGAAGCCGGGGGCGACCGCGCTCATCGTGCCCTGATGCAATTCGATGGCGATGCCCACACCGAGCAGCAATTCGCCCGCGCGCGCTTCGGCGGTGTAGCCGTCGTATTCGGCGAAGGTCGCTTCCAGATCGGCGGCGCGCATGTAGTCTTCTTCGGAGGCATCCGGGTTGGCGTAGAGCGCGTCGCGCTCGGACATGGCTTCCCACATTTCGGTATGCCCCATCAGCACCACATCCAGCACGCGCTTGTCTTCGTAGGCGAACTGATCCTGGCGCAGTTTGCCGAGGCGCTCGGTTTTATCCAGCATAACTTCGCCCGAAGTCTGCTCCAGATCGCGTCCGAGGATTTTCATAAAGGTGGATTTGCCGCAGCCGTTGGCGCCGATCAGACCGTAGCGGTTGCCGTCGCCGAATTTGACTGAAACGTTTTCAAACAGGGGCTTCGCCCCGAACTGCATGGTGATATTTGCGGTAGATAACATGATGAGCCTGACAAAATAAGGCGCGCATTCTACCACCAGCCTACTCCCCCCGCTAAAGTCGAAACCGTCAAAAGCTGACAATTTAATTGACGCATATGGAGAAATTCCATTACAGTTCAGAGGTAGTCGTTGATCTCAGCATCAACTTCAGCAAGGGCAAACCCGTCGAAAGGCGGGGGCGCAAAGCTTCCGGGCTAAGGGATTTTCCTAATTCGACCACAGTCGAGTGCCAGCGGGGTCGCCAGATCATCTAGCATCCACCGCCCCACCTTCCGGTTTCTTTGCAGCAGTCCCTTTCACATTTTGCGGTAATGCAATTTTAAGGATGGACCATGGAACAGGAAGACATCAACTTCTCCGACTTTATCGCTTCGTCGATTCACGACATGAAGAACTCGCTCAATATTCAGGTCGGATTTCTTGAACAGTTAATGAGCGAAAGCAAAGGCAAAATTGACGACGAGATGCACGGTCAGCTCGGCCACACCATCTACGAAGCCAGCCGGATGAATGTAAACCTGATCCAGATACTGAGCCTGTACAAGCTGGGGCAATCCATCTATCCCATCGACATTTCGGAACAATCGGTACACGAGTTGCTCGCGGATGTGGTGCTGCAAAATCAATCCATCATGGGCTACAAAGGCATCACCGTCGAGGTTTCCTGCGATGAAGGCTGCTACTGGTACTTTGACCGCGACTTGATTTCCGGGGTGCTGGTCAATGCGCTCAATAATGCCTACAACTACACCAAGGATAAAATCCTCGTTGTGGCCAAAATGCGCGACGATATGCTGGAAATCCGCGTGGAAGACAATGGGCGCGGTTATCCGGCACGTATGCTGGAAGAGGATATAACCGAAAACAAGGGTATCAGCTTTGCCACCGGCAGCACCGGCTTGGGATTTTATTTTTCATCCAAGGTGGCCGGAATGCACAAAAATGGCAATAAGCGCGGACGTCTGCATATTGAAAACGGTGGCACATATAACGGCGGCTGCTTTGTGCTAACGCTCCCGTAAGCCCTCACGCAACTCCGACAATCCCTCATTCTGACTCAACTGTTTCACGGAAAAAATATGGCAATTTCTTTAAAACAATCTTCCGCACTGGTCATCGACGATTTCCAAAGTATGCGGGCAATGGTTGTAGGCTTCCTCAAATCCATGGGCGTACCCAGCATCGACAATGCCGGAACGGCACAAGAAGCACTGGCTTTGCTTGCCAAAAGAAAGTACGACGTGGTCATCTGCGACTATAACCTCGGACAAGGTCAAAACGGTCAGCAAATTCTTGAGGAAGCCAAGCATAAAAATTTAATCGGTTTTTCCACTATCTGGATGATGGTCACCGCCGAAAAAACCATGGATATGTTCATGGGCGCGGCGGAAACCAAGCCAGATGACTATCTTTTAAAGCCGATCACCGAGTCTCTACTGGAAGCGCGACTCGTTAAATTGATTGAGAAAAAGCGCTCGCTGGAGCCCATCGAAAAGGCGGCAAAATCGAAAGATTACATCCGTGCGATTGCCTTATGCGATGAACAACTCAAAACACCGTCAACCAATACTCAGGAAGTGCAGCGCATCAAGAGCGACTTGCTGGTAACCATAGGCGACTTTCCCGCAGCAAAAGCATTTTTCGAACACTTGCTTGCTGCTCGCAGTATGCCATGGGCTAAAACCGGCTTGGGCAAGGTGCACTTTCTGACCAAAGATTTTTTCCGGGCCAAGGAATTGTTTCAAGAAGTGCTCGACGAAAACAAAATGTACTTGGAGGCAGCGGATTGGCTGGCAAAAACGCTCGATGCCTTGGGGGATGTGGAACAAGCGCACAATGTGCTGGACAAGGCCATGGCGCTCTCCCCCAATGCAGCCGGCAGACAAAAAAACCTCGCCGATGCGGCTTTTAAAACCGGCAAGCTCGACGTGGCACAAACCGCGTACGAAAAAGCAATCAAACTGGGTGAAAATTCCGTACATAAAACCGCCAGCACTTTTTCAGGGCTGGCCAAAGTTTTAAATGCCAAAGACGACCCCGAGCAGGCTCTGAAAGTACTGGACCGCAGCCGCGGACAGTTCAAGGACGATCCCGAAGCAGCTTTGCAAACAGCCGTACTTGAAGGAGTTGCCTACCATCAAATGGGACAACCCAAAAAAGCCGAAGCTGCCCTGGCCTCTGCCGAAGAATTGATGCGCAGCCAATCCGGCAACGTCAACCATGCAGTTACGATGGATATGGCCAATGCCATGCTCAAGCTCGGCCAAAAAGATAAAGCGTTTGCTTTGCTGGAAAATGTAGTCAAAAACAACCACGACAACCCCAACATCATCGACATGGTCGGAGAAGTATTCGACAAGGCGGGATTAAGTGACGAAGGCAGCGAGCTCATCAAAAAATCCACCCAGGAAGTGATCGACATCAACAACCAGGGTGTGATTCTCGCCAACGAAGGCAAGTTCGAGGATGGCATCAGGCTGATACGCAAGGCGCTGCAAACTCTGCCGAATAACGATCTTATGATTATGAACCTGTGCGGCATGATCATCGGTTTGCTATCCAGAAACGGCAAAGATGATCGTCTTATATTCGAGGCCAAGGAACTTCTTGAGCGGGTCAGAAAAATCAATCCCAATAACAAAAAGTACGGCACTTACATGAACATTCTTAACAAGCTGACAAGTTAATCTGCTTCAGGCTGTACCACATTTGTACAGCAGTAACAGCGCATCCGTTAACCCGGGATTAGCATCCCGTCTTTAACGCCTGCAGAGGCAAACCCGTCGAAAGGCGGGGACGCAAAGCTTCCGGGCTAAGGGACTTGTTCCTAATCGGCGAATGCCGAGTGCCAGCGGGGTCGCCAGGTGATCCAGTATTTCATCTTTGCGCACCCGGAGTCTTTGCATAACCTTCACAAAAGCAAGGTTTTATGAGCGGAACGCGCAATAAAGACAAATCAGCGAAACGGCAAATCGTTATCAAACGAATTCGCCGGTTCGAGCACGCCCGCCCGGCTGGTACGTGGAAAATTGCCTATGCCGACTTTGTGACGGCAATGATGGCGTTCTTCCTGTTGATGTGGCTGACTTCGGCAATGCCGCGCGAGGATCTTCATGCGATCTCGGAATATTTCAAAACACCGTTGATGGTCGTTCTTCGCGGCGGACAAAGCAACGATGTCAGAAACGATGTCATCGTCGGCTCTTACGGGGATGACAAGACCAAGGAGTCCATGCAAGTCAGGCGCGAGCCCCCGCTAACACAACAAATCGCCATCATGGCAAACGATGCCAAACGACTGCTTCATTTGCAGGAAGTTAGCCGACTGCAATTACTGAAGCGCCAATTGGAAACCCTGATCGAAGCAGATGCCAAACTGCGTAAATTCAAAAACCAATTGCTAATCGACTTGACCACCGAAGGATTGCGCATCCTGATCGTAGACGAGCAAAACCGCCCGATGTTTGAGCTGGGCAGTTCTGTTTTACAACCTTATACAGTGGAAATTTTGCATGAGATCGGCAAAGTGCTGAATCAGGTTCCCAACAGTATCGGCTTGTCCGGACATACCGATGCCACGCTTTATCAGGGCGGCAACCGCGGCTACAGCAATTGGGAACTTTCGGCTGAGCGTGCCAATGCCTCGCGCCGAGAATTGATTGCGGGAGGATTGACCGAATCCAAAATTTTGCGTGTAGTCGGCTTATCTTCCTCCGCACTATTCAATCCGCGCAATCCTTACGATGCCAATAATCGGCGTATCAGCATCATCGTGATGAACCACGAAACCGAAGAATTGGCGCGCAAGGACGGCGAAAAATAGCCGTCACATATTGGATCACCCATGCACATGAATCCGTATCTAAAGCTTAGCGGCACCACACTTCGCTCCGGGCAGATCGCGTTGCTCGACAAAGTAGATTTTCAACTCAATGCAGGCGAACGAATCGGTCTTGTCGGCGGCAGCGGCGACGGCAAATCCTCCCTGCTGAAGATGCTAGCGGGGCAGCTCACGCCCGATGCGGGAAGCGCTTGGCGCGCGCCCGGCATCCGCCTCTGCTACGTTTCGGAGGAGCCCGATCTGGATGCGAATGCGACGGTGTTTGACGAGATCGTGCGCAAGCTCGGGCAACTGCATCCGCTGATTTGCGCTTACCGCAAACTGACCCGGCAACTTGCCGAACCGGATGCCGATTTCGACGAGCTGATCGAGGCGATGCACCCGCTGCAACTCGAACTTCAGGCCGGCGAAGGTTGGGCGGCGCTGGAGCGCATCGAAACGGCCATCGAGTTTCTCGATCTGAACGCCGACAGCCGCATCGCGGATATTTCCGAAGGCGCGCGCAAACGCACGGCGCTGGCTCAGGCGCTGGTGGCTTTGCCCGCCATGCTGATTTTGGATGAACCCACCCGCCATCTTGATCTACCTGCCATCAAATGGCTGGAAGACTTGCTCAAGAATTACGGCGGCAGCGTGCTGCTGGTCTCGCATGATCGCCTTTTTCTCGACAATATCGCCACCCGCATTGTTGAGCTGCACCGCGGCAAACTGGGCAGTTTTCCGGGCAACCTCTCGACCTATTTGCATCTCAAGGAGCAGGAGCTGAAAACCATCGCTTTCCGGGAGCCCTTGCCGGAAGAAGAATTGTGGCGGCACCAACGCCTTAAAGTACGGCACTCGCGCATGGCGGGACGCGTGCTGCGTTTGGAAAAATTGCGGCTTGCACGGGAAGCACGGCGTGAAAATCCGGCCACAACAGATGCGCGCGCCGGAAAGACGATTGTGGAACTTTCCCGCATCGTAAAAAAATTTGGCACCCGCAGGATTATTGATAATTTTTCCTGCCAGATCAGGCAGGGGGACAAGATCGGCCTGTTCGGCAACAAAGGCCCGGCCAAGAATGCGTTGCTAAAAATCATTTTCAACAAAGTCTCTCCCGATAGCGGCAGCGTCAAGCTGGATAAAAAGCTTAACGTGATTTATGCCGATGATTTGCGCGCAAGCCTGAATGCAGAAAGCACGGTGCTCGATAGCGCTTTCCGCGATACGGATTATGTCGAGTTCAACGGTGCCAAAATGAATGCGGCCGCTTATCTCGGCTATTTTTTATTTTCGCCGGAGCGCAGCCGGGTGCAGGTTAAAGAGCTGTTCGGCGGCGAGCGCAGCCGTTTACTGCTGGCGCTGCTGTTTAGCCAGCCTTCCGATGTGCTGGTGCTGAACGACCCGACTCCCGGCCTCGATGTCGAGACGCTGGAGCTGCTGGATGAATTGTTGGCGCGATATGCCGGTACCGTTTTTCTGATTAGCAATGACCGGGCTTTTCTCGACAATGTGGCGACGCAGATGATCGTTTTCGAGGGCGACGGCAAGTTAACCGAATTTCCCGGCGGTCATGACGACTGGCTGCAATCGAAGAAAAAACCGGAAAGCACACAAGTGGCGCTGCCGTTGGAGCCGCAAAACATGCCGCCCGCCCGCGACCCTGAAAAGCATATTGATGAGCAGCGCGAGCATGTCAGGCATTTGTGCCGCTGGAGGATTGCCATCATCTATGAGAACGCTGGCAAAAATGACATTTTTCACGGCCGCACGGCGGATCTGTCCCCGCGCGGAGCGACGGTGTTTGTTCACCACAACATTTTCCGTTCCGAATCCGTAACGATGTTGCTCGCTGTTCCCCCTCTGAATGCCGGGCAGCGGGAAACCATCATCGAGATCAGATGCCGCATGACCGAAACCATCCTTGACTCGGAGCACAGCCTGTTCAGGATTGGTCTGTATTTCGAGAGCTTCAAGGGTAATGGCATGAATATTCTGAATAGCATCCTTAACAGCAGGACTGTTCAATTTGCCGCGTAGTAAATTTTTGCTGTTTTGCCCCGTTCCTGTTTTAACCGTTCGGTGGCAGGAATCCACGGCTTCGATTCATCCCCGCCAATCGGCTAGAATGCGGACTTTCCGTTTCGGAAGCCCATTATGGTTCCCCATCTCACTACCGCTTTGAAAGGCCCGCTGCTCGAGTTGGAGCAGCGGATTCTTACCGCTCAGCCGACTATTGAACACTGGTTTCGCACTCAATGGCTGGAGCACACACCGCCGTTCTATACCTCGGTCGATCTGCGCAACAGCGGCTTCAAGCTCGCACCGGTGGATACCAATTTGTTCCCCGGCGGTTTCAATAATCTCAATCCCGATTTTCTGCCTTTGTGCGTGCTGGCAATGCAGAGCGCGGTGGAAAAAATCTGCCCCGAAGCGCGCGGTGTGTTGCTGATTCCCGAGAACCACACCCGCAACCAGTTTTATCTGCAAAACGTGGCGCAGCTCGTCACCATCCTCAAGCAGTCCGGGATGCGTGTGCGGGTTGGTACGCTACTACCGGAGATCACTCAGCCCACCACGATGGAACTGAGCAACGGTAATTCGTTAACGCTGGAGCCATTGGTGCGCACGGGCAATCGTTTGGGCGTGGCCGATTTTGATCCCTGCGTCATCGCGCTCAATAACGATCTCTCGGCGGGTGTGCCGGACATTTTGAAAAATCTGGAACAGACCGTGCTGCCGCCGCTGGAAGCGGGCTGGTATGCCCGGCGCAAATCGAAACACTTCGCCGCCTACCATCGGGTGGGTAAACAATTTGCCGACCTGCTCGGCATCGACCCCTGGCTGATTGATCCGTATTTTGCAGTGTGCAACCAAATCAACTTTCAGGAAAAAATCGGTGAAGAATGCCTCGCCGCACAGGTGGATATGGTGCTGCAACAGGTTCGTGCCAAGTACGCTGAGTACGGTGTCAAACACGATCCCTTCGTCATCGTGAAAGCCGATGCGGGTACTTACGGCATGGGCATCATGACCGTCAAAGATGCCAGCGAAGTGCGCGACTTGAACCGCAAGCAGCGCAACAAAATGGCCGTGATAAAAGAAGGCCAGCAAGTATCCGATGTGCTGATTCAGGAAGGGGTTTACACCTTCGAAAATCTCGCCGATGCAGTGGCCGAGCCCGTGGTCTACATGATCGACCGCCACGTTGTAGGCGGGTTCTACCGTGTGCATACGGCGCGCGGCGTGGACGAAAACCTGAATGCGCCGGGCATGCGCTTCGAGCCGCTGGCATTCGAGCAATGCTGCACCCTGCCCAATCCCGCCTGCGAGCCGGACGATATGCCGAACCGTTTTTACGCTTACGGTGTGGTGGCGCGTCTGGCGATGCTGGCGGCTTCGCTGGAACTGGAAGAGATGACTGCATGATGACCGGCACTTTCCGGCGCTTTGCCGTATTGCTCATGCTGGCGATGCTCGGCGGCTGTGGTAAAGAGCCGTTTTATCAGGAAGAAAGCTATGTTTTCGGCACCCGCGTGGATGTCACCATCTACGGCGAGGATGAAACCAAAGCAAGGGCTGCGGTCGCTTCCGTAATGCGCGAGTTTCAACGCTTGCACGATTTGCTGCATGCGTGGAAGCCGTCCGAATTGAGCGCATTGAATGCGTCAATTGCCCAAGGCAAAGCCAAAGAAGTGCCGTCCGAGATGGCCGCGATGTTGCAGGATGCGGCGCAGCTTTCGGCACAATCCGGCGGGTTGTTTAACCCGTCAATCGGCGGGTTGATTCAGGCTTGGGGATTTCAGGCGGACGAATTCAAGGCACAGTTGCCGGATGGTAAAGTGATTACTGCTTTGGTTAAGTCTAATCCGCAGATGAGCGATTTGGTCTTCAATAAAACTGAAGTTCGCAGTGTTAATAAAGTCGTGCAACTCGATCTCGGCGGCTACGCCAAAGGTTACGCGCTCGATCGCGCCGCCGCTTTGCTCAAACAGCAAGGCATCCAAAATGCGCTCATCAATATCGGCGGCAATGTGCTGGCGCTGGGGCAACACGGTTCGCGTCCGTGGCGGGTCGGCATCCAGCATCCGCGCAAGTCAGGACCGCTGGCTACGCTTGAATTGCATGACGGCGAGGCCATCGGCACTTCGGGCGACTACCAGCGCTATTTTGAATTCGACAGCAAACGTTACTGCCATCTGATCGACCCGCGCAGCGGCTATCCGGCGCAGGGCGTGCAGGCGGTGACTATCCTGACGCATGGTGAACGTGCGGGGCTGTTGTCAGACGGCGCTTCCAAGCCTTTGTTTATCTCCGGCGCAGCGAACTGGTATGCCGCAGCGCAACGCATGCAGCTCCCCGAAGCCTTGCTGATTGACGGCGACGGTGTAGTTCACCTCACCGCCGCGATGCAGAAACGGCTAGAATTCACCGATAAAGCCACGATCCGAAAGGTCGAGCCGTGAATTCTGCGCAAGACGACGAGCTGCAAAAAAACATCCGCCGTAGCGCGAGTGTGCATGCGCTCAAGGAAATTCAGGCCATCGTGGAAGAAGAGCGCAAGACCGAGGCGGTGGTCGCCCGTGTGTTGCATGCCTTTCTGCTGTACGGTTGGGTGGTGTTATTGTTGCTCGCCGGGGTGGTGGCACATTTGATGGGAGTGATTTAATTGGTCGGTATTTTGGTGGTTGCCCATAACGGTCTCGGCGATAGTCTGCTCGATTGCGTGGGTCATGTGATGGGTAGCGTTCCTTCCCATATCAAAGCGTTGTCTGTTCTTGCCAGCGATGACCCGGAACTCAAGGAAGCCGAGGGGCGCGCACTCATCGGGCAACTCGATACCGGCAAAGGGGTGCTGATCCTGTGCGATGTGTACGGAGCGACCCCCGCGAATATCGCCATGCGACTGTGCCAGCCGGGACGGGTCGAAGGCGTGGCGGGCGTGAACTTGCCGATGTTATTGCGCGTGTCGGTGTGCAGCCGCGATAAGCCGCTGGACGAAATGGCGCAACGTGCGCTGGATGGCGGACGCGAATGTATTGTTTTGATGAACTCAGAATCGAAAGGCTGCGATGTTGCAACAAGATGCGCTGATAATTAACAAGCTCGGGCTGCATGCTCGCGCTTCCGCCAAACTTACCCAGCTCGCTTCGCAGTATCCCTGCGAGGTGTGGCTTTCCCGCAACGGTCGCCGCATCAACGCCAAGAGCATCATGGGCGTGATGATGCTGGCCGCCGCGAAGGGCTCGACCATCACGATTGAAACCAACGGCGAAAAGGAGCAGGAAGCCATGTCGGCACTAATCGCGCTCATCAATGATTACTTTGGAGAGGGCGAATGAGCTTTGCACTGCATGGCTTGCCGGTCTCGCGTGGTATTGCCATTGGCCACGCGCATCTGGTTTCCCATGCCGCTCTTGAGGTCACTCATTACGTGCTGCCCAAGCACTTGGTACATGAAGAAATTGTCCGTTTGGACGAGGCGCTGGAGACCACCCGCATCGAATTGGCGAGCCTGCGCGATTTCCGTCCGCAGCAGGCTGCCGCCGAATTCGATGCCTTTCTCGATTTGCACCTGATGATTTTAGCTGACGAGCATATCAGCACAGCCGCCCGCGAAATGGTTGCCCGCGAGCAGTGCAATGCCGAGTGGGCGCTGAAAACTCAAATGGAAACGCTGGTTGCCCAGTTCGAAGCTTTTGAGGATGCTTACTTACGCGAACGCAAGACGGATGTCGTGCAAGTTGTCGAGCGCATACTCAAAACCATGAGCGGTCAGCCCGGTCATACTCCGCCTAGCTCTCAGCATGACGTTAATCTCATCATGGTTGCCCATGATGTCAGTCCTGCCGACCTGATTCAGCTTAAACCCCATCAGTTCTCCGCCATTCTGACCGACCTTGGCGGAGCAACCTCGCATACCGCCATTGTTGCGCGTGGTCTCAATACGCCCTGCGTTGTCGGCTTGCATCATGCTCGTGAGCTTATCAAGGATAACGACATGCTCATCGTGGATGGCGAGCATGGCGTCGTACTGGTCAATCCGGACAAGCAGCTTTTAGCCGAGTACAAGCTGCGGCACAGTCAGCTTGAGCTTGAACGGCAAAAACTGAAACGCCTTAAAACTGCCCATGCGAACACCCTTGATGGCACCCATATCGAGCTGCATGCCAATATCGAGATGCCCAATGATCTGACTGAAGTTAAAGAGAATGGCGCAACCGGGATCGGCCTGTTTCGTAGCGAATTTTTATTTCTTAATCGGGATGTTCTGCCGGACGAAGAAGAGCAATTTGAGGCTTACCGTACGGTTATTGAAGGTATGGACGGATTGCCTGTCACCATCCGTACTTTTGACTTGGGTGCGGATAAGCAACTTAAAACGACTGCACGTGTGGCCAGCAATCCGGCTTTGGGCCTGCGCGCAATTCGTTTCTGTCTGGCGGAACCGCAATTGTTCCGCACCCAAATCCGGGCGTTATTACGCGCTTCGGCTTACGGTAATTTGAAAATTCTGGTGCCGATGCTCTCAGGCGCGGCAGAAATCAATCAAACTCTGCAATTTATCGAAAATACCAAGCACAGCCTTGCGGCTGAAGGTATCGCTTTTAATCCCGCAGTGCCCATAGGCGGCATGATCGAAATTCCGGCTGCGGCCTTGGCTCTCAATGTATTCGTCAAGAAGCTCGATTTTCTTTCTATCGGCACCAATGACTTGATTCAATATACGCTGGCCATTGACCGGACAGACGAGGAAGTCGCGCATCTTTATGATCCGCTGCACCCGGCGGTGCTTCACCTGCTGGCGCTTGTCATAAGTACCGCCAATAAGGCCGGCATCCCTGTTTCGGTATGCGGCGAAATGGCGGGTGAACTTGTTTATACGCGTTTATTGCTCGGGCTTGGATTGCGTCAGTTTTCGATGAACTCGGCACAACTGCTTTCTACCAAACAGCGTGTTTTAACCACAAGCTTGCCGGAAATCATGCCCATTACGCTGAAAATTCTACGCAGCGACGATCCGCTTAAAATTCAGGAACTGCTGACCCGCTTAAATTCATGACATTGAGCCGCGCGGGGACGCTTGCTATACTGCGCCGTATAAATTAACGACAACGCTCCAAAGGAGTAGGGGGATGAATAACATGGAACAAGCTCGCTTCAATATGGTTGAACAACAAATCCGTCCGTGGGATGTGCTCAATGCGGAAGTGCTGGATTTGCTTATGAAGGTCAAACGCGAGCAATTCGTTCCATCCGATCAACGTTCTCTAGCTTTTATGGACCTTGATATTCCTCTCGGTCATGGCGCGAAAATGTGGCAACCCAAGCTTGAAGCCCGGGCTTTGCAGGCCTTGTCGCTTCAGCACGGCGACCGCGTTTTGGAAGTGGGCACCGGAAGCGGTTATTTAACCGCTCTACTTTCCATGCTGGCCGCGCATGTAACCAGCGTTGAGATTGTTCCCGAATTGAGCGCTCAAGCTGAACGCACTCTATCTGCTCATCACATTGACAATGTCAGTCTTGTCGTTGGTGATGCCGCTAATGGCTGGGACTCCGCTCAATATAACGCTATCGTTTTGACTGGTTCTGTTGCTATCAAGCCGGAAGCCTTAATGAATAATCTGACCGTCGGCGGACGTATGTTCGCTGTAATCGGCGATGCACCCGCTATGCATGCTTGTTTAATTACTCGCAACACTGCCGATACATTCACGACTTCCACTCTTTTCGAGACAGTTGTTGCTCCGTTGGTGAATGCTCCGCAACCTCAGCGGTTTGTGTTCTAAGGATTTCACCCAAGCAAGTTGATTTTGGGGTCTTCCTTGAAACTGGACTGATTTACAGATAATATTAGAAATATCTAATATTCATAATCCGGTGCAGAAAATGAAATTAACCAAAATCGCCTTGTTCGTAGCGGCTTCCTTTGCGACCACATCTGTCTTGGCCGCCGACCTGCTCGACAGCTACCATGCCGCCCAAGGTCAGGATGCCGTGTTCGCCTCCGCCCGTGCTGGACAACAAGCCGGGCGCGAGAAGCTGACCCAAGGCCGCTCCACTCTGCTGCCCAGCGTCAACCTCAGCGCCAACTCCACCTACTACGATAACCAGATCGACTTCCCCGCCGCATCGCGGCAAATGAACTACACCTCATCCGGTGTGGGCGTGACCTTGGTGCAACCGCTGTTCCGCCAAGGCAACTGGCTGGTTTACACCGAATCCGAACTGCAAGTCGCCATCAGCGACGCGCAATTCCAGCTCGCCCAGCAAGACCT
>FZPW01000016.1_pt1 | contig 26138 bp, 28 predicted proteins | sample 1534771 | NCBI WGS metagenome assembly FZPW01 (sample SAMEA104161894, study PRJEB21768) | metagenome | biome: subterrestrial habitat; feature: phreatic zone; material: underground water | place: France | collected 2016-06-01 | depth 60 m | reverse complement strand
CACCGAGATCTACACTCTTTCCCTACACGACGCTCTTCCGATCTCACCACGGCGGGAGCTTGCGGTGCCGGTGCCGGTGCAGGTGCCGGTGCCGGTGCCGGCGCGGGTGCGGGTGACGTGGCCGTTGCGCGCGCCAACGTCGGCCCCTTGCCCGTGAGCCCGGCGCGAATCTCTTCGTAGGTGATGCGCTCGACCTCGACCGGCGCGACGCCGTTCTGTACCCCCAGGCGCACCGCCGCGGCATACGAAAGATCGATCACCCGCCCGCGAGAGAACGGGCCGCGGTCGTTCACACGCACGATCACCTCCCGGCCGTTGGCCGGGTTGCGCACGCGCGCATAGCTGGGGATCGGCATCGTCTTGTGCGCCGCCGTCATCGCGTACATGTTGTACGTCTCGCCACTGGCCGTGCGCCGGCCATGGAAGCGCCGGCCGTACCACGAGGCCAGGCCTTTCTCGACCAGCGGGTCGTCGCCGGTCATCGGCGTGTAGCTCTGCCCCAGCACCTCATAGGGCTTGTTCGGACCGCCGTTGCGGATCGATTCGAGCTTGGGCTCGGCATCCGGCACCTCGCGCACGTCGGGCGCATCGCTGCCGGGCAAGGGCGGACCATCGGCGCCTGAGGGCAGGCGGCCGCCGCGCGATCCGGAGGTCTGGCATCCCGACAGCAGCAATGCCGCGAGGACGAAGGCCGCCGTGGCGACCCGGGTCAACGCAGGTGCCACGTGGGCATGGGAGAAAGGAAACAAGACGAGGCGATGGCGCGCCCGGCTGGGATCGAACCAGCGGCCCCTGGCTTCGGAGGCCAGTACTCTATCCACTGAGCTACGGGCGCCATGCATGGAAGAAGGCGCGATTCTAGCAGTCGAGTTGTGGAGCCCCGGCCGCGCGTCGGTCGGCATGGGGTCGCTGGCTATAATTCGGCGGTTGTGCCGAGCGCAGACCCCGTGCCTCGCATGACTTGTCCCGACCTTTGCAGGTCTTGCCGATCGGGACTCTCCCCCTTCTTTGGCCCAGCGACTGAGGATTTCATGAGCGACGCTCAACGCCACGCAGAAGAACATGCCCACGATGGTCCCCATGAGGGCCCGATCAAGACGCCCAAGCAGTTGGTGTGGGCCGTGGTGGCCTCCTTCGTGATCCCCATCATCGTGATCATCATGTTGACGCAGTTCGTCGCCACCGGCGAAAAGCAGGCTGCGGGCACCAACGCACTGGAAGCCGAAGCCGTCGCCTCGCGCATCCACCGCGTCGGCACGGTCGACGTGAAGGACGTGAACGACGTCACGACGCTGGCCACGGGCGAGAAGGTCTTCCAGGCGCAGTGCTCGGCCTGCCACGCGTCCGGCGCCGCTGGCGCACCCAAGTTCGGCGACGAAGCTGCCTGGGGCCCGCGCATCAAGAACGGCTTCGAGGCCCTGCTGAACTCGGCGCTGAAGGGCAAGGGCAACATGGGCCCGCAAGGCGGCGGCGACTTCTCCGACACGGAAGTCGCGCGCGCGGTGGTCTACATGGCCAACAAGGGCGGCGCCAAGTTCGAAGAGCCGAAGGCCCCGGCCGCTGCGGCCAGCGCTGCGCAGTAAGCGCCGCAGGCCCATCAAGACAAAGCCGCCCTCGGGCGGCTTTTTCATTGGCGGCGCGCGATCAGCGACCCGCCGCCGGGCTCAGCACGTAGCCGAAGCGTGCCGGCATCTGGGCGAAGGGCAGTTCGCCGTAGTGCCAGTGCTTCGCCTCGATCGCATCGGCGGCAAGCGCCGCATCCAGCGTGTGCACGAGGCCGAAACCGATGTCGCCATGCGCGAACAGCCGGCCGCTCTCATCGAGCCACACACTGCGCAACACCGCCGGGCGGCCGGTGTGCGTGCTGATCGCAGGGGCCGCGCCCGGCACCTCGGTCAGGCGCCAGACCCAAGGCGCCGCTTCGAGCTCGACATACACGCGCTGCGGCCCGTTCTGGAAGAACCAGCAGCCCGCCTCGTCGGCCTCGTAGTTGCGGCCGATGAACTCCTGCAGCTTGTCGTGCAGGATGCGGCTGCCCTTGGGCGTGGGGAAAGGCCCGGCCGCCTGGATGCGGTCGTCGCGCATGTACCAGTCGCCGCGCGCGTCGAGCGCCAGCCAGTTGTAGCAATGCGGCACGTTCGGCCACTTGGCCAACGCCGCCTTGACCATGTCGTCCATGTGCAGACCTTATCTCGACCGGAGCCAGTCGACCACCGATTGCGGCATCGCCCGGACATGGCCAGGGGGAAGCTTGCCGGCCGGAAAGCCGACGTGCCCGCCATGCGGCGGCTGCCACAGCGTGACGAAGTGGCCGACCTCCCGCACGCCCGGCAGGCTCGCGGCGGGCACGAACGGGTCGTTGCGCGCATTGAGCACCAGCGCCGGCACACGGATGCGCGCAAGGTGGGGTTTGGCCGAGGCGCGGGCCCAGTAGTCGTCGGTGTTGCGGAACCCGTGCAACGGCGCCGTGAAGAGGTTGTCGAACTCGTACAGGTCGCGCACCGCGTGCAGTCGCTGGCGGTCGAACAGGCCCGGGTGTTGCGCCAGCTTGGCCAGCGCCTTGGGCTTCATCGAGCGCAGGAACATGCGGGTGTAGACCTGCCGGTTGAAGCCGCGGCCGATCGCATGGCCGCCGGCGGCGAGATCGATCGGCGAGCAGACCGCCGCCACCGCGCGCGCCGTCACCGCGCCACTCTCGCCGGCCTCTTCGGCCCAGCGCAGCAGCGCATTGCCACCGAGCGACACGCCGACCACGTGCAGCGGCTGGCCGGCCCGCTCGCGCAGGCGATGCAGGATCCAGCCGATCTCTTCGAAGTCGCCCGAGTGGTAGGCCCGCGGCGCCAGGTTCAACTCGCCCGAACAGCCGCGGAAGTGCGGCACCGCGTAGTTCCAGCCGAGCGCGTGGGCCACGTCGGCGAACGCCTCGGCGTAGTGGCTGCGCGAAGAGCCTTCGAGCCCGTGGAACAGGACGAGCCAGGGCGCCTCCCGCTGGCGCGAGAAGCGGAAGTCGACGTCGATGAAGTCGCCGTCCGGCGCCGTCCAGCGTTCGCGCTGGTAGATCGGATGCGGGCCCAGCACCCGCTTGCCGTAGAGCGCGGGCCAGATGGTCTGCAGGTGGCCGCCGGGCAGCCAGCGCGGCGCTCGAAAATCACCCAACATCTGGTCAATGCAGGACGGAAGGCGCCTCGATGAGCTCCGGTGGCTCTTGCGCGGTGCCGGGGCTGGCATGGTGCGCCACCATGCGCCAGCCGTGCGACGTCTTCAGGTAGACGTTGGTCGCCATCACCCATCCGATGCGCGTGCCCTCGGTCGAGCTGAGGGCGACCCGCTCGACCACGCTGTGCATCGCCGCGCTGAGCGCATGCACGCGGCGGACCTTTTCAGGCTGCGCATGCACCGCGCCGCTGGCGAACACCGCCTCGAAGGCCGCGCGCACCGCGACCTGCCCGACCAGCCGCGGGCCGCCCGGGTGGATGCAGACGATCTCTTCGTCATCGGCCCAGACGGCCATCAGCTTGTCGAGGTCGCCCTCGCGCAGCGCTTCGTAGAACTGGTTCTCGACGTCGTCCGGCGACGCGAGCAAGGCAGCTTTGGGGGCGGCGGGCATCAGCGAAAGACCACCGACTTGTGGCCGTTCATCAGCACGCGGTGCTCGACATGCCAGCGCACGGCGCGCGCGAGCACGACGCATTCGACGTCGCGGCCGACCGCCGTGAGATCTTCGGCCGACAGCGAGTGGTCGACCCGCGCAACGTCCTGCTCGATGATCGGGCCCTCGTCGAGGTCGGCCGTGACGTAGTGGGCCGTCGCGCCGATCAGCTTCACCCCGCGGGCGTGTGCCTGGTAGTAGGGCTTCGCGCCTTTGAAGCTGGGCAGGAAGCTGTGGTGGATGTTGATCGCGCGGCCCGACAAGCGCTCGCAGAACCCGGCGCTCAGGATCTGCATGTAGCGGGCCAGCACCACGAGGTCGACGCGTTCTTTGTCGATCAGCGCTTCGATCTGCTGCTCTTGCGCGCGCTTGGCCGCGGCATCGGCGCCGGCCGCCAGCGGCAGGTGGTGGAAGGGCAGGCCGTAGCTGTCGACCAGTTGCTCGTGGGTGCGGTGGTTCGAGACGACCGCCGGGATGTCGACGGCCAACTGGCCATTCTTCCAGCGGAACAGCAGGTCGTTCAGGCAGTGGCCGTGCTGGCTGACCATCAGCAGCACGCGGGGCCGCTGGTCCAGCGCATGGAAGGTGGCGTTCATGCTGAACTGCTGGCGCACGTGGCCGAACAATTTGTCCAGCGTGGCCACCTCGGCCAGGTGCTCGGGCGCCTCGAAATGCACGCGCATGAAGAAGAAGCCGGTCGCGTCCTCGCCTTGCAAGTCGCCGAACTGCTGCGAATCGATGATGTTGCAGCCGGCCTGGTACAGCAGGCCCGACACGTTGTGGACGATGCCTTTGGTGTCGCGGCACGCCAGCGTGAGGACGAATTCTTGCGGTCGGGGCATGGTGGTCGAGGATTGTACGGACCGGGTTCTCCCTTGGCTGTTCGTGGCATCCAACACAGCGCGGGCAGCGTATGCCTGGGGTTGGAGCCCGGCTCCGTTGCCTGGAAAATTCCCTCGATGGCCACTTCAGCCTCTTCTTCCGCCGCCTCCGCCCAACGCGCCGAGGCCCTGGGCGCGCTGCTCGCCCGCGTCTCGCTGGGCGATCGTGCGGCATTTGCCACGCTTTACCAGCAGACCGCCGCGCATCTGCTCGGGGTCATTCTCCGTATCAATAACGACCGGGGCCAAGCCGAGGACCTGTTGCAGGAGATATTCGTGAAGATCTGGGGCGCCGCGGGCAGCTTCGACGCACAGCGGGCACAACCGATGACCTGGCTGACCGCCATCGCGCGCAACCGCGCGATCGACAGCCTGCGCCGCCGGCAGACCGAGCCGCAGTGGGTGACCGTGCGGCCGTCGCCGGAAGAGGGCGAAGAGGACGACGTGCTCGACCACCTGCCGAGCGAGAGCGCCGGCCCGATGGAGCTGCTGGGCCAGGCGGTGCAGGCGCGCGCGGTCGGCGTCTGCATGAAGGGCCTGACCGGCGAGCAGCAGCAGACGCTGGCGCTGGCCTTCTACCAGGGCCTGTCGCATTCCGAGGTCGCCGAGCAATTGCGCCAGCCCCTGGGCACGGTGAAGAGCTGGGTGCGAAGAGGGCTGCTCGCACTGCGAAGCTGCCTCGAGCGCGCCGGCAAGATCGATCCGGTGGGTGCCTGATGGATTATTCGCGCGCCCCCCTCGCCGACCGCCTCGCCGCCGAGTACGTGCTCGGCACCTTGCGTGGCCCCGCCCGGCGTCGCTTCGACACCTTGCTGCCTGCCCACCCGGCGCTGCGCGCGGCCGTGGCACGGTGGCAGGACGCCCTCGTGCCGCTGGCCGCCAGCGTCAAACCGGTCGCACCGTCGCCGCGCGTCTGGCAGGGCATCGAGACGCGGCTGTTCGCCGATCGCCGCTCCGCCGACGAGTCGCCTTCATTGCCCAAGCGCTGGTGGCTACATCGCGCGTCCGCCGTTCTTCGATGCCGCCACGCCCAAGGTCGGCGACATCAAAGGTGCGAAGGCACTGGCACTGTTCGGCGATTCCGTCACCACCGACCACATCAGCCCCGCAGGCAGCTTCAAACCCACCACCCCGGCGGGCAAGTATCTGCAAACGCACAAGGTCGAGATCAAGGATTTCAACAGCTACGGCTCGCGTCGCGGCAACCACGAAGTGATGATGCGCGGCACCTTCGCCAACGTGCGCGTGAAGAACCTCATGCTGCCACCCAACGCCGACGGCAGCCGCATCGAAGGCGGCTACACCCTGTACAAGGGCGAACAAATGGCCATCTACGATGCCGCGATGAAACACATCGCCGACGGAACCGCCACCGTGATCTTCGCGGGTGAAGAATACGGCACAGGTTCGTCGCGCGACTGGGCCGCGAAAGGCACACAACTGCTGGGCGTAAAGGCCGTAATCGCCAAGAGCTACGAACGCATCCACCGCAGCAATCTGGTGGGCATGGGCGTGCTGCCCTTGCAATTCAAAGGCAGCGACTCGCAGGCTACCCTGAACCTCACCGGCGACGAAACCTTCGACCTAATCGGCATCAACGACAACCTCAAGCCGCAACAGGATGTGACACTGACCATCACACGCAAGGATGGCAGCAAACAAAACGTCGCCCTGCTGCTTCGCATCGACACACCGATTGAGGTGGACTACTACAAGAATGGCGGGATTCTGCCGTTTGTGTTGAAGGAGTTGGTGGGGAAAGCATAAGCGTTCAGTTCGCGATACAGCAAAATAAGAAGCCCGCGAAAGCGGGCTTCTTATTTATAACCTGTGAACATCAGTTATCGCCCCAAAGAAAGGAGTCGCCCCCAATCCCCCCATCATTGCAGCCGACATACCGAGCGTGCCGCTTCTCAGTTCACACTTTTCGAGGAATGGTGTACAAAGCCCTCTCCATTGGGGGGGGGCTTATGGGGCAGACATTCGATATCCGCTACAGGTTTCTGTTTTCGAATCACCGGGAGGAAACTGTCGCTGTCAAAATCGACAAGCACAGCTTGGAATCCACGGCAGACGAAGAGGCTCCGCCAGCGTGGTGCAAACTGGATTTTCATCAATGCCCCAATTGCCCGTTGCAGACCGCGGCAACGCCCTACTGTCCTTTGGCAACAAGACTGGTTCGCTTGGTCATTATTCTCCGGAGTGTGGTTTCGTTTGACGAGGTTGATATTGAAGTGACGACGCCCGAACGCGTGGTCACCGGGCATACGACGGCACAGCGTGCGGCCAGTTCGCTGATGGGGCTGATCATGGCGACCAGCGGCTGCCCGCACATGGAATTCCTCAAGCCAATGGCGCGCTTCCACTTGCCGCTGGCAACGGAAGAGGAAACCATATTCCGCGCGGTGTCGAGTTATTTGCTGACCCAGTATTTCAGGCAACGCCACCAGCAGAGTGCCGACTTCACGCTGGATCGGCTGAAGCACAACTATACCGAGCTGCGCAAAATCAATATGGCGATGAGTGCCCGGCTGCGCACCATCAACGAGCAGGATTCGGCAATCAACGCGCTTATCCTGCTGGATCTGTTTGCCAAAACATTGCCAGATTCCATTGATGATTCGCTTGATCTAATCCGCTACCTGTTCATGAGCGCCTGAACGCATGCAGGAAACCATGCCCGTGCGAATCCCGTCCGATGACCCGCTGATCATTGCCCCCTGCGGCATCAATTGCAGTTTGTGCCGAGCCTATATCCGCGCTCACAAACCATGCCCCGGCTGCCGGGGTGATACCCAGAACAAATCGAACTCCTGTATCGCATGCACGATCAAAAATTGTTCTGAACGCGCCTCCGGAAAACAGGATTTTTGCTTCACCTGCAAGCAGTTCCCCTGCGCGAACCTACTGCATCTTGATCAGCGTTATCGCACAAGATACGGCGTAAGCGTCATCGCCAATCTGGAGCGTATCCGCACAGCCGGCCTGAACAGTTTTATACAGAAGGAAACCGGAAAATGGTCTTGCCCCGGATGCGGAAGTCGACTTTGCATGCACGAATCCCGCTGTCTGAATTGCGGCCTTACAAGACAGACCGTCTAGCTTCTCCCTTGCCTCCGCCCCCACGCATCAGGCATCTTGTTCTTGGCATCACAGACCGCTCTGGCGAACGGTTTCAATTCAATATCTGATCAACGTTTCATTCCCGGAGAAAATAGCTCAGCAACTCGCCGCACGTGCGGCACAATTCGCTTAAAATATACGGATGTCTACTATCCCTATCCTGATGTACCACAACCTCGGCGTGCCTCCACAGGGCGCGCGACTGCGTAATCTATATGTACGCACCAATGCATTTGCACGCCAGATGTTCCTGCTGCGCCTGCTGGGCTACCGGGGCTTGTCCATGTCCGCCGCGATGCCGTATTTGCGCGGCGAAAAAAAAGGCCGTGTAGTTGCCATCACCTTCGACGACGGCTATGTGGACACGCTGGAGCAGGCGCTGCCCATCTTGCAAAAGAACGGCTTCAGCGCGACGTGTTATGTCATCAGCCAGCGCACCGGACAGTACAACGACTGGGATGCGGCATCGCTGAACGTGCGCAAATCGTTGATGAACGATGAGCAGGTTCGCGCTTGGCATGCGGCGGGCATGGAGGTCGGCGCGCATTCGCGCACGCATCCGCGCCTGACGGGCTGCACGAATGCGGAGTTGCAGGATGAAATCACGGGCAGCAAAGCCGATCTGGAAGCGTTAATCGGCGAGCCGGTCACGCAATTTTGCTACCCCTACGGCGATCTGGACGAACGCGTGGTCGCGGCCACCAGGCAAGCGGGCTACGACGCCGCCACCACGGTACAGCGCGGGCGCGCACGGGTGGGTGACGATGCGATGCTGTTGCGCCGCGTGCTGGTGAGCGGCAGCACGATGCCGCATCTGTTCCTGCTTAAACTGCTGGGCAATTACGAGGACAAACGCGGATGAAACTGCTTTTTGTGGGGACGCATTACGGCGGCGGCGGCACCGAAAGCCATTTCATCACCTTATCCAAAGCCATGCTGGCGGCGGGGCACGAAGTTGCCGCCGTGGTACGCCCTGATACGCCTATTCATAACGCATTGGTTGGCAGCGGAGTCAAACTCTACAGCGGCGTATTCCGCAACGCTTTCGATCCGCGCGGAAGCATCGCGGTGTGGCGCGCAATCAGCGCGTTTAAGCCCGACTGGATCGTCGGCAGTTTCAGCAAGGAATACTGGCCGCTGGCGGTGATCGCGCGGCTGCGCGGGGTGAAGCTAGCGCTGTTCAAACACATGGATTACCCGCTGCGCTTTTTCACCCACCACTTTATTCCGCGTCTGGCGCACCGTTTTATCGTGATTTCGAAATTCATGCGCTCGAATTTCGTCGCGCGCGGAGTCGATTCAACGCGCATCCAGATGCTGTACAACCCGCTCGATCTGAACTATTTCAAACCCGATGCGCAGTTGCGCCAAACCAGCCGCGCACAATTCGGTTTTGCCGAGAACGATATTGTGGTCGGTTTTATCGGCGCGATGCACCCGGACAAGGGCATGCTACCGCTGTGCGAGGCGATCAATCAGGCGATGGAGATCAATCCCAAACTCAAAGCAATCTGGGTGGGAGACGGGCTGGCGGTGCAAGACCTCAATGCAAAAATTCAGAACGGGGGATTTGCCGCGCGCCATATCTGGCATACATGGGCCAAAGATGTGCGTCCGTATTATGCCGCGATAGATATGCTCGCCGCGCCCACGCTGGTGACCGAAACTTTCGGGCGGGTATCTATCGAGGCTCAGGCCAGCGGTGTTCCCGTACTGTGCAGCAACCTCGGCGGCTTGCCGGAAACAATGCTGCCCGATGTCACCGGCAAGCTGCTACCGGTGGGTGACGTTGCCGTCTGGCGCGATACGATTTTGGAGCTGGCTCGGGATGCGCAATTGCGCGAGCAGTTTCAAAACAAGGGACGCGAGTGGGTGACTAATCATTTCAGCACGATGCAAATTGCCAAGCAATTCGCCGAATTGCTAGAACAAGCGGATTAAACCGCCCCCTGCATCAACTGTTCCAGCCTGTGCCGCCCGTCCGGGCTGGTCATCACCATCAGCACATCGCCGCCCTGCACGATATGGTTTGCGGGCGGATTGAACTGCCAGCCGTTGATCTCGTTGCGCACCGCCAGCACCAGACAATCCTTGTTGCCGTGATACAGCACGGTCAGCGGCTTGCCGGTCAATTCCGGCGGGATACTGATTTCTTCCATGCGCACACTGGCTTCCGATTTGAGCATGTCGTCAAGGAAGGACACCACATGCGGGCGCACCATCGCTGAAACAATGCGCAGGCCGCCGGTAAAATCGGGCGACACAATTTCGTCGGCGCCGGCGCGGCGCGTCTTCTCGGCGTTTTTTACGTCATGGCAGCGTGCCACCACGCGCAAATTCGGATTTAACTGTTTGGCACTGAGACTGATAACCAGATTCTGACTATCGTCGTGCGCTACCGCGAATACGCCGCGGGCATTCATTATCCCGGCCGCAATCAGCACATCGTTATCCGTCGCATCCCCGTTCAAATACATCTGCCCCGGATGCGTATCCAGATAACGCCGCATGGTATCCATATTGGAATCCACGATGACGCAGGTGCGCCCGGTGGCCGTCAGTTCGTGTGCCACATTGCTGCCGATCAGACCAATGCCGCAAACGATGTAATGCCCTTTCAATTGCGCGATTTTTTGCCGCATTTTTTTTCTCCGCCAAGACTCATTGAGGTCGCTTTCCAAGGTGAATGCAGTGAGCGTGGAGAGCACATAACCCAGCACGCCGATCCCGGTAATCGCGATGAAAATTGTAAATAATCTGCCGTACTCGTACATGCTGACATCCACGATTTCGCCGTAACCGATGGTCGAGATCGTGATGAAGGTCATGTAAAAACAGTCCAGCCAAGTATGTTTGTCGCCGCCAAGAATGTGATAGCCGACCGTGCCGACCAGCAACACCACCAGCAGCGCTATAAACGCAATCAACAGATTGCGAATCACATGGGATTCGTTCGCATCAACGGCACGCATTATTCATCCTGTACTTCCGCATCGGGAAACAGCTCGCTGCTAAAGCCAAATTTGCGCATATCCGCAATACGCATCGGATAGAGCACTCCGTCCAGATGGTCGCATTCGTGCTGCACCACGCGGGCATGAAATCCGCTGACGGTACGGTCGATCAAGGCCCCGAACTGGTCAAAGCCCTGATAGCGCAAATGCGTGTAGCGCGGCACCAACCCGCGCATGCCGGGCACGCTCAGACACCCCTCCCAGCCGTCCTCGGTACTGTCTGACAGCGGAGTAATGACGGGATTGATGAGCACGGTTTCGGCGATGACTTCGGCATCCGGGTAACGCGGATTTTTATCCACGCTGAAAATCACAATACGCAAATTAATACCAATCTGCGGCGCAGCCAGCCCCACTCCATCCAAGGCCTGCATGGTGTCGCGCATATCGGCCAGCAGTTCGTGCAGCTCGGCGGTATCGAAATGCGTCACCTCTTCGGCGCGGCGCAGCAGGCGGGCATCGCCCATGCGCAAAACGGGTTTAGTCGACATCGGATTCCACCACCAATCCCAGTATGTTGCGCACGCGCACCATTGCCGGCTCGGCAATCTGGCTGATTGTACCGAGCTGCACCGAGTCGCGGCTATTACCGCGCCCGGCGGCATAATTCACCACCACGGCAATGGCGGCATAGCTCAACCCCAGTTCACGTGCCAGCGATGCTTCCGGCATACCGGTCATGCCCACCATATCCGCCCCGTCGCGCTCCAGACGGTTAATCTCCGCCGCGGTTTCCAAACGCGGCCCCTGCGTGGCGGCATAGACGCCGCCATCCAAGCAAGGCTCTTTAGCCAGATTGGCCGCAGTCAAAATCTGCTTGCGCAGCTCCGGGGTATACGGTTGCGTGAAGTCGATATGCGTCACCGGACGCTCGCGCCCGTCAAAATACGTAAACGGCCGACCGTGCGTATAGTCAATAATCTGGTCGGGCACAACCACGCTCCCCGGTGTTAGGTCGGCGCGTATGCCGCCCACCGAGGCTACTGAGATCACCCGCTTGGCGCCCTGCTCGTACAGTGCCCACAAGTTGGCGCGGTAGTTCACTTCATGCGGCGGGATGGTGTGTCCATAGCCGTGACGCGCGAGGAACATCACCTCGTGCTCGTTGATCGTGCCAAACGTCAGCGCCCCCGAAGGCTCGCCGTAAGGCGTGCGGATCACCTGCCGGTGGGTAATTTTAAGATTGCCGAGTTGATCAAGACCGGTGCCGCCAATAATTGCCAACATAATTAGTTTTCCTTTACCGCGTAGATTGCAGGCAAATTACGCCATGCGCCGTGTATATCCATTCCATAACCAAACACAAAACGATCAGGCACGGTGAGACCGATAAAATCGGCGTGAACAGGTTTAACCTTGCCGTGCTCTTTATCCGCAAACACCGCACTGTAAAAACGGGTCGCGCCCAACTCCATCACGCGCTGTTTGATCGCGGCGATGGTTTCGCCTTCGTCAAGAATATCGTCCACCACCAATACAACTTTGCCGCGCACATTCTCGCGCGGCGCGACTTTCCAGTGCATTTCTCCGCCCTGTTTGGCATTGCCATAACGCGAGACATGCACATAATCGAAATCAAGCGGAAAGTTGAGTAACGGCAACAATTGCCCCGTGAACACGACCGCCCCGCCCATCACCGACAATACCAGCGGATGCTGGTCCGCCAATACGGCATTGATCTCCCCGGCAACACGATGCACGGCGGCATTCACTTCCGCTTCGGGGAAAAGCAATTCGGCGTTGTCCAGAATTTCGCGGGCTTGCCGGTTGTTTAGCATTTCAACGAGGCTAGAAAAGCGGAAAATTCCTCGCGCAATTCTTCATGCTTCAACCCCAATGCCACGGTAGCCTGCAAATACCCCTGCTTGGAGCCGCAATCGTAACGGGTTCCTTTTAAACGGTAGGCCAGCAGTTGCTCTTCCTGCATCAATGCGGCGATGCCGTCGGTCAACTGTATCTCGCCGCCGGCGCCTTTTTGCACATGCTCCAAATGGTGAAAGATGCGCGGAGTCAGAATATAGCGCCCGACCACGGCCAAGTTGGAAGGCGCGTTCTCCGGCTTCGGCTTTTCGACGATGGCATTCACCTGCTCCACTTCGGTATCACCTTTCACCGATGATGTGGCGACGATGCCGTAGCTCTTGGTCTGGTCGTGCGGCACAGGCTGCACACCAAGAATCGAACAGCGGTGCTTCCAGAAAACATCGACCATCTGCTTGGTGGCAGACGGCTCCGCATCAATCAGATCGTCGGCCAAAATCACCGCAAACGGCTCGTCCTTGACCACCGGATGCGCGCACAACACCGCATGCCCCAACCCCAATGCCTCGGGCTGGCGAATAAAGATACAGTTCACGTGGTTCGGGATAATTTCCTGAACCAGACGCAGCAGTTCATCCTTGCCCTTCATCGCCAGCTCGGCTTCAAGCTCGTAAGCTTTGTCGAAATGATCTTCGATTGAGCGCTTGTTGCGGCCAGTGATAAAAATCATATCGGTAATACCCGCGGCAACAGCTTCTTCCACCGCGTATTGAATCAGCGGCTTGTCCACCACGGGCAACATCTCTTTCGGGCTGGCTTTGGTCGCGGGCAGAAAGCGGCTGCCCATACCTGCAACGGGAAAAACAGCTTTGGTGATTTTTTTGCTGCGGCGGTCAAAGCGGCTCATCCGCTTTTCCAGAAAGTGCTGGTAATCTTTGACCAGCTCTGAAATAACCTCGTAATCCTTTTCTACGCTCGGCATAACTCCCCCTCGATTAGCTTAATAAGTTCATTTTCATCCAGCACTGTAATGTTTAATTCCCGTGCCTTATCCAGCTTACTCCCCGCTTCTGCTCCGGCCACCACATAGTCAGTCTTCTTCGAGACCGATCCGGCCACTTTTGCACCCAATGCTTCAAGGCGTGATTTTGCCTCATCGCGGCTCAAAGTGGGGAGCGTTCCGGTCAAAACAAAAGTCTTGCCGGACAGCGGCAGAACTTCGGTGCTGACACCGTCATGCTCATCCCAATGCACTCCGAATTCGCGCAACTGCTGCACCACTTCGCAATTATGTTTTTCCCTGAAAAAATTGAAGAGGCTCTGCGCCACTATCGGCCCCACATCCGGCACTGCCAACAAGCGCTCTATATCCGCATCCATGATGCTATCCAGCTTGCCGAAATAGCGAGCCAGATCTTTAGCTGTCGTCTCACCCACATTGCGAATACCGAGCGCGTAAATAAACCGCGCCAGCGTGGCATGCTTGCTTTGCGCTATCGCTTCCAGCAAGTTGAGCGCGGACTTCTCGCCCATGCGCTCCAGATCAACCAACGCCGCCATACCCAGCTTGTACAAATCAGCGGGGGTATGCACGAGTTGCGCATCCACCAGTTGCTCGACCAGTTTGTCGCCCAGCCCCTCGATGTCCATCGCGCGACGTCCGGCAAAGTGCAGCAGCGCCTGCTTGCGCTGTGCCGGACAGAACAGCCCGCCGCTACACCGCCAGTCGGCCTCGCCCTCTTCGCGCACAATCGCACTGCCGCATACCGGACACTTGCCCTGCAAACGCCGGAATAAATCGAACGGCTCGCCCGCATCCGCCGGACGCCGTTCCAGCAACACCCCGGCCACTTCGGGAATCACATCACCCGCACGGCGCACAATCACCGTGTCGCCGATGCGCACATCTTTGCGCCGTGTCTCATCCTCGTTATGCAGCGTGGCATTGCTCACCGTGGTGCCGCCGACAAACACCGGCTCCAGCTTGGCAACCGGCGTGAGCTTGCCGGTGCGCCCGACTTGAATGTCGATGTCGCGCACGATGGTGAGCTGCTCCTCCGCCGGAAATTTGTGCGCCACCGCCCAGCGCGGCTCGCGCGTCACAAAGCCGAGTTGCTCCTGCAATGTGCGGCTGTTGACCTTGTACACCACGCCGTCGATATCGAACGGCAGCGCATCGCGTTTGGCGGCAATGCCGCGATGAAAATCGGCCAGCGCAGCCGCACCGCGCACCACGGCGCGGTCGGCACACACCGGCAAGCCCATCGCCGCCAAAGCATCGAGAATACCGCTGTGCGTGGCGGGCAAAGTCCAGCCTCTCACTTCGCCCAAACCATAGGCAAAAAATGACAGCGGGCGGCGGGCGGCCAGCGCCGGATCAAGCTGGCGTATCGTGCCTGCCGCCCCGTTGCGCGGATTGACCAGCGTCGCCAAGCCCAGCGTGCGCTGCTTGTCGTTGTAGCGGTTGAAGTCTTTGCGCGACATATACACCTCGCCGCGCACTTCCAGCACCTCGGCCTCGCAACCTTTGAGATGCAGCGGAATGCAATGAATGGTGCGCACGTTCTGCGTCACATCCTCGCCCGTCTCGCCGTCGCCGCGCGTGGCCGCCTGCACCAGCACACCATGCTCGTAACGCAAATTGATGGCCAGTCCGTCGAACTTGAGTTCGCAGGCATACTCGATCTCGCGGTCATCGCCCAGCGCATTGTGCACACGGGTATCGAAGTTAAACGCGCCGCTGGCTTCGGTGTCGGTCTCGGTGCGGATGGATAGCATCGGCACGGCATGGCGCACGGTAGCAAAGCCGTCCAGCACTTTTCCGCCGACGCGTTGCGTGGGCGAATCGGGAGTCCGCAATTCGGGATGTTGCGTTTCCAGCGTTTGCAGTTCGCGGAACAACTTGTCGTATTCCGCATCGGGAATCGTCGGCGCATCCAGCACGTAGTAGGCGTGGTTATGCCGTTCGATTTCGGCGCGCAGTTGCGCGATACGTTGCACTGCGTCCATCTAGGCGAACAATCTGAGGGCTTGAGCGCTACCGGGAACGATCTTACCTTCCAGCATGCGAGTTTCCACTGCGACAACCCGCTCGCGAATCTGCGCGATGGCGGCATCGCCCAAAGAAACGCGGTGATCGTCCACCAATGCGGCGCGCATTTCCTGCGCCATCGCGCGCGCCAGCTCGGCCATCTCGTCAAAACGCTGCGCGGGGAGTTCAACACGCGGCACATCCAACAGCAGGGTCAGCCCCTGCACGCGCATCTGGGGCAGGGTGTGATGCTGGAACGGAGTGCTATCGAAGGTGCTCAAACTGAACAGGGTATGTCCGCGCGCATCCAGAAAATGAAATGAGCCGTCGGCCTGCAACTGCAGGCCGTGACGCTCCACCACCTGGGCAATCTCGCTCCCGAACAACAGACGATCACCGCCGGAGAAAATATTGAGGCCGATCATCTGATCCACTTCGGCGCAGAACTCGTCCAATAGCTTGGCTTGTTTGAGCGCAGCGGCCACGGGCGGCAATACCACTTCGGCCCGCGCCTGTTCGGCCACATCGCGCAACACATCGTGGAATTCCATCAGACGCACTTCGCTCACCGGGCCGGAGCGGTCGGCCAGTTGCAGGCCGATTTTGAACGCGCTGTAGGCGGGATGACTGTCGGGAATCAACCGCTCCCAACGCCCCGAAAGTGTATTCTGCCCGCAGGCATTGATGCGCTTGCCGAAGTCGAAACGCACCGCCCACAACGGCGACAGCACAGCGCTGCTGAGCGGATTGTTGGGGGTAATAGCAACCACATAGTCCGACGAGGCATCGAGCAAACTGACGATCTCGTCGTCCGTCTCGGCACGTTTCGATTCGTGCTGTTCCAGCTCGACCACGTCTTCCTCGATCAGCACATCGGCCACAAGCCCCGGCCGTGCCGACTGATACAACGCATCGTCGCGCTGCCCGCCAAATTTATCGCCGTATTTGCGCCGGTACTGCCGCTGCTGCCAATAGCCGTAAACATACACCGCCGCCACCACCACAATGCCGATGGCCAATAAACCGATTTGCAATTCACTCATGTCGCGACACCGATTGAAGCTATGGGTTTAATTATACCAACGCCAGCTCGCCGCTACCGCTGCCAATGCTGGCAATTTCGTGCAGCGCCTTCACGTATTCCGCCGACTCGTGCAACTGCACCAGCGTTTCTGGATGATGGTGGCCACGCATGTGCGCCAGTCTGGCCTTGCTGGCCGGAGACATTTCCCACTTCAGCCCGGCCAATAATTCATCCGCCGATTCCGGCTTGTTGCACACCAGCACCATGTCGGCACCGGCGTTCAGCGCCGCTTCCGCGCGCTGCACGATGCCGCCCGCCACGGTCGCGCCTTCCATGCTCAAATCATCGCTGAAAATGCAGCCCTCAAAGCCGAGTTGACCGCGCAAAATATCTTTCAGCCACACTTTGGAAAAGCCCGCCGGACGCGGATCGACCTTGGGATAAATCACGTGCGCCGGCATCACCGCCGCCAAGCCGAAATCCACCATCTGGCGGAACGGGATCAAGTCGCACAGTTCGATTTCGGTGAACTCGCGCTCGTCCACGGGAATCTCCAGATGCGAATCCGCCTTGACGAAACCGTGCCCCGGAAAATGCTTGCCCACCGTCGCCATGCCCGCCTTCTTCATGCCCACCATCAGGCTGTGCGCCAACTCGGCGATGGCCTGCGGCTCGGAGTGGAATGCGCGGTCGCCGATCACGCCGCTGCTGCCATAGTCCACATCCAGCACTGGAGTAAAACTGAAGTCAATGCCGTGCGCACGCAACTCCGCCGCCAAAACCCAGCCCGCTTGTTCCGCTAAATGCCGCGCTTTCTTCGGGTGCGCATCCCACACTTTGCCCAGTTCGCGCATGGGCGGAATCTTGGTGAAGCCGGTGCGGAAACGCTGCACGCGCCCGCCCTCGTGGTCTACCGAGATCAGCAGCGGCGGCGTGCGCACGGCGCGGATCGCGGCGGTCAATTCGGCCAACTGGCTCGGCGATTCGTAATTGCGCGCAAACAAAATCACCCCGCCCACCAGCGGATGGCGCAAACGTTTTTCATCCTCGGCGGTCAACACTTTCCCCGCCACATCCAGCATCACAGGCCCGATACCCATACACACTCCGGTTGGTTAAATATGAAATTCAGACAGACAACAATGGGGACGGATTATAAGGCTTTTGGCGGGGATGCCGTGCTTGTTGGAGCGATATTGATCAATAAAATTGTGGGGTAAGCCCAGCGTGTCGCTCCCGCCCAACTGAAACTAATTTTTTTCCAGCACCACAAAGGCGACAACCGTTTCGCGCTCGTCGCTGATACTCAAATGATGACCGGTCACGCCTAGCTGTTGCAGATAGGCAGACAATACTTCGTCGAAATGAAATGCGGGCTTGCCAAGTTCATCATGAATAACACTGATGCGATGCAAGCTCACCGGATGGCGCAAGCCTTGCCCGGTCGCTTTAGCCAACGCCTCTTTGGCGGCAAAGCGTTTACTCAGGAAACGGGCGGGATGGGCGTGCGCGGAATATTCGGGCAACTCTTGCGCACTCAAAATCTTCTGCGCAAATGCCGCACCGTGGCGCGCTATCGCCGCTTCGATGCGCACCACGGCAACGATGTCGGTGCCGATACCGAGGATCATGCGGCCAGCAACACTTTCATCTTCTTCACCGCTTGCTCCAAGCCGATAAACACCGCTTCGGCAACCACCGCGTGACCGATGTTAAGCTCGGCGATGTGCGGGATGGCAACGATGGGGCGCACGTTGTGGTAGTTGAGACCGTGTCCGGCATTCACTTGCAAGCCCAGTGCGTGGGCATGCAATGCAGCGCGGTGAATACGCTCCAGCTCATGCTCGCGCTCCGGCACACTGTCGGCATCGGCATATTTCCCGGTGTGTATCTCGACCACTGGAGCGCCAGCTTTCCACGCAGCTTCGAGTTGGCGCTCGTCGGCATCGACGAACAGCGAGACGCGGATACCCACCTCTTTGCAGCGCTTGGTGGCGTGCTGCACGGCATCGAAATATTTCACCACGTCCAGTCCGCCTTCGGTGGTCAGCTCTTCGCGTTTTTCCGGCACGAGGCAGATGTCATGCGGCTTCACGCGCACGGCATTGGCGATCATTTCCTCGGTCACCGCGCATTCGAGGTTCATGCGCGTCTGCAACATGCCGCGCAGGACATCGACATCGGCATCCTGAATGTGGCGGCGGTCTTCGCGCAAGTGAATGGTAATGGCATCTGCCCCGGCCTCTTCGCAGATCAGCGCAGCGCGCACCAGATTGGGATAACGCGCACCGCGCGCCTGGCGCAGCGTGGCTACGTGGTCGATATTCAGTCCAAGTTTAATCATATTTCTTCAAGTCCTTAATCAGTTCCCGGGTGTGCAACACGACACCGCCGAGATGATGGTTCAACAACATGCGCATCAATTGTTTGCCCTGCCGCGCGCTATTCACATCAGTGTAATCATCCGCCGCGATGTCCAGCAAAGTTTTGCCCGCCACCGACATGCCCTGAGTCGCCTGCGGGCTATCCTCCACCGCACCGCGTTCGAGGATGTAGCGGTACTGTTTGCCCGCCTCGATAGGCGCATTGCTGCCCGCCTCATGCTCCAACAACAGCGCGTAACCCAATTCCTGCAACAGGTGTTTTTCAAAACAGCGCAAGGTCGCGGCATGGTCTTCTTCATGCACCAAGCGCTGCAAGGTTTGCCGGTAGTAGTCGAACAAGTGTTCGTGCGGATCGTCGCGGGCGGTGAGATTGAGCAGCAGTTCGTTCAGGTAAAAACCGCACATCAGCGCCGTACCCTGCAACTGCGGCTGCCCGCCCTGCCACTCCGCGCTGTGCAAAGTGCGCAACTCATGCTTGCCGAACCAACACAGCGACAGCGGCTGAAAGCTCATCAGCAAACCGCGCAACGCCGACTTCGGACGGCGCGCACCGCGCGCCACCAAAGGCACGCGCCCATGCTGGCGGGTGAACACTTCCAGCACCAGACTGGTTTCGCGGAACGGGTAGCTGTGCAGCACGAAGGACAGCTCATTCTCCAAGCGGTGTTTATGCGCTTGAGTCATTATCCTAGAAACCGCAGTTGAACGAAGTGTAGTGCGCGTTCATCGCGGTGTATGGCAAGGCACGACGACGAGGAATGGTTGTTCCATTCCGAGGAGGAGCAACGCCGCCATGCGCCGCGAGGGACGTGCAATACGCTTCGTAGCGCCCCACCTGTTGGGTGAGCGTGGATAAATAATAAAACTCTTTTCTGCTCATTTTCTTGCGTCCTCAATGGAGCGGTCAACTACGGTTTTTAGGATTATTTATTCGTAGCCTAGGCTCTTCAACATCTGCGGGCTATCGGCCCAGCCGCTACGGACTTTAACCCACACTTCGAGGTAGACCTTGCCGTCGAAAAGTTTTTCCATATCGAGGCGCGCCTGGGTGCCGATCTCTTTGAGTTTTTCGCCTTTGCTGCCGATCAGCATAGCTTTGTGGGCATCTTTATCTACCAAAATCGCGGCGTGGATGCGGCGCAATTTCCCTTCGAGCTTGAATTGCTCGATCACCACGCTAACAGAGTAAGGCAGCTCTTCGCCGGTGAAACGGAATACTTTTTCGCGCACGATTTCGGCGGCGAGGAAACGTTCGTTGCGGTCGGTGATTTCGTCTTCCGCATAGATTTTCTCGCCTTCCGGCAAGTAGGGGCGAACGGCATCGAGCAAAGTGTCGAGTTGTTTTTCCTGCTTGGCGCTCACCGGAACGATGGCGGCAAAGTGGCGCTCCTTGGCAATTTCCTCAATGAAGGGCAGCAGTTCGCCTTTGTTCTCCATGTTGTCGACTTTGTTGATGACCAGCAGCACGGGGATGTTGGTCGGCAGCAGGTTCATCACTTGGCGGTCGCGCTCGTCGAAGTGGCGCGCTTCGATAACGAACAGCACCACGTTCACGTCGCGCAGGCTGCTGGTGACCACGCGATTCAGGCCTTTGTTCAGCGTGTTCAGGTATTGGGTCTGGAAGCCCGGCGTATCGACGAAAACGAATTGCGTTTGCTCTTCGGTGAGGATGCCGGTAATGCGGTGGCGTGTGGTCTGCGCCTTACGCGAGGTGATGCTGATTTTCTGCCCGATGAGATGATTGAGCAGCGTCGATTTGCCCACGTTGGGGCGTCCGACGATGGCGATGAAGCCGCTGTGGAATATGGCAGGAGTATCGGTCATGGTTTGGTTTGAGTCAGTAAGTTGTAGGCAGCTTCGGCTGCGGATTGTTCGGCGATACGGCGGCTGCTGCCCTCGCCCCGGGTGCTGATTTTAAGTTGGGGGAGCTCGCATTCGATGACGAAGAGTTGCGCGTGCGCCTCGCCTTGAATCGCCGCCACGGTGTATTTGGGCAAAGCCTGTTTGCGGGCTTGCAAGTGCTCCTGCAAACGGGTTTTTGAATCTTTGCCGAGACTCTGCACATCCACTTTTTCAATAAACGGAATATACAGTCTCAACACCACTTGCTCGGCCGCCGCAAATCCGGCGTCGAGAAACACCGCACCAAAGATCGCCTCCATCGCGTCGGCCAGAATCGAAGGCCGACGGAATCCCGCGCTCTTGAGTTCGCCTTCCCCCAGCAGCAGTTGCTCGCCCAAATTCAAGCCTTGCGCCAAGGTACACAAAGTTTGCTGGTTAACCAGATTGGAGCGCAGACGGGAAAGATCCCCCTCCGGCAATTCCGGATAATGCTCGTAAAGATATTTTGCGATAGCGCAGTTCAACACGCTGTCGCCGAGAAACTCCAAGCGCTCGTAATGCGCCGCGTTATGACTGCGGTGTGTCAGCGCCCGTTGCAACAGTTGCGGCTGAGAAAACTGGTGGCCGATTTGCCGACACAACGCCTCGCGATTCATACGCTTTTACTTTGGCGCGCTCGGATTGAACTCAAGCACCAGACTGATATTTCCGGCCACCGGAATTTTGACAGTATAGTTGGCGCTCAAAGAAAGGCGCCCTCCCTCTTTACTCACATCGAGATCGTCTGCACTGATGTCGCCAATATAGTCCACTGAGGCGCGCTTTGTATAAGACATTCGAACATCTTTGACTGAGGCATTTTGCATTTCAGGATCATTTGCAATCGCATTAAGCACATTTTGTATCTGTGCATTGTGCATGTATGCAGGAACAATCTTCAGCGCCACTATAACCACGAAGACTCCTGCTACCGCTATCAGAATAAAGCCGGTAAAACTGATGCCGCGTTGTTTATTTGCTCCTGCTTTCATCATCGCTCCTTATCAACGTTCCCGTTCAGTTAATCGACAAACCAACGCGTTTCAAATCGCCGAAATTCATCCAGATGAAAAACGCTTTGCCCACAATCATATTGTCCGGCACGAAACCCCAATAGCGGCTGTCGCGGCTGTTGTCGCGATTATCGCCCATCATAAAGTAATGGCCTTCAGGCACTTTGCAGCTCATTTCTTCCCGACTGTAATGACAATTTTCAATCTGCGGAAATTCAGCCACGCTGTTCAAATGCACCGACGGCATCTCCGGATTCACCAGAATCGGGTGCGCATGGCCGCTCAAATTCTCGCTATATTTCTCGGTGTGCGCGAACTTCAAACCGCTTTCGAGATAGTTGTAATCGCCCTCTCGCTGCTGTGCCTGCTCCACGCCATTCACCCACAGCTTCTTGTTGCGATAGACGATGGTGTCACCCGGCTCGCCAACCACGCGCTTGATGTAATCCACCGAGGGGTTTTCAGGATAGTGAAACACCATCACATCGCCGCGCTTGGGATCGTTAATTTGCACAATCTTTTTATTGATGATCGGCAAACGGATGCCGTAGGTAAATTTATTCACCAGAATAAAGTCGCCCACTTGCAGCGTTGGAATCATCGAACCGGATGGAATCTTGAACGGTTCAACCAGAAATGAACGCAGCAGAAACACCGCCAGAATGACCGGGAAAAAACTCTTGGCGTACTCGACCCACCAAGGCTCAGCAGCCTCCGCTACGCGTTTCGGTTGCAGCACATATTTATCCAACAACCAGATGCCGCCGGTGACCAGCAGCAGAGAAAACATGATTAAGGCAAAGTCCATCGCGATTCCTGTTATTTATCGTCCACACGCAGAATGGCGAGGAACGCCTCCTGCGGAATTTCCACACTGCCGACTTGCTTCATGCGCTTCTTACCGGCCTTTTGCTTTTCCAGCAGCTTGCGCTTACGCGAAATGTCGCCGCCGTAGCACTTGGCCAACACGTTCTTACGCAAGGCTTTGACGTTCTCGCGCGAGATGATGTTCGCACCGATGGCGGCCTGGATCGCCACGTCGAACATCTGGCGCGGAATCAGTTCGCGCATCTTGGCGGCCACTTCGCGACCGCGATACTGGCTGTTGGCGCGGTGCACGATGATGGACAGCGCGTCCACCTTCTCGCCGTTAATCAGCATGTCCACCTTGACCACATCCGCCGAGCGGTATTCCTTGAACTCGTAATCCATCGATGCGTAACCGCGCGATACCGACTTCAGCTTATCGAAGAAATCCAGCACTATTTCGCCCATCGGCATTTCGTATTTCAGCAGCACCTGCTTGCCGTGGTAGCTCATGTCGATCTGCACACCGCGTTTTTGCGTACACAGCGTGATGACCGCACCGACATACTCCTGCGGCATATAGAGGTTCACCGCGACAATAGGTTCCCTGATGTCTTCGACTTTGGACATATCTGGCAGCTTGGAAGGATTGTCCACCATCAGCACCGAGCCGTCCTTCATCAACACTTCGTAGATCACCGTCGGCGCGGTGGTGATGAGGTCCATGTCGAACTCACGCTCCAAGCGCTCCTGCACGATTTCCATGTGCAGCAAACCGAGGAAGCCGCAGCGGAAGCCGAAGCCCAGCGCCTGCGACACTTCCGGCTCGTACTGCAACGCCGCATCGTTCAGCTTGAGCTTTTCCAGCGAGTCGCGCAGCGCCTCGTACTGGTTGGACTCCACCGGGAACAGCCCGGCAAACACCTGCGGCTGAATCTCCTTAAAACCGGGTAAAGGCGCGCTGGCCGGGTTGGCCGCCAGCGTGACCGTATCGCCCACTTTGGCATCTTTCAGTTCTTTGATGCCGGCGATAACGAAACCCACCTGCCCGGCGGATAAAGATTCGCGATCCTGCGACTTGGGCGTGAACACACCGACGTGCTCGGTTAAATGCTGCGCGCCAGTCGCCATGAACAGAATCTTGTCCTTGGGCTTGAGCGTGCCGTTGACGATGCGCACCAGCATGACCACGCCAACATAGTTGTCGAACCATGAGTCAACGATCAGTGCTTGCAACGGTGCAGTAACATCGCCCTTCGGGGGCGGCACTTTGACGATCAGCGACTCCAGCACATCCTGCACCCCCAAACCGGTCTTGGCCGAGCAATGCACCGCGTCGTGTGCGTCAATACCGATCACATCTTCGATCTCGGCAATCGCGTTATCGGGGTTGGCCGAGGGCAGATCGATCTTGTTCAGCACTGGCACCACTTCCACGCCCAAGTCGAGCGCGGTGTAGCAGTTGGCCACGGTCTGCGCTTCCACGCCCTGCGAAGCATCCACCACCAGCAGCGCGCCTTCGCACGCGGAAAGCGAGCGTGACACTTCATAGGAAAAGTCCACATGCCCCGGCGTGTCGATCAGGTTCAGGTTGTAGACCTGCCCGTCGCGCGCCTTGTAGTTCAGCGCGGCGGTTTGCGCCTTGATGGTGATGCCGCGCTCGCGCTCGATGTCCATCGAGTCCAGCACCTGCGCCTCCATCTCGCGGTCGGACAAGCCTCCGCACAAATGGATGATGCGGTCAGCCAGCGTCGATTTGCCGTGGTCAATGTGGGCGATGATGGAAAAATTTCGGATATGTTGCATGGGGTATCAGTCTGATAAAAAAAGTATCCCGCCCAAATCAGCGGGAATTCGCAAGGCGCGGATTCTAGCCGATTTTGACGGGATACGCTGTACTGACGGAGCGGGCAACGATTGGCGCTTCCGCTTATTTATCATCCAGCTTGATGGCCACGTAAGAGGTAACGTCACCCCGGCGCACCAGCAGCGCCACATTGCGGCCTTTGGGAATTTGCTTCAGCACTTCGTTGAACTGCTCCACCGATTTCACCGCTAGATTACCTATCGCCAGAATCACATCACCTCGATGAATATCGCTACGTGCGGCAACGCCTTTGGCATCTTCCACCAGCAAGCCATTTTCCACTTGCAGCTCGGCCTTTTGCTCGGCATTCAACTCGGACAACAACAGACCGAGGCGCTCGCTACTCTCGGATGCCGGGGCGTTATTGCCGCCATTTTTATTGGCTCGCTGCGCGACGCGACTATCGTCGGAAATTTCGCCGACAGTCAAAGTCACTTCGCGGGTTTCGCCCTTGCGCCAGAGCTGTACGGCCACTTTGCTGCCGGGGCGAGTCGCTGCCACGATGCGCGGCAAGTCATGCGATGAAGTCACCGCTTTGCTGTCGAATTTCAAAACCACATCGCTGGCCTGCACCCCGGCTTTATCTGCAGGACCGCCCTTTTCCACGCTGGAAATCAAAGCACCGGAGGGTTTGCTTAAGCCGAACGAGTCCGCCAGTTCGCGCGTCACTTCCTGTATCACCACTCCGATGCGCCCGCGCGTCACCTTGCCGTTGGCGCGCAACTGGTTAACCACATCCATCGCCACGTCGATCGGAATCGCGAAGGACAAGCCCATATAGCCGCCGGAACGGCTGTATATCTGCGAGTTGATGCCGACAACTTCACCTTTCATGTTGAACAACGGCCCGCCGGAATTGCCGGGGTTGATCGCCACATCGGTCTGGATGAAGGGCACGAAATTTTCCTGCGACAAGGAGCGCCCTTTCGCGCTCACGATACCCGCCGTCACGCTGCTGTCGAAACCGAACGGCGAACCGATGGCCAACACCCATTCGCCGACTTTCAGCAAACTGGGATCGCCCTGGGAAATTTTGGGTAAGCCGGTCGCCTCGATTTTGAGCAAGGCTACATCGGTACGCTTGTCCGCACCGATGACTTTGGCTTTGAACTCGCGCTTGTCCGTCAGGCGCACCGTGATTTTGTCGGCGCTATCGACCACATGCGCGTTGGTCAAAATATAGCCGTCGGCGCTGATGATGAAGCCGGAACCCAGCGACTGGGATTCCTGCTCGCGCGGCACCTGCGGCGCGAAACGACGGAAGAATTCGTAGAAGGGATCACCCTCGGGCAGGTTGGGCATGCCGGGGAATGCCTGGGTGTTGCGCACAAGCTGGGTGGTGCTGACATTGACCACCGCCGCGCCTTGCTTCTCTACCAGCTCAGTGAAATCCGGCAGTTCTTTTGCTTCCAGCGCCTGCGTAAAAAGACCGAACAACGCGATGAAAAAAAACTTCCTCAACATTCTCTCTCCTTTACTTTGATTCAAACGCAAACCAATTTAGGGACGCATTCCCGGCATTTCAAGATCAAATAGATTCGGAGCCGCGAAGAGATGTCGCCACCGCCGAGACGCGCTGGCGATTGGCCAGCCATTTTGCCAGCACGAAACCGCCGACCAGTCCGAGCAACGAACCAGATCGGAAGAGCGTCGTGTAGGGAAAGAGTGTAGATCTCGGTGGTCGCCGTATCATTAAAAAAAAA
>FZPW01000021.1_pt1 | contig 26383 bp, 17 predicted proteins | sample 1534771 | NCBI WGS metagenome assembly FZPW01 (sample SAMEA104161894, study PRJEB21768) | metagenome | biome: subterrestrial habitat; feature: phreatic zone; material: underground water | place: France | collected 2016-06-01 | depth 60 m | reverse complement strand
GCAAAACGTTTGATTTCGAGTCAATGGAAATGGCAACGCACGCAAAGCGTCGACCAAACATGAAGCGCCGGTTCGCGAAGAACCGGCCGCTGGCCTTGCCTCACCCATCTCCCCCACTGTAACGATTGATTAACGTCACTATTGTTTGCAGGGGGATTATTGCAGGGCGGCCAGAGCCGGTAAACGAATTTATTGTGATCTGCGGATCAAGAGCGTTTCTATCAGCGGCTGCTAATGCAGCCGACACCGAATGCGACTCCGGTGACGGCGACGGCCAAGAGTTTTGCCGCCGTACCGCCGGCACCGACTCTTGGCGTCACCTTGCGGGCGATCGTTAGTCCATCGCCTCGTAAAGCGGCAGCGTGAGAAACTCCGGATAGTTGTCGGCGAGCGACATCTCCTCAAAGATCTTCGCTGCCTGGTCGTAGGTTTCAGTTTTCTCGCCTTGGGCGGTTACCGTTGCTTTTACCTTTGCCAGCTCCTCGGGAATGATGCCGCGCACCATGTCGGCGGTAACCTTGCGACCGTCTTCCAGCTTGCCCTTGGGCGATACCACCCACTGCCATACTTGGGAACGGCTTATCTCCGCCGTGGCGGCATCTTCCATCAGGTTGTGGATGGGCACGCAGCCATTGCCGGCGAGCCAACTGCCGAGATAATGGATACCGACGTTGATGTTGTTGCGCACACCGGCTTCGGTGATCGGCTGCTCGGGTTGGAAGTTGAGCCAGTCCTTCGGGCCGAAATTTTCGTCGCGCTGTTTTTCCCACTGGTTGGGGCGCTCGCCGAGTACCTTCCTGAATTCTTCTGCCGCCAAATCAGCGGCGCGCATTATGCCGATAGTTCGAGAAAGACGCAATGCATTAAACAAAATTAATGTTTAATCACTGCGCCTGCAGCGGCCTCGCCTGTTGTGCTAGGCGGCACAACAGGCGTCGCAGGCTCGGCAGCCAATGGCTCCGGCTTTCTTTCCAATGCCAACTCCAGCACTTGCTCAATCCATTTGACCGGATGTATCTCAAGTTTGTTTTTGACATTATCGGGAATCTCGACCAAGTCTTTGGTGTTCTCTTCAGGGATCAGCACCAACTTGATTCCGCCGCGTTGCGCCGCCAGTAATTTTTCCTTGAGACCGCCGATAGGAAGCACCTCGCCGCGCAAAGTAATTTCGCCCGTCATTGCCACATCCGCGCGCACCGGAATTCCGGTCAGCGCCGAAACCATCGCAGTGCAAATGCCGATACCCGCACTCGGACCATCCTTGGGCGTCGCGCCTTCGGGCAGGTGAATATGCAAATCATTCTTCTCGTAGAAATTGTCGGCGATGCCCAGCGTCCTTGCACGACTGCGCACCACACTCAGTGCGGCCTGAATGGATTCCTGCATCACCTCGCCCAGCTTGCCGGTGGTCGTGGTCTTGCCCTTGCCTGGTAATACGGCCGTTTCGATGGTCAGCAATTCGCCGCCCACTTCCGTCCACGCCAAGCCGGTGACTTGTCCAACCTGATTATTCTTCTCGGCGATACCGTAGCTGTAGCGGCGCACGCCGAGATATTTATCCAGATTGCGCGCATTAATCGTGACCTTGGTCTCGCGGCCTTTCAGCAACAAGGACTTCACCACTTTGCGGCAAATCTTGGAGAGTTCGCGCTCCAGACTGCGCACCCCAGCCTCGCGGGTGTAGTAACGCAGAATGTCGCGGATCGCGCTTTCGGAAACGCTGATCTCTTCTTCTTTCAGGCCGTTATTCTTGATTGCCTTGGGCAGCAGATAGCGCGTGGCGATGTTGACCTTCTCGTCTTCCGTGTAGCTGGAAACATGAATCACTTCCATACGGTCCAGCAACGGGGCGGGAATATTCATACTGTTGGAGGTGGCGACGAACATCACGTCGGACAAGTCGTATTCGACCTCGACGTAGTGATCGACAAAGGTGTTGTTCTGTTCTGGATCGAGCACTTCCAGCAAGGCGGATGAAGGGTCGCCACGAAAGTCCATGCCCATCTTGTCCACTTCGTCCAGCAGGAACAAGGGATTCTTCACGCCGATTTTGCTCATGTTCTGCAAAATCTTGCCTGGCATAGAACCGATGTAAGTACGGCGATGACCGCGAATCTCGGACTCGTCACGCACGCCGCCCAGCGACATGCGCACAAACTTGCGGTTGGTGGCTCGCGCAATGGATTGCCCCAGCGAAGTCTTGCCGACCCCCGGAGGGCCGACCAAGCACAGAATCGGCGCTTTCATTTTTTCGACGCGCTGCTGCACAGCCAGATATTCCACGATGCGCTCTTTGACCTTTTCCAGACCGTAGTGATCGGCTTCCAGTACATCTTCAGCGTGCTTCAGCTCGGTGTCGATCTTGGTTTTTTTCTTCCAAGGCAGGCCGATCAAAATGTCGATGTAGTTGCGCACCACTGTCGCTTCGGCTGACATGGGTGACATCAGGCGCAACTTCTTCAGCTCGGCTTCGGCCTTGGCGCGCGCATCTTTGGGCATATGCGCAGCTTTGATCTTTTTCTCGATCTCTTCGATATCCGCGCCGTCTTCGCCCTCACCCAGTTCTTTCTGGATCGCTTTCACTTGCTCGTTCAGGTAATACTCGCGCTGGCTTTTTTCCATCTGGCGCTTCACGCGGCCACGGATGCGTTTCTCCACCTGCATGATGTCGAGTTCGGCTTCCAGCAGGCCGAGCAAATGCTCAAGGCGTAGACGCACATCGAATATTTCCAGCACTTCCTGTTTCTGCTCCAGCTTCAAGGGCAAGTGCGCGGCAATCGTGTCGGCCAGACGGCCGGCATCATCAATCCCCGCCAGCGAAGTCAATATCTCCGGAGGAATCTTCTTGTTCAGCTTTACATACTGGTCGAACTGATTAATCAGCGCACGACGCATCGCTTCAGCTTCATTCCCCGGCTCTTCATCGGGAGGCACGGGCTGAATATCCGCATCAAAATGGTTTTTATCATCAAACACGCGCAGCACTTTGGCGCGCTGTGTACCTTCCACCAGCACCTTCACCGTACCGTCCGGCAGCTTCAGCATTTGCAGAATATTGGCGATGCTACCGATGCGGTACATATCCTCAGTGGCCGGCTCATCCTTGGCAGCAGATTTTTGCGCCACCAGCACAATGCTCTTGCCCGCCTCCATCGCGGTTTCCAGCGCCTTGATCGACTTGGCACGCCCGACGAACAGCGGGATGACCATGTGCGGAAACACGACTACGTCGCGCAAAGGCAGCAAAGGCAATAAAGTGGTTTCAGCGGTTATCGGGTCATGTTCTGACATATTTGATCATTCTTTAAGATTAAAGACGGGACCCAGATTGGGACAGTACGGAGAAATTCAAGGGCAACCTGAACTTTTCCGTACTGATTGTACAAGAACGTTATGCGGCTTTGGGAGTATCCGCGTACATCACGATAGGTTTGATTTCACCCGTGGTGTTTTCATCCAGCACGACTTTGCTGACATTTTCCATTGAAGGAAGGTCGAACATAGTGTCCAGCAGAGCATTCTCCATGATTGAACGCAACCCGCGCGCGCCGGTCTTGCGAGCCAACGCTTTCTTGGCGATCACGTTCAACACGTTTTCGCGAAACTCCAGCTCCACCCCTTCCATCTCGAACAGTTTTTGATACTGTTTGATCAGGGAGTTTTTCGGTTCAGTCAGAATTTGCACCAAAGCGGCCTCATCCAAACCTTCCAAGGTGGCGACCACAGGCAAGCGGCCGACAAACTCGGGAATCAAACCAAACTTGATCAAATCCTCCGGCTCCACTTCGCGCAACACAGCACCGACATCCTTATTGTCATCACGCTTCGCCAGATTGGCAGAGAAACCGATACTGGCCTTCTCCGAGCGGTTGCGAATGACTTTTTCCAAACCGTCAAATGCGCCGCCGCAAATGAACAGAATGTTCGTCGTATCAACCTGCAGAAACTCGGTATTGGGATGCTTGCGCCCGCCTTGCGGAGGAATAGATGCCTTGGTCCCTTCAATCAGCTTGAGCAAAGCCTGCTGCACGCCCTCCCCCGACACATCGCGGGTAATGGAAGGATTATCGGACTTGCGCGAAATCTTGTCGATTTCGTCGATATAGACAATGCCGCGTTGTGCGCGCTCTACATCGTATTCGCACGCCTGCAACAGCTTCTGGATGATGTTTTCGACGTCCTCGCCCACATATCCGGCTTCAGTCAACGTCGTCGCATCCGCCATCACAAACGGCACGTTGAGCAAGCGCGCCAACGTCTGCGCCAGCAAAGTTTTACCCGAACCGGTCGGACCAACCAGCAGAATATTGCTCTTAGCCAGCTCAACCCCGCCCTTGTCGGTATTCTTCAAACGCTTGTAATGGTTGTAGACCGCAACCGACAGTATTTTCTTTGCCTGACGCTGGCCGATGACATACTCGTCCAGACGTTTGCAAATCTCGTGCGGAACAGGCAGATCGCTCTTGTCCGCCTTCTCCACATTGTCAGCACTTTGCGCTTCTTCGCGAATGATGTCATTGCACAAAGCAATGCACTCGTCGCACACGAACACGGAAGGTCCCGCAATCAGCTTGCGCACTTCGTGTTGGCTTTTTCCGCAAAACGAGCAATACAGCAATTTATCACCCTTGGTTTTATCCGACGACATTCAAATCCCTATCTATTTTAGTTATCGGCAGCTTGCGGTTTTCCTTAAGCCCGCTTGCTCAACACCTGATCGATCAAGCCATAGTCCTTCGCCTCATTGGCGGTCAGGAAGTTGTCGCGCTCGCTGTCGCGCGCGATTTCTTCCACGCTGCGCCCGGTATGCTCGGCCATCAGCGTGTAAAGACGTTCGCGCAAGCTCAGAATATATTTCGCGTGAATTTCGATGTCCGTTGCCTGCCCCTGGAAACCGCCCAGCGGCTGGTGGATCATCACGGTCGAATTCGGCAAAGCGAAGCGCTTATCCTTCGCGCCGGCCTGCAACAGGAATGCGCCCATCGAAGCCGCCATGCCGATACACAGCGTGGACACGTCAGGCTTGATGAACTGCATCGTGTCATAGATGGCCATACCGGCAGAGATCGAACCGCCGGGCGAGTTGATGTAGAGGTGAATATCCTTCTCGGGATTTTCGGACTCCAGAAACAGCAACTGCGCCACCACCAGATTGGCCATATGATCGTCGATCGGGCCGACCAGAAATATCACCCGCTCCTTCAACAGGCGCGAATAAATATCGTAAGCCCGCTCGCCGCGACCGCTGGTTTCAATCACCATCGGAACCATGCCGAGGTTTTGCGGTTCCATATGTTTTGAAGTGGCGCTATATGACATCTCAGTTGTTCTCCATCAATTCTTTCAGTTCGACAGCCTTGTCGGTCACCTTGGCACCCGCCATCACCCAGGCGACAACGTTATCTTCCAGCACCAGATTCTCGACTTCCTGCAAACGGGAAGCGTCCGCCGCGTACCAGCGCACCACTTCTTCCGGGTGCTCGTAGCTCGCGGCGTATTCCTGAATCAATGCCTTAACCTGGTCCGGCTTGGCTTGCAGCTCATGCTTCTTCACCAGCTCAGCAAGAATCAAGCCCAGCTTGACGCGCTTGGTCGCACGCTCGGCGAATACGTCCACCGGCAATTGCATGCCCTTTGGAATCTTCATGCCGCGGCCTTCCAGATCGCGCAGCGTTTGTTGCATCAGGTTTTGCGATTCGATGTCCAGCAACGCTTTGGGCACTTCCAATTGTCCGATCTTCAACAATACTTCCATCGCGTTGTCTTTGTTACGCACCTTGACGCGACGTTGCGCTTCACGGTTCAGATTCTCGCGGATTTCAGCCTTCAGCTTGGGCACATCACCGTCCGCCACGCCCAGAGACTTGGCAAATTCGGCATCCACTTCCGGCAAGCGCGGTGCTTCCACGCTATGCAGAACGATGGTGAAAGTCACTTGCTTACCCGCCACATCCTTGCCGTGATAATCCGCGGGAAAAGTCATATCGAAAGACTTGGTCTCGCCAACCTTCATGCCGATAATGGCCTTCTCAAAGTCGGGCAACATGCGACCTGCGCCGAGCACCACGGAAAAATCTTTGGCTTCGCCGCCTTCAAACACCACGCCGTCCAGCTTGCCACTGAAGTCGATACGTACCTGATCTTCGTTTTGCACGGCGCGTGCGGCCGGCTCAAACACGGCACGCTGCTTGCGCAAAGTAGCAACGGTGTTATCAACATCGGCATCGGACATTGTGAATGTCACACGCTCAACCGCTTCGCCGCCCACATCGCCCACTGCGACTTCGGGATAAACCTCGAAAGTCGCGCTGTATTCGATTTCGGGAGCGTTCAAATCTTGAGTCTTGATTTCGTAATGAGGATAACCCGCCACTTGCAGCTTGTTCGCCTGTGCGGCTTCCGCAAAGGAGCGCTGCAAACTCTCACCCAACACCTCTTGGTGTACTTGTGCACCGTACTGCTGCTCCAAAATCTTGAAAGGAACTTTACCCGGACGGAAGCCGTGTACTTTGGCTGTGCGCCCCACTCGCTTCAAGCGCGCCTCGACTTCACCGCGCAACAGCGATTGAGGAATGGATGCGTTCAAACGGCGCTGCAATCCGCCCAATGTTTCTAAGCTCGACATACTAAAAGTTCCTTGAATTTAGATTTGAAAAATAAAGTGCCTTGAAACAAAAAAAGAGCGCCCGCGCCCGAAAACGCGATGAATTTAAATTCGACTCTGATTATTTCCAGCAGGCACTGTGATGGCTGGATAGATGCAACTCATAACTTCATTTAAAGTCAGTGAGTTGCCAACAATCAAGCTCATACAGGCGCGGGAATCATACCTGAAACGGGCGACCAGCACACCTACAAACCGCGCCGACAAGCTATTCAACCGTAATTAATGGTGATCTTTAAGCACACGCTCATAGACTTCCTGATACTTCGCGGCACTGCTCTGCCAGCCGAAATCCTTGCCCATACAGTTTGCCTGCAATGTCGCCCAAGCTTTCTTGTCGCGGAAAGTATTAGCCGCACGCAGCACGCACTCCAGAAAATCTTGCGGCATCATTGTGTTGAATACAAAACCGGTCGCCAGTCCTTGCGCCAATGTGGCTTTATTGCAATCCACGACAGAATCGGCCAAGCCGCCGGTGGCATGCACCACAGGTGGAGTACCATAGCGCTGGCTATACATCTGATTAAGACCGCAAGGCTCGAAACGTGATGGCATCAGGAATATATCCACGCCGGCTTCGATCTGGTGCGATAGCGCTTCATCAAAACCCACCAGCACGGCAACCTGGCCGGGGTACTTCGCTGCCAATGCTTGCGCATCGCTTTGCATAGTCGCATCTCCCGTTCCGAGCAAAACCAGTTGCGCATGGGTAGCGATAAGTTGCGGCGCAATCTCCAGTACGACATCCAGTCCCTTCTGATGCGTGAAGCGGCTAATCAATCCGAATAGCGGCACATCGGGATCAACGCACAACCCCATACGTTGTTGCAATTCGCGTTTGTTGACGGCCTTTCCGCCCAGTGATTTTGCATCATACTTATGCGCCAGCACCGTATCGGTTGCGGGGTTCCAATCGCTCTCATCAATACCGTTCAGAATACCGGTCAAATGGGCACTTCTGCTCCGCAACAAGCCCTGCATTCCAAACCCCAGCACATCGGTTTGTATTTCCCGCGCATAAGTCGGGCTCACGGTCGTGATGTGATCGGCGTAGTGCAATCCTGCTTTTAGAAAAGAAAGGTTGCCGTAGTACTCCACGCCATGAGGTTGAAAGCTCTCCGGCGGCAAAGCCAAGTCCGCAGCGGTCTGCGCGGGAAATACGCCCTGAAAGGCCAAATTATGAACCGACATGACGCAAGGTGCTCCGCTCGGCGAAAAATGCAAATAGGCCGGCGTCAGGCCTGACTGCCAATCGTTGCAATGCACCACATCGGGCTTCCAGTCGACAACTGGCGAATCGGCGCTGCCCAGCAAGGCCGCAACTTTAGACAGCAAACCGAAACGCAAGGCATTATCCGGCCAGTCATTCCCCTTTCCATCCAGATAAATTCCGCCATCACGCAAGAATAATTCCGGACAATCAATCACCCACAGCGGCACTCCATTGGGAAGCTCGCTGGCGAATAAACGCGCATCGGGAAATCCGGCAATACCGGAAATAAATGCATCGATCCTGAATGATGACAACGCCTTCAAAACTTGCGGATAGCCGGGCACCAGCACCCGCACATCGTCACCCAGTTTATGCAGCGCGGGAGGCAAAGCGCCGCTCACATCCGCCAGCCCCCCGGTTTTAACTAATGGCGCGACTTCCGACGTTACAAATAAAACACGCATCTTGGCTTTCCTTGCCTGAAATTCAGACTGAATCGTTTATCAGCTTTGAGCCGCATCCACCTGGGGCAAATGCCATATATCGCGGTTGTAATCGAGAATAGTACGATCACTGGAAAATTTACCGCTGGTCGCCGTATTCAGAATACTCATGCGCGTCCATCGCTCCGTATCGCGATAAGCAATTGCTACTTCGCGTTGAGCCAGCACATAGCTATGGAAATCTGCCGCGGTCAGCCAAGGATCATTTGGACTGTATATCGACTGGATGATCGAGTCGAAAATACCAGGTTCAAACAAGTTGAAATTGCCGCTTTCCAGCAGATGCATCACCCGCTTCAAATCTTCGTCCTCGGCAATAATTTTTGCCGGATTGTAGTGTCCACGGGTTTCTTCAACCTGCTCCGCCGTCAAACCGAACAGGAAGAAATTCTCCGCCCCCGCTTCTTCGCGAATCTCGATATTGGCACCGTCCAGCGTACCGATGGTCAGTGCTCCGTTCATCATAAACTTCATGTTGCCGGTACCGGAGGCTTCCTTGCCCGCCGTCGAGATTTGTTCGGACAAATCGGTTCCGGCGCAAATAACCTCCATCGCCGACACGCGATAGTCCGGAATGAACGCCAGTTTCAGCAAACCTTCCGCATCGGGATCGTTGTTGATAACAGTAGCAACCGCATTGACCAGTTTGATAATACGTTTAGCCATCTTGTAACCGGGGGCGGCTTTGCCGCCGATCAATACGCAACGCGGTGTCCAGTTCGCCGTATCGCCGCGCTTGATGCGGTCGTAGAGATGAATCACGTGCAGCACGTTGAGCAACTGGCGTTTGTATTCGTGAATACGTTTCACCTGCACATCGAACAGCGCATCGGTATTAAATTCGACACCGCAATCGCGCTTAACCATTTCCGCCAAGCGTGCCTTGTTGGATTGCTTGATCGCCCGCCATTTCAGCCGGAAAGAAGCATCGTCCGCATATACGGATAATCCTTTCAATTTGGCCATATCAATGAGCCAGCCTTCACTGGCAGCATGACCAACCATATTGGACACCCACCCCTTGCCTTCGGAACCCAGAGTGAGCGTAATCAGATTGCTCAAAGACGGATTCGCCCAAGCCATCCAGCGTCGCGGTGTCACGCCATTGGTCTTGTTGTTGAATTTCTTCGGCCAGAACTCGTAGAAATCACGGAACAAATGTTTTTGCAGCAAATCGGAATGCAGTGCCGCCACACCGTTCACCGAGACGCTGGCCACGATCGCCAGATAGGCCATGCGAATATGCTGCTCGTGCCCTTCCTCGATAATGGACATGCGTCGCTGCCGCTCGACATCACCCGGCCAATGCTGCGCGACGGACTTCAGGAAGCGCGCGTTGATTTCGTAAACAATCTCCAGCAACCTTGGCAACAAGCGACCGAACATGCTGACCGACCAGCGTTCCAATGCCTCCGGCAACAGGGTGTGGTTGGTGTATGCCACCGTCTGGCTAGTGACACTCCATGCCTCCTCCCAAGTCATGCCGTGCTCGTCCATCAACAGGCGCATTAACTCGGGTACAGCACAGGTCGGATGGGTATCGTTCAACTGGAAGAAATTCTTCTCGGCGAAATCGCTAAAGTCGTTACCGTGGTTGCTCACCCATTGGCGCAGCACATCCTGCAAACTGGCGGAAGCGAGGAAGTATTGCTGGCGCAGACGCAACTCCTTGCCGTTCTCGCTCGCGTCGTTGGGGTACAGCACCATGGTGATATGTTCGGCGGCATTCTTTGCCGCGACCGCATCGGCATAGCTGCCCGCGTTAAATTCACTCAGATCAAACTCTTCGGTGGCCGCGGCTTTCCACAAGCGCAGCGTATTCACCGTACCGTTGTGATAGCCGGGAATCGGCACGTCGTAAGGAACGGCCATCACATCGTTGGTATATTTCCAGTATGCGCGCAATCTGCCGTTCGCATCGTGATGCAGTTCGGTTTGCCCGCCGAATTTGACGCGCGCGGTAAATTCGGGGCGCTCGATCTCCCACGGGTTACCGTTGCGCAACCAGTGATCCGGCTCTTCGAGCTGGTAACCGTTGTCGATTTTCTGGCGGAACATACCGTATTCGTAGCGCAGACCGTAACCCATCACCGGCAGTTGCAGGGTGGCGCAGCTATCGAGAAAGCATGCGGCCAAACGCCCCAAGCCACCATTGCCCAGCCCCGCATCGTTCTCCTGATCAGCCACCTCTTCCAGCGCGATACCGAGATTACGCAGCGCCTCTATGGTCGAAGCCTCGATGTCTAGATTCAGCGTGGCATTTCCCAATGCCCTGCCCATCAAAAATTCCAGCGAGAGGTAATACGCGCGTTTGCAATTTTGCGCGCGGTACGCCGTCTGCGTTTTTTTCCAGCGCTCGACCAGACGGTCCCGCATCGAATGGGAGAGTGACGCATAAACATGGTGCGCGACTAAATGCTTCGCACCGCCCCAACCCAGCGTATGGCTAAAATAGTGCCTGAAGTCCTGCACGATGCTTTCGGCATCCATTCCCAACGGCGGCACGTCAAGTTCAATAGCTACCGGGTTTTTTACAAAAAAAGGCTTGGTATTAATGATGTCTCTCCCACAATTTGAAATTTATAAATTTTTATAATTATTCGGCTGTACGGCAGGATTATAGCAATCCGCGTGCCATACCAACCCTTATCAGCAGTAATGCCTTTACAACCCGCTCAATACCTTGATATGTGCGGCAACACTGCGCCCCAAAGCATGCGGCTCGTAGCCGCCCTCCAGCACCGAAACGATACGCCGTTCAGCATATCGCTCCGCCAATGCCTTAAGTTCTTCCGTTACCCAAACATAGTCAGCCTCGCGCAAGGCGAGCCCGCCCATATCATCGTCGCGGTGCGCATCGAACCCGGCAGAAATAAACAGCATCTGCGGCTGGAAACGCTCCAGCGCAGGTAGCCAATGCTGCGTCACCGCCTCGCGGAAAGTTCCGCCGGAAGCCCCTGCGGCCAGAGGCACGTTGATAATGTGCTCGTTGCCGCTATCGGCTCCGCAATAGGGATAAAAAGGATGGCGAAAAGTCGAGCACAGCATCACGCGCGGATCGTCGTGAAAAATATCTTCGGTGCCATCGCCGTGATGCACATCAAAATCGGCAATCGCCACGCGCTGCAAGCCATATTGCTCCAGCGCATGCGCGGCCGCAACCGCAACATTGTTGAAAATGCAGAAGCCGCCCGAGCTATTCCGCTTGGCGTGGTGCCCTGGCGGACGAATATTGCAGAAGGCATTCTCTACCTTCTCAGTCATCAGAATATCCACGGCTTTCACCGCCGCTCCGGCCGCATGCAGCGCCGCACCGAGGCTGTACTGGTTCATCGCGGTATCGCCATCCAGATGTACCAGACCGCTGCGCGGAGCTTGCGTAAAAATGGAATCGACATAATCCGGCGTGTGCACTCGCTGCAATTGCTCGCGCGTAGCTTGCGGTGCTTCGCGGTGGTCGAGAAAATGCAGTAAACCGGAGGCGATAAGCTGATCTTCTATCGCATGAATACGTGCGGGACATTCGGGGTGATCCTTGCCCATGTCATGTTTGAGACTGAGCGGATGAGTCAGATAAACAGTTTGCATAAAAAATTAATCGTGAGAATTTTGGACGTTCAACCAAAGTAATCCATTAGAACCGAACCTTTTGTGGGAGCGCAATTCATTGCGCGATTGCTCTCAAAGAATCGCTCGATAAATCGAGCTCCCACAGGCTTAATAGATCAAAGCACCTTGCGCACCGACTTGATGCTGTCATCTTCCTCGCTGGTTTGAACCGAGAATCCCAGCCTGTCCATCAGGTGCAACATGTCGGTGTTATTCCTGAGCACTTGCCCTTCGATCACTTTCAGTCCCTTGGTGCGCGCGGCATCCATGACGGACATCATCAGCTTCTGCCCCAAACCCTTGCCGTGCATACGATCCGCGATCACCAATGCGAACTCGCAGCTTTCGCCGTCTGGGTTGGTGGTGAAGCGCGCCACCCCCAATTCGACTTCTTTGCCATGTTCCTCGGTCACTGCAATGAGCGCCATTTCGCGACTGTAGTCGATCTGTGTGAAACGCACCAGCATGGCCTGACTCAACTCTTGCACGCTGTTCATAAAGCGGAAATATTTCGACTCCTCGGACAAATCGCGCACAAAGGCTTGCACCAATTCCGCGTCTTCCGGACGGATCGGACGCACCGTAATATCCGTACCGTCGGCCAATTGCCAATGATTCACCAGATGCGACGGATAGGGATAGATCGCCATGTGCGAATAACGGTCTGCGCTCGGTTGCCTGAAATCCACCACCACGCGCGCATCGGCCGCCAGCGCGCCATGCTCGTCCACGATCAGCGGATTGATGTCCATCTCCATCAGCATTGGCAGCTCGCACACCATTTCGGATACGCGCAGCAGCACGCTTTCCAGCGCATCCATATCGGCCGGCGGCATGTGACGGAATGCGCCCAGCAACTTGGAAATGCGCGTGCCCTTAATGAGGTCTTTGACCAGGAAAGTATTCAGCGGCGGCAACGTGACCGAGCGGTCGCCCATCACTTCAACCATCGTGCCCCCCGCGCCGAAAGTAATCACCGGACCGAACACCGGATCGTTAATCACGCCCACCATCAGCTCGCGTCCGTTTGCCTTGACGATCATCGGCTGAATGGAAATCCCTTCCATATGCGCATTTGGGCGGTTGCGTTTGATGTTCTCGGTAATCTCGTGATATGCGGCGCGCACCGCTTGGGCATTGCCCAGATTCAGCATCACGCCGCCCGCATCACTCTTGTGCGTGATATCGCGCGAATTCACTTTCATCGCGACGGGGAAGCCGAGCTGCTGCGCGATCAGCAATGCCTCGTTCGGCGAATGCGCCACCATGGTTTGCGCCACGGGAATATGAAAGGCGGACAACAACGCCTTCGATTCCATCTCGCTCAACACCTTGCGTTTGTCGAGCAGCGCGCCCTCGATCACCATGCGCGCACCTTCCACGTCCGGCTCCAGATGGTGCGACAGCGGCCCCGGCATTTGCATCAGCATCTTCTGGTTCTGGTAGTACGCGGAAAGGTAGGAAAATATTTCCACCGCCGATTCGGGCGTGCGGAAGTTCGGTTTCTTCGAGCGGGCAAATTCCTTGCGTGATTCGGCCACCTGCGCTTCGCCCATCCAGCAAGCCAGCAACGGTTTCTTGTGGGTGTTGGCCAGTTCGATCACCACCTTGGCCGCTTCCAGCGGCTTGGTCATCGCCTGTGGCGTGAGGATCGTCAGCACACCATCCACATTCGGGTCTTCCAGACAGGCGGCCACCGCATGCTTGTAACGCTCTGCCTGCGCGTCCCCGATCACATCTACCGGATTGCCGTGCGACCAATTCGGCGGCAACACTTGGTTCAACCGCTCCATCGTTGCGTCGGACAAATTCGCCATGACCAGCCCCAAGTCCGAGGCTCGGTCGGTCGCCATCACACCCGGCCCGCCGCCGTTGGTGACAATCGCCAAACGGTTGCCGGAAGGATGGAAACCGCATGACATCGCTTTGGCTGCCGAGAACAGCTCCGTCACCGTCTTCACCCGGATGACGCCCGCACGCCGCACGGCGGCATCAAACGCATCGTCCGAGCCCACCAGCGAAGCGGTATGCGACATGGCTGCTTTGGAACCCGCCTCATGGCGGCCGACCTTGACCAGTATCACCGGCTTGATGCGCGCGGCGGCGCGCAGCGAACTCATAAAGCGGCGCGACTCGCGGATGCCTTCGATATACATTAGGATGTTCTGCGTTTGCGGGTCGGATACCAGATAGTCGAGTATCTCGCCGAAATCCACATCGGCGGACGAACCCATCGACACCACGCTGGAAAAGCCGACATCGTTCAATTGCGCCCAATCCAACACGGCGGTACACAACGCACCGGACTGCGAAATCAAAGCGAGATTGCCCACGTTCGCGCCGCCTTTGTTGAACGTGGCATTGAGGCCGATATTGGGACGCATCACGCCGAGACAGTTCGGCCCGATCAGGCGAATACCGTAGCGTTTGGCGTTTTCCAGCACCTGGCGTTCCAGCTCTTTTCCTTCCGCGCCGACTTCGCCAAATCCCGCCGTGATAACAACTGCGGCTTTAACCCCGCGCTTGCCGCACTCTTCGATAATGCCGGGCACTGTTTTCGGCGGTGTGGCGATCACCACCAGCTCGATTTTCTCCTCGATGTCGGAGATGGCGGCATACGCTTTGCGCCCCTGCACTTCCGCATTTTTGGAGTTGATCGGATAGAGCGAGCCCTTAAATCCGCTGTCCAGCATGTTCTGGAAAACGATCTGACCGACGGAATCCACACGGTCGCTGGCGCCGAATACGGCCACGGATTTGGGGGCAAACAAAGGAGTGAGGTAGTGTTTAGACATGATGGAAGTGTTTCGCGTAATTGAATTCGATTTTTAAACGGTTAGTTCATTGCTCTGCGTTGTTAGCATAGCGCTTGATATACACAGATTATCCCAAGCGCTTACGTCCGGCAGGCTCAATAATTTTTTGCAGAATTCCAAAGCCTGAAGCATGCGCGCTACCGCATCAGAAGAAAGCCCCTCGCCCAATTCAAAGCGATCGCCGCAGATGCACAGCACGAAAGCATCCGGCGGCATTTCGCCATAAAACTGCCGATACACATTCATCAGCGCCGCAGGCTCCAGGGCATGGCTGTACAACAGCGGAGTTTCGTTCGCTTGCAGGCGGGTAAACGAAAACGGCGCGGGCGTATCCATCCCGGCATCGACGAACAACACCAACTGCCGTCCCTGCATATCCATCGCATGTTCGACCTGCAATTGAAAGTCTTCCAGCAACTCGACTTGATCGGAATGACCACTGGCCGCCAGCCACGCATCCAGCTCGCGCAATAGCAGAGGAGCCAGCGCATCATCGCCGCGCGACTCGTTGCCGACAGCAAAGATCAATACCGGAGCGGTCATCAGTCGGCCTTGCAGAAGGAGCCATCAACAAAACGCGACAGGCTGGACAACTGCTCGCCCGCCGCATCCACCACTTCGACTTCCAGCGGCATCTTGCCCAGTGCGTGCGTCGCGCAGGACAGGCAAGGGTCGAAGGCGCGTATCGCCACCTCGATGTGATTGAGCAAGCCTTCGGTGATCTCGCGCCCGTCGAAGTATTGCAGCGCGACCACGCGGATGGCTTCGTTCATCGCCTGATTGTTGTGGGTGGTGGAAACGATCAGGTTGCAGCGGGTAATCTGGTCGTGCTCGTCCACCTTGTAGTGATGGATCAAGGTGCCGCGCGGCGCTTCGATCACGCCGACGCCGCGCTCCTGACGTTGGCCGATATTCACCAGCTCATTGCCTTGCAAGTCTGGATCGTGCAGCAATTCGCGGATCATCTCGGCGGCGTGCAGCATCTCGATCATGCGCGCCCAGTGAAATCCCAGTGTCGCACCTCTGGCCGAGCCGCCGTTGAACGCCATGAAATCCTTGCGTGCCTGTTCGGCCAGCGGCGTGGGGATGAAATCGCATTGCGTCACGCGCGACAGCGGCCCGACGCGATACCAGCCCTCCTCCGGCCCCATGCTGCGCAGGAAGGGGAATTTCATGTACGACCAGTTCTTCACATCCTCGAAAATCACATCCCAGTAATGACTGTAGTCGTAATGGTCGAACAGCGTCTTGCCGTCCATGTCGCGCGCGCGCAGACCGCCGTGGTACAAATCCATCGCACCGTCGGCGCGTATCAGGTTCAGCGTGTGCGACTTGAAAGTGCCGAAGCCGTTGTAGAGATTGAGGTTCTGCTCGAACAACTGGCGCGCGATGCCGACGGAGGCTTTACTCCATTCCACCATCTGGTCAATGTCCTTGAGCAGGTAATCGCGCTCTTCCAGACTGACGTTTTTGTTCACGCCGCCGGGGACGGAGCCCGTGCCGTGCACGCGCTTGCCCGCCGTGACGCGGATCACCTCCTGCCCGTATTTGCGCAGCAGGATTCCCTGCTTCGCCACTTCGGGATAAGCGGCGGCGATGCCGACGATATTGCGCTTCGCCACATCCGAATCGAAACCGAACAGCAGATCGGGCGAAGACAGATGGAAGAAATGCAGCGCATGCGATTGCAGCATCTGGCCGTAGTGCATCAGCCGACGTACTTTTTCCGCCGTCGGCGTAAGCGTTGCGCCCACGATCATGTCCATCGCCTTGCTGGCCGCCAGATGGTGGCTCACCGGACAGATGCCACACAAACGCTGCACCATCACCGGCGCTTCCCAGTAAGGGCGCCCCTGAATGAATTTCTCAAAGCCGCGAAACTCTACGATGTGCAACCGCACCTGATGCACGCGATTGTTCTCGTCCAGCAGCAACGTCACTTTGCCGTGCCCCTCCACGCGCGATACAGGTTCGATGGCCACGCGGCGCAAATTTTCCGGGTGGGCGGCTGTCTCCAAGTCTTTGGTATTGGTGGTATCAGTCATATTTGATAAGTCCATGTCCAAGCTCGGGCGTCTTGCCCGCGATAAGATCGGTGAGGAATTTCCAGATGGCATCGCCGGAGGGCGGACAACCGGGAATAAAATAATCAATCTTCACCACTTCATGCAGCGGATGCACTTTGTCCAGCGGCAGCGGCAACTCGGGATCGTTGGGGATGTGGCCGTGCGCCAAGCCTGGTTCGGTCAGATACACCTCGGTCAGGCAGGAGCCCAGATCGAGATGATTGCGCTGTGCGGGCAAGCCGCCAGTGATGGCGCAGGAACCGATGGCGATCAGTATTTTGCAATTCTTGCGAAACTCGTGCAGCACATGCACGTTCTCCGCATTGCAGATGCCGCCTTCGATCAGGCCGATGTCACAAGGCCCGCAATGTTTGATGTCGGTGATGGGCGAACGGTCGAACTCGACCAACTCCAGCAGAGTCAACAACCGCTCATCAATGTCGAGAATGGACATGTGGCAGCCGAAGCACCCGGCAAGCGATGTGGTGGCAACGCGCAGTTTTTTGCTCATGACTCCCCCTCGCAAGAAGAACAAACACCGCCACTTCCCGGTTGGCGCGGCGCATCGTCCAACGCCTGCGCACTGATTGGGCGCTGGTCATAACGCCGTTCGCCGATGGGGATACTGAAACCGACGCGCTTCTTGAGTATCACGCCGACCGGGCAGACCTGCATCGCCTTGTCATCCAGCGCGATATTGGTGTCCTTCAACTGGCCGGATGCGGCATTGACGATAAGGTGCTTGGTCGCCCCGCGCCCCGATAACGCGAAGACGTTTTTGCCATCGACTTCTCCCGAGGCGCGCACGCACAGCTCGCACAAAACGCAACGGTTGAAGTCGAGCAAAATATCGGGATGGGAAGCGTCCAGTGGACGATCCGGGTACTGGTGGCGGAAACCTGCAGTCTGCACGCCGAGGTCGTAGCCCAGCGCCTGCAACATGCAGTTGCCGCTTTTCTCGCACGAGGGGCAAAAGTGGTTGCCTTCGGCGAATAGCATTTGCACCAACGTGCGGCGCAGCGCGTTGATCTCCTCGATGTTGCTCTCGATTTCAAGCCCGCTTTCGGCTGGCATGGTGCAGGATGCGGCAGTACGGTTGCCGATTTTCACCGTGCACAGCTTGCAACTGCCGTGCGGCTTGAACTCGGGGTGATAGCACAGGTGCGGGATGTACTGCCCCGCCGCGAGCGCGGCTTGCAGCACGGTCTGGCCGGGTTCAAAGCGAACCTCGACACCGTCGAGATGGAATGTATCGCTCATGCGTCCTCCGTTTTCAAGTGGGCTCCCGCATCGTCGCGCCCGGTCATCTGGCGCGCACGGGCAAGCGCGCCGTCGAGATCAAAAGCTGGTTCAAAATCGAGCGACTTCAGCCGGCTTTCATAAGCGGGACGGAAACGTTTCAGCGTGTGCAACACCGGGTTGCAGGCCGTGCGCCCGAGACCGCAATGCGAAGTGGTTTGCAGCACAAGATCGAGATTCTCGATCTCGGCAAGATCGTGGCGCGTACCGTGCCCGTCTGCGATTTTGTCCATGGTCTGCTGGAGCATCGCGGTACCGACGCGACAGGGCGTGCAGAACCCACAACTCTCGTGCGCGAAGAAATGCACATAGTTGCGCGCCACCTCGAACATATCGCGACTGTCGTCGAACACCATGAACGCGCCCGCAGTGGGCAAATCCTCGAAGCCCAGCTTGCGGCTGAACTCACTCTCGCCCACGCACACGCCGGAAGGCCCGCTGATCTGCACCGCATGGGTGTTCACCGCGCCGCAATCTTCGAGTATCTCGCGCACGCTTACGCCGTATGGATATTCGTAGATGCCGGGACGCGGGCAATCGCCGGACACCGAGATGAGTTTGCTGCCGGTAGATTTTGCCGTGCCGATAGCTTTGTATTTCTCCGCGCCCATCTGCACGGCAAGCGCGGCTTGGCAGAAGGTCTCCACGTTATCCAGCGCGGTCGGCTGCTGAAAATAGCCGTGCGTGACCGGAAACGGCGGACGGTTGCGCGGCACACCGCGCTTGCCTTCCAGCGATTCGATCAGCGCCGATTCCTCGCCGCAAATGTACGCCCCCGCCCCCAGATGAATGACGATGTCGAAATCGAACCCGGCTTGTCCGAGAATATTTTTTCCAAGCAAGTTTGCTTCGCGGCGGCGTTGCAACACGGCCTCAAGCGACTCCAGCATGTAGCGGTATTCACCGCGCACGTAGAGAAATCCGTGCTGCGCACCCACCGCCAATGCCGCCAGCGTCATGCCCTCGAACACCAGATCGGCATAGGAAGTAAGCAGCACGCGATCCTTGAACGTGCCGGGTTCGCCCTCGTCGGCATTGCACACTACATGCTTGACCGCTCCGGCGGCATTGCGTGTCGCCTCCCATTTCGAGCCGGTAGGAAAGCCCGCGCCGCCGCGTCCGCGCAAACCGGAAGCTTTAACCGCGTCGACGATACCCGCCGAGCCCAGCGCAACTCCCGCGCGCAAGGCATCGCCGGGGGCGAGCTTGTTGTCGAGCAGCAGACCTTTGCGGCGGATATTGTTCTCGACGCGGAAAAAATCGGCGGGCCATTCGTCCAGCGGTGTGCGGTTGCGAATCAAGTGGCCGATTTCCTGCACGCGCTGGTGAGTAAGCTTGGTGATCGCGCGACCGTTGACCAGCATGGCGGGCCCCTGGTCGCACATCCCCGTGCAGGAAGTCATGCCGATACTGACCAAGCCGTCTTCCGACACTTTGCCCGGTTGCAGCCAAAGCTGGCGGCACATCTCTTCGAGCAAGACTTGATTGCCCAACATACGGTCGGTGATGTTGTCGGAAAACAGCACGCGGTATTCGCCGTGCGGTTTCAGGTAGAGGAAAGAATAGAAACTCGCCACGCCTTCTATTCGGGCGCGCGGCAAATGTAATTTCTGACTCAGGTAGTCGATTGCATCGGAGTGGATGTAACCGTAATACTCTTGCGCTTCGCGCAGAATTTGCAGCAGATCGTTCGCATTGTGCCGGCGACGAACGAGTATCGGATCAAGATACCCGGAATGCGTATTAATTTGACTGGCCATATGAACCCTTTCAAATTGGTGCAAGCAGGATGCATCACCTCGTTTCCATGACTGATTCTACCCGCACATATTCCAGATGGATAGTCGTCAAATTCCCGCCACAAATTTCCTATTTCAAAATGCAGTGTAAACTGTGTGCATGACAGATTGATTGCACTGCTGATCGCAGCCCAATAGAATCGGGCGATAAATACGTCACAAAAAATTAGCTTCTGCGTAATATCTACGAACGACAATTGCACAACGAACTCAAGCTCCAGCCCATTCAAAATTTCAAACTAAGGTGCCTATCATGAGTACTCAAGCAACGCCCTTGTCGCAAGAAGAAGTAAAACACATCCACGCTTACTGGCGCGCCTGCAACTACCTCGCCGCAGGCATGATCTATCTGCGCGAAAATCCGCTGCTCAAAGAGCCGCTCAAACTCGAACACATCAAGAACCGTTTGCTCGGACACTGGGGCGCGAGCCCCGGTTTGGCCTTCACCTACATCCACATGAACCGCCTCATCAACAAATATGATCTGGACGCGATATTCATGGCAGGGCCGGGACACGGCGCACCCGGCGTATTGGGGCCGGTATATCTGGAAGGCCGCTACAGCGAGGTGTATCCGAACAAAGGAGAAAATGAAGAAGGCATGCGCCAGTTCTTCAAGGAATTCTCCTTTCCCGGCGGCATCGGCAGCCATTGCACACCCGAAACACCGGGGTCTATCCACGAGGGAGGCGAACTGGGCTACAGCGTGTCGCACGCGTTCGGCGCGGCCTACGACAATCCCGATCTGATCGTGACCGTGGTGGTAGGCGACGGCGAATCCGAAACCGCTCCGCTGGCGACTTCGTGGCACTCGAATAAATTTTTGAACCCGATCCGAGATGGCGCGGTGCTGCCCGTGCTGCATCTCAACGGCTACAAGATCAACAACCCGACTATCTTGTCGCGCATCTCGCACGAAGAGTTGGAGAACCTATTCAAAGGTTACGGCTGGACCCCCTACTTCGTCGAAGGCAATGATCCCGAGACCATGCACCAAGCCATGGCTGCCACGATGGAAGCATGTGTACTGGAAATCCGTCGCATCCAGCAGGCAGCTCGCAGCAGCGGCAAGCCTGCACGCCCGCGCTGGCCGATGATCGTGCTGCGTTCGCCCAAGGGCTGGACGGGTCCGAAAGAAGTAGACGGCAAAAAAGTGGAAGGTTTCTGGCGCTCGCACCAAGTACCGATCGGCGATGTTAAAACACCCGAACACTTTGCTAAGCTGGAAGAGTGGCTGAAGAGTTACAAGGTATCCGAGTTGTTCGACGCGAACGGCGCATTGCTTCCCGAACTGAAAGCTTTAGCGCCCAAAGGCAACCGCCGCATGAGCGCCAATCACCATGCCAACGGCGGCCTGTTGCGCAAAGCGCTGCACATGCCGAACTGCAAAGACTATGCGTTTGAAGTAAAAAAACCGGGCACGACTACCGCCGAGAACACCCGCCCGCTGGGTAAGTTTCTGCGCGACATCATGCGCGACAACATGCACAATTTCCGCGTGTTCGGCCCGGACGAAAACAGCTCGAACAAGCTGGACAACGTGTATGAAGTGAGCAAGAAAACCTGGCTGGCCGACATGCTGCCGGAAGATGCTGGCGGCGGCGAATTGTCGCCGGATGGCCGCGTGATGGAGATGCTGTCCGAGCACACGCTGGAAGGCTGGCTGGAAGGCTACCTGCTCACCGGACGGCACGGCTTCTTCTCCACCTACGAAGCCTTCGTGCATGTGATCGACTCGATGTTCAACCAGCACGCCAAGTGGCTGGCGATGTCCAAAGATGTGCCTTGGCGCGCGCCGGTTTCTTCGCTGAACCTGCTCATCACCTCCACCGTGTGGCGGCAAGACCACAACGGTTTCACCCATCAAGATCCCGGCTTCCTCGACGTGGTGGTGAACAAGAGCCCCGAGGTCACGCGCATCTATTTGCCGCCCGACGTGAACTGCCTGCTATCGGTCGCCGATCATTGTTTGAAGAGCACCAACTACATCAACGTGATCGTCTGCGACAAACAGAAGCATCTGCAATATCTGGACATGGATACCGCCGCCAAGCATTGCAGCAAAGGCATCGGCATCTGGGACTGGGCTTGCAATGATCAGGGCGGCGAACCGGACGTGGTGGTCGCCAGCGCGGGCGACATCCCGACCAAAGAAGCGTTGGCCGCCGTCGTGCTGCTGCGCGAAAATTTCCCCGACCTCAAAGTGCGCTTCATCAACGTGGTTGACCTGTACAAACTAACTCCGGCCAGCGAACACCCGCACGGCTTGACCGACAAGGATTTCGACGGCCTGTTCACGCTGGATAAACCGGTCATGTTCAACTTCCACGGCTACCCCTGGTTGATCCACCGCCTAGCCTACCGCCGCAACAACCACAAGAACTGGCACGTGCGCGGCTACAAGGAAAAGGGCAGCATCAACACACCGCTGGAACTGGCGATCCAGAACCAAATCGACCGCTTCAGCCTGGTGATCGACATCATTGATCGCCTCCCCGCACTGCATGTCGCCGGCGCGCACGTGAAAGAAAAAATGCTGAATATGCAGCTCGACTGCCGCAACTATGCTTACGAGCACGGCATCGACTTGCCGGAAGTGGATAACTGGACTTGGCCGTATTAAAACCTACTGCGCGGTAGGATTGCGGCGTTGCACCAAAGGTACGCAATCCGCTAACTGGCAAGCCAGTTGCGGAGTTGTTAGCGCGGTGCGCGAAATCCGGGGGCGCATGGCGGCAGACTTATGTACATTCCGGTTTCTGTGCTCCGTGCGCCTTGCACTCCAACCGCTCGCTACGGTTTTCGCTTTTTTCAAACATAAAACATGCCCACCATTCTAACCATCAACAGCGGCTCCTCCTCGATCAAGGCCAGCTTGTTCGCGGCCGACGGCTCGCGGCGGAATTTTCGCTATGACCATCTGCGCGATCATGCGCCCGCCTTCGATCAATTGATGAACGAACTGGACGGACATAACCCGGCCATCATCGGCCACCGATTCGTGCATGGCGGCGAAATTGTAGATGCTGCGCGACTGGTCGACTCGGCGGAGCGCTCACGGCTGAAAAGCATCGTCCATCTCGCCCCGCTGCATCTGCCGGGAAATTTGATGGGACTGGATTTGTGCGAACAGCGTTTCGATGTGCCGCAAGTCGCCTGCTTCGATACAGCCTTCCACGCCACGCTATCCGACTTCTCCAAACGCTTGCCGATACCGCAGGAGTTCGGCCTGCGCCGCTTCGGCTTTCACGGCCTGAATTACGCTTACATCGCCAGCCGTCTCCCCAATATTCTGGGCGAAACCGCTTACGGCAAAGTCGTCGTGGCGCATCTCGGCAGCGGCGCAAGTTTATGTCTGCTGGAAAATTTAAAATCGGTCGATACCACCATGGGCTACACGCCCGCTGGTGGAATAACGATGGGCACGCGTAGCGGCGACCTCGATCCCGGCGTGATGCTGGAACTGGCCAAGCGCTACGACACCGCTCAGTTGAGCGACATCGTCTTCCACAAAATGGGGGTGTTGGCTTTATCCGGCGAGGAAAGCAGCGAAATGGCCGACCTGCTTGCCAGCAACAGCGAGCAGGCAAAATTTGCGGTCGATTATTTCTGCCGCCAGGTGCGCGCTGCCATCGGCAGTTTGGCTGCAAAAGCGGGCGGTATTGATGCGCTGATCTTTACCGGCGGCATCGGCGAACATGCCGCCGCAATCCGCGCGAAAATTTGTGCGCCGCTGGATTTTCTCGGCTTTGCACTAAACGATGCTGCAAACAATAATGCGTCTGTTAGAATCGAACGCACCGGATACAAACCCGCACTGGTAATTCCCGCCGATGAAGAAGCGATGATCTATAAGCTCTGTCTTTCATTCAATCATTAACACCGGAGTAACTTCATGAGCACCACTCCCGCCCCCGCTACCGAACGCCGCGAAAACCATAAGATACGTGAGGTTTTCGCACAGGCTTGTGCCCTGCTTGCCCCGATTGTAGCGGGCAACGACAACGTTAAAACCATCTCCAACTTCGCCATGGCACATATGGTTCAGGATCATTTCCCCGAGCTAACTTCGGCCGAAGTTCATATCGTCATCCTCACCGTTGAAAAAATACACCGCGAAGAACGTCTGCAAGCCATCCTGAATAAAAAAGGCTGACTCTCGAAAGAGTCAGCCTCTGCTCATTGAACTCCCTTGAATTACTTCTGGGCTGAAACGGGTTTCACATCCCATATTTCCTGGGCATATTGCGCGATAGTGCGATCACTGGAAAATTTTCCCATGTTAGCCACATTCAAAACAGCCTTCTTCACCCATTGCTCCTGATTTCTGTACGCAACCTCCACCTCGCCCTGACATGCGATGTAAGCGGCATAATCTGCCAGCAATAAATATTTGTCGCCATATTGCAACAGGTTATCCAGAATCGGCTTGAACCGATCCGGCTGTCGCGGAGAGAAGAAACCCGAGCCGATCATATTCAATACTTCGCGCAATTCGGCATTGGCGTTGTAGTAATCCCAAGGCTGATAACCCTTGGCTTGCAGATTCGCCACTTCGTCCGTGGTCAGCCCGAAGATGAAAATATTGTCGCGCCCGACTTCCTCGCCGATTTCGACATTCGCACCGTCCAGTGTTCCTATGGTCAGCGCCCCGTTCAACGCCAACTTCATATTTCCGGTACCCGACGCCTCGGTACCTGCGGTGGAAATTTGCTCGGACAAATCCGCCGCAGGAACAATAAATTCAGCGTTGGAAACATCGTAATTCGGGATGAATGCCACCTTCAACCTCCCCCCCACTTGCGGGTCGTTATTGACCGTTTCGGCCACGTCATTGATGAGCTTGATGATGAGCTTGGCCACGGTATAACCCGGCGCCGCCTTGCCGCCGAATATCACCGTGCGTGGCACACATTCCCCGCCCCGGCGAATACGGTTATACAAGGTGATGATATGCAGCACATTGAGCAATTGGCGTTTGTATTCGTGAATGCGCTTGATCTGCACATCGAACAGCGAATCCGCACTCACCTCGAGATTGAGCGTTTGTTTAATCAGTCCGGCCAACCGAACTTTGTTCGCGCGCTTAATGGCGGCGAACTGTTGCCGGAACTCGGCATCGTCGGCCAATGGAATCAATCCTTTTAGCTGGCTCAAATCTTTAATCCAGCCTTTGCCGATACGGGAAGAAATCAATTCCGCCAACGGAGGATTAGCCTGATTCAACCAGCGGCGCGGGGTAATACCATTGGTCATATTGACGATTCGACCAGGGTAGAAACGCTCAAAATCCGCAAAAATAGTTTGCTTCATCAACTGCGTATGAATTGCCGCCACCCCGTTTACCTTATGGCTGCCGATGGTGGCGAGATGCGCCATGCGGATGCGCTTGCCGCCCTCTTCGGAAATGATAGACATCCGGCGCAACATATCGTTATCGCCCGGATAACGGTGCTGCACCTCTTTCAGAAAGCGGAAGTTAATCTCGTAAATAATCTGCAAATGACGCGGCAGGATGCTCTCAAACATGGCTACAGGCCATGTTTCGAGTGCTTCCGGCATCAGCGTGTGATTGGTATAAGAGAACGTGCGCACGGTAATGTCCCATGCTTTTTCCCAGGGCAAATGATTCAAATCGACCAGCACCCGCATCAACTCTGCAATCGCGATGGCCGGATGGGTGTCGTTGAGTTGAATCGCCACTTTATCCGGCAACGCATCGAAACTATCGTGATCCTTACGGTAGCGTGCCAGTATGTCCTGCAGCGTTGCACAGGTGAGAAAGTATTGCTGCTTCAAGCGCAGCTCGTGCCCCATTTGCGTGGCGTCGTTCGGATACAGCACTTTCGACAGATTCTCGGAACGGTCTTTATCTTCCACCGCTTTGATGTAATCGCCCTGATTGAAATATCCCAGGTCAAAATCACGCGATGACTTGGCCGCCCACAGCCTCATGTTATTGACCGTACGAGTGCCATAGCCGGGCACAGGCGTGTCATGCGCCATCGCCATCACATCATCGGTATCCATCCACTGGTAACGCCGTATGCCCTGTTCATCAGTGTACTCCGTCACTTTGCCGTGGAACTTCACCTGATACAAAACTTCGGGACGGGAAAACTCCCACGGGTTTCCGTAACGCAACCAGTTGTCGGGATGCTCAACCTGACGACCATGTTCGACGCGCTGCTGAAACATGCCGTATTCGTAGCGGATTCCGTAACCGTAGCCGGGCAGATCGAGCGTCGCCATTGAGTCGAGGAAGCATGCGGCCAAACGTCCCAGACCGCCATTGCCTAACGCCGCATCGTATTCGGCATCACGCAACGTCTCCAACTCAACGCCCAAGATCGGAAGAGCGTCGTGTAGGGAAAGAGTGTAGATCTCGGTGGTCGCCGTATCATTAAAAAAAAA
>FZPW01000025.1_pt1 | contig 26439 bp, 28 predicted proteins | sample 1534771 | NCBI WGS metagenome assembly FZPW01 (sample SAMEA104161894, study PRJEB21768) | metagenome | biome: subterrestrial habitat; feature: phreatic zone; material: underground water | place: France | collected 2016-06-01 | depth 60 m | reverse complement strand
AGAACAACGCTGTACTTCTGACTCTGTTGAATACTTAACTACTAGGAGGATGTCATGCAAATTCACCAACCCGTATCCCACGGCTTACTTTACTCGTTAGCCCCCAAAAGCTACATCGCCCGCAACCTGAGCGACAACTCGATCCACGACGAATTCGACTGGGAAGAAGCGTCCGAATACGCCGAAGAGTCGATCAGCAGCAGCGTGCTGACCTTCCTGAAGGAAATGGACGGGGAGTAAAAGACTTATGAAGCAGAACGAATAAGGGCAAGCCAGCGGCTTGCCCTTTTTGCTTTGTCCCGGATTATCCATTAGACCCAGCTTCCTTGTAGGAGGTTCGCTGCCTAATGGGCAATCTGGGTTTATAGCCCCCTTAAGCGGGGATGCTCTTTACGCGGGTAATGCGGATCACTTCCGAAATCTTGCGCAGGTTGCGCATGACGGTGGCCAGATGGATACGGTTATTAACTTGCAGGGTGAAGTACAGTGCCGTGTATTCGCCTTCGTTGCTGAAATGCACATTCTCAATATTCGATTCGGCCTCGGCGATGGAGGAGGCGACCTTGGCCAGTACGCCGCGCTGGTTGGCGACGATGAGTTTGATGCTGACCTCGAACAGTTTGTTGATGTTTTTATCCCACGCCACATCCAGCCATTCATCCGTGCCGCTGCGGCCTTTGCGCAGCGAGGGGCAGTCGTGCGTGTGGACAACCAAACCTTGACCGGGTTTGATGACGCCGATAATGGGGTCGCCCGGAATCGGACGGCAGCACTTGGCGAACTGGATGGCCATGCCCTCGGTGCCGAGGATGGTGACAGTGCTGCCGCTGCCATTGGTCTCATGGGTGCTCGTTTCGCCTACCTTGGCGAGCTGACGCGCGATGACCATATTCAGCCTGCGCCCCAAGCCGATGTCTGCAAAAATTTCCTGCCGTGATTTTGCGCTGGTTTCGTTGATGAGTCTGTCCCAGCACGCATCCGGTATGTCTTGCAGTTTGAGTCCGAGCGAAGAGAGCGCTTGGCTCAACAGGCGTTCGCCCAGCTTGGCGGACTCGTCCAAGTGCATGGTCTTGAGCGCATGGCGTATCGCGCTGCGCGCGCGGCTGGTGACCACGTAACTGAGCCATGCCGGATTGGGGTGCGCGAGCGGTGCGGTGGTGATTTCCACGCGGTCGCCGTTTTTCAGTTCGGTGCGCAGCGGCACCAGTTCGTAATTCACTTTGACGGCGACACAGCGATTGCCGACATCGGTGTGCACGTTGTAGGCGAAATCCACCGCCGTCGCGCCGCGCGGCAGCGCAAAAATTTTGCCCTTGGGCGAGAAGACGTAAACTTCGTCCGGGAATAAGTCGATCTTCAGATGCTCCAGAAACTCCACCGAGTCGCCGCTCTGTGACAGGCTTTCCAGCAGGCTTTGCAGCCATTGGTGCGTTTTCTGGTGCAGCTCGTTGATCGGGGTTTTCGAGGTCTTGTACAGCCAGTGCGAGGCGACGCCCGCCTCGGCAATCTTGTTCATCTCCACTGTTCGGATCTGTACTTCGATGGGCGTGCCGAAAGGGCCGAACAGGGCGGTGTGCAGGGACTGGTAGCCGTTCGCTTTGGGGATGGCGATGTAGTCTTTGAACTTGCCGGGGAACGGTTTATACAAGCCGTGCAAAGCACCCAGCGCGAGATAGCAGGACGGCACATCGTCTACCAGCACGCGGAAACCGTAGATGTCCAGCACTTGCGAGAAGGCGAGATGTTTGGTCTGCATCTTCTGGTAAATGCCGTACAGATGTTTTTCGCGGCCTTTGACTTCGGCCTTGATGTTGTTTTCTTCCAGACGCAGCTTGATCGCGTCGAGGATTTGTCCCACCACTTCTCGCCGGTTGCCGCGCGCCACTTTCAGCGCTTTGGACAGCACCGAATAGCGGTTGGGGTGCAGGTACATGAAGCACAGATCCTGCAACTCCTGAAAGAGCGTGTTGAGCCCGAGGCGGTTGGCGATGGGGGCGTAGATTTCCATCGTCTCGCGCGCGATGCGCTGGCTTTTTGCCACCGAAACCGCACCCAGCGTGCGCATGTTGTGCAGGCGGTCAGCCAGCTTGATGAGGATGATGCGCACATCGCGCGCCATCGCCATCAGCATCTTGCGGAAGTTTTCCGCCTGCGCGTCTTCCTGCGTTTCGAACTGCAGCTTGTCCAGCTTGCTCAAGCCCTCGACCATGTCGGCGACTGACTTGCCGAACTTCTCCGTCACATCCTCAAGGCTGATATCGGTATCTTCAACCACATCATGCAGCAGCGCCGCGATGATGGCCTGCGTGTCCATGTGCAGCGGGGTGAGGATACGGGCGACCGCGATGGGGTGGGAAACATAGGGTTCGCCGGATTGGCGCACTTGCCCCTGATGCGCGGCGGCACTGAACGCGAGTGCACTTTCTACCGCAGCCACGTCTTCCGGTTTTAAGTAGGCGGCAACCTCTTGTATCAGCGCGTCGGCATCAAGTTGGGTCAATTGGATGACTCCGGGAAGCTATGGTTGGGGATTATGCGAGGGCTGTAACAGCTTGAAACTTCCTTGTGGGAGCGCAATAAATCGAGCTCCTACAAGGAGTGAGTGTTGCTGGTGATAATTTTGAATTACGCCATGCCGCGATTCAGGATTTCGATACCAACCTTGCCTTCGCTGATTTCGCGCAGGGCGACAACGGTGGGCTTGTCCTTGCTTTCGCTGACCATGTGGCTGGCGCCGTTGGCCAGTTGGCGGGCGCGGTAAGCCGCAGCCAGTGTCAATTCAAAGCGGTTGGGGATGTATTTCATGCAGTCTTCAACGGTAATGCGGGCCATGTGATTCTCCTGATTATTGCAGCTGATTGATTAGGTTTGCTTGACGTGTAAGTTGCCGATTGCGACGGAGTCCTGCGGCGATCACCACCGCATTGAGTTGTTGCAAAGCCTCGTCTAGCTTGTCGTTAATAATAACATAGTCGAACTCCGCCACATGCGAGATGTCCTCGCGGGCGGCCTGCAAACGCTTGGCGATCACTTCGGCGCTGTCCTGCTGGCGGCCATTCAGGCGCGATTCCAGCGCATCGAGCGAAGGCGGCAGAATGAAGATGCCGATGCTGTCCGGGAACTTGCTGCGCACCTGCGCCGCACCCTGCCAGTCGATTTCCAGCAGGATGTCGTGCCCCTTGGCGATCTCCTGGCTGATCCACGATTGCGATGTACCGTAGAAATTGCCGTAGACCTCCGCGCTTTCGAGGAAGTCGCCGCGCTTGGCCATGTCGGTGAACTGTTCGCGGCTGACAAAGTGGTAATTCACGCCGTCAACTTCGCCGGGACGCGGCGCGCGCGTGGTGTAGGAAATCGACAGGTTGATCTGCTTGTTGCACTTCAGCAGCCCGCCGACCAGACTGGTTTTGCCCGCGCCGGAAGGCGCGCTCACGATAAATAAATTTCCGCTCATAGTGTGTGTCGCTCTGTAGTCGCCTGCGATGGAGCAGGCTATAGTTCATAGGTTGAGTTGCGGTAAAACGGGGTAGAACACTTGGGGCAATTTTACACCAGCGATCCGAATTCCGAGCGCCGCTTATTCCAGATTCTGAATCTGCTCGCGCATCTGCTCGATCAGAATTTTGATTTCCATCGCGGTACGCGAGACTTCCGCGTCCACCGATTTGGAGCCGAGAGTATTGGCTTCGCGGTTGAGTTCCTGCATTAAAAAGTCCAGTCGTTTACCTACCGCGCCGCCCTTGGCGAGGATGCGCCGCATTTCGGTGAGGTGGCTGTGCAGGCGCGACAGTTCTTCATCGACATCAATTTTGCTGGCGTACAGAGTGATCTCCTGACGCACGCGCTCGTCATCGTCACTGCCCACCGCTTCGCGCAAACGGGCGCGCATTTTTTCTTCGTAATTGGCGATGGCGGCGGGGACGTGCGGGGCTGCGGCGGCGCGCAGCGTTTCGATTTGTTCGACGCGTTGCAGCAGGAAGTCTTTTAGTTTTTCGCCTTCGCGGGCGCGCGAGGCGGAAAATTCGGTCAGCACTTTTTTCATCAATTCCAGCAGACTGGTTTGCAGTTCTTCGGTGTTCACCGCGGCGCTTTCCAGCATGCCGTTCCAGCGCAGCACGTCGTTCACGGTCAGCGATTGGGCTTCGGGGATGGTCTGGCGCACTTCGTTGTTCCACTTGGCCAGTTGCTGCAGCAAGGCTTGATTCAGTTGTGCGCTGCTGTTGGCGGCACCGCGCGCGCTGAAGTTGATGCGACATTCGGTTTTGCCGCGTGCCAGTTGCGCGCTGATCGCTTCACGCAGTGCTGGCTCGAAGGCTCGGAATTCGTCAGGCATGCGCAGTTGCAAGTCGAGATAGCGGCTGTTGACGGAGCGCAGTTCCAGTGAAAGCGAGCCGATGTTTAGTTCGGCGGAGGCGACGGCAAAGCCGGTCATGCTGTAAATCATGGGGGACTCCGAAGAGAGGGGTGAGAAAAACTTAGGTCGAATGCGGCGCATTATATTACGATTGCACTCCGCCCCTCATTCAGGCCGAGCCGTTGGCATCAAAAAATAAAAAAACATGAAATTCGCAGTCCATCAAACTAGCCAGATCGGCGGTCGTAAATACAATCAGGATCGCGTGGCTTATGCCTATACCGATGACGCCTTGCTGCTGGTGCTGGCCGACGGCATGGGCGGCCATTTGCACGGCGAAGTTGCGGCGCAGATTGCCGTGCATACCTTCATGCGATCGTTTGCGCAGGTTGCCAAGCCGCGTATCCCCGATCCCAAAGCCTTTTTGTGCGATGTGACCAAGTTTAGTCACGAGGCCATTATTCGCTATGCCGAAGAGCATAAGTTGGGCGGCAATCCCGGTACAACAAGCGTGGCCGCGCTGGTGCAGGACGGCATGGTGACGTGGGCGCACGCGGGAGATTCACGCTTTTATCTGTTGCGCGACAAGGCCGTTGCCGCCGTGACGCACGATCATTCGGCAGTGCAGCAGTGGGCGGACTGGGGCATCATCACCCCGGAAGAAATGAAAACCCATCCTGACCGCAACAAGATCACCAACTGCCTCGGTGGCGTGGATGACATGTTTTATGTCGAGGCATCCGAGCCGGTTGCGGTTAAGTCGGGTGATGTGCTGTTGCTCTGTAGCGACGGTTTATGGAGCCCTTTGCATGACAATGAAATTGCCGCAGATTGGGCTGCGCGTCCTTTGGAGGATACGCTGGCAAATTTGATCGGCGTCGCCTTGCAGCGCGAACAAATTCGCGCCGACAACACCACGGCGGTGGTGGTGCGACTGGGGGATGGCGAAGAGGAGCACAAGGCGGAGATGCCAATGTGCATGGTGCTCGACTACCGTTAACACCTTATAATGCGCGCCGTTTTTAACTCTCCGAGATGTTCAAATCATGCGCCCAAGCCAACGTCAGCCCAACCAACTCCGTAACATTCGCATCACCCGCAATTACACCAAACACGCCGAAGGTTCCGTGCTGATCGAGTGCGGCGATACCAAAGTGATTTGCACTGCCAGCGTCGAAGAGCGTGTGCCGCCGCATAAAAAAGGCAGCGGTGAAGGCTGGGTGACGGCGGAATACGGCATGTTGCCGCGTTCCACCGGCGAACGCATGAGCCGCGAAGCGGCCAAGGGCAAACAATCCGGGCGCACTCAGGAAATCCAGCGTTTGATCGGACGCAGCCTGCGCGCCGTGGTGGATTTGCAGAAGCTGGGCGAACGCACCATTCAACTCGATTGCGATGTGATTCAGGCCGACGGCGGCACGCGCACCGCCAGCATCACCGGCGCATTCGTCGCGCTGCACGATGCCGTGACCGGCCTGATGAACAAAGGCCTCATCAAAGAAACCCCGCTCAAGGATTTCATCGCCGCCATTTCCGTTGGTATCTACCAAGGCACGCCCGTGCTCGATCTCGACTACGTGGAAGATTCCGCCTGCGACACCGACATGAACGTGGTGATGCTGGGCAACGGCAAATTCGTTGAAGTGCAGGGCACAGCGGAAGGTCACGCCTTCTCGCGCGAAGAAATGGATGCGCTGCTGGAGCTGGCGAAGAATGGCATTACGCAGTTGATCGAAAAACAGCGCGCGGCTTTGCAGTAATGAAAAAACTGGTCATCGCCTCCAACAACCAGGGCAAACTGCGTGAGTTCCAGCATATGCTGGCGCCGCTGGGTATTGAAGTGCTGACGCAAGCACAGCTCGGCATTTCCGAAGCCGAAGAGCCGCACTGCACCTTTGTTGAAAACGCTTTGGCGAAAGCCCGTCATGTCAGCCGCGCGAGCGGTTTGCCCGCATTGGCGGACGACTCAGGCATCTGCGTCGATGTCTTGGGCGGCGCGCCCGGCGTGCTCTCCGCGCGCTACGCGGGCGAGCCGAAATCCGATCGCCGCAACAACGACAAACTGCTGCAGGCCCTGCAAGGTATCACCGACCGCCGCGCGCACTACTACTGCGTGCTGGTGCTGGTGCGCCACGCCGATGATCCCCAGCCCATCATTGCGGAAGGCGAGTGGCACGGTGAGATTGCGCAGGCAGAGCGCGGCGACGGCGGCTTCGGCTATGACCCGATGTTCTGGTTGCCTGAACTGGGCAAGATGAGTGCGGAGTTGTCGCACGATGAAAAGGCGCAGCTCAGTCATCGTGCCAAGGCGCTGAAAATATTGTTGCAGCGGCTGCGTGCCGCATGACCATTCAGCGGTTACAACCCGTCGGCATCAAATCGCAGACGGTCAATTTTCAGATCATGCCGCCGCTGTCGCTTTACATCCACATCCCTTGGTGCGTGCGCAAATGCCCTTATTGCGATTTCAATTCGCATGAGGCGCGCGGGGCGTTTCCCGAGCAGGAATATATCGCCGCGCTGGTGCGCGATCTGGAGATGGCATTGCCATCGATCTGGGGGCGCAGGGTTTCTACGGTGTTTTTTGGCGGCGGTACGCCGAGTCTGTTGAGCGGCGCGGGTGTGACGGAAATCCTGCGGCAGGTGCGCTTGTTGTTACCGCTCGAACACAATGCGGAAATCACGCTGGAGGCGAATCCCGGTACGGTGGAGGCGGATAAGTTCGCGGCGTTCCGCGACGCGGGGGTGAGCCGTTTGTCGATGGGGATCCAGAGTTTCAATGATGCGCATTTGCGGGCGCTGGGGCGCATTCATACGGCAGAGGAGGCGCGGCGGGCGATTGAGGTTGCGCAACAGCATTTCGATAACATCAATCTCGATTTGATGTATGCGCTGCCGGAGCAGTCGCAGGAGCAGGCGTTGCTGGATGTGCGGACGGCGTTGTCATTCGAGCCGCAGCATTTGTCTTGCTATCACCTGACGCTGGAGCCGAACACTTTGTTCTATCGCAATCCGCCTGCGCTGCCGGATGACGATGCGAGCTGCGATATGCAGCAGGGCATCGAGGAATTGCTGGCGGCGCACGGCTATCAGCATTACGAAACTTCCGCTTTCGCGCAGCCGGGGCGGCGCGCGAAGCACAATCTCAATTACTGGCAGTTCGGCGATTATCTCGGCATCGGCGCGGGCGCACACAGCAAGCTGAGTTTCCACGATAAGGTGCTGCGCCAGGCGCGTTACAAGCAGCCGCAGGCATACATGGAGGCGGTGGCGCGCGGCGAGCCGTTGCAGGAGGAGTTTGAGGTGTCGCACCGCGATATTGCTTTCGAGTTCATGATGAACGCGTTGCGCTTGAACGAGGGCTTCGATGTGGCGCTATTCACCGAGCGCACCAGCTTGCCGCTGTTGGCGATACGGCGCGAATTGGAAGAGGCGGAGAAGTGCGGATTGTTGCAGCGGGATTTGCACAAGATCGCACCGACCCTGCAAGGCCGGCGCTTTCTGAACGATCTGTTAGAGATTTTCCTTGCGGACGAACACTAAGTCCCACACCCCGTGTCCCAGCTTTAAGCCGCGCTGCTCGAATTTAGTGAGTGGGCGGTAGGCGGGTTTTTCCGCATACCCTTCTGCGGTATTTTTCAGTAGTGGTTCCGCGCCGAGTACGGACAGTACTTGTTCGGCGTAATCTTGCCAGTCGGTGGCGACATGGATGTAGCCGCCGGGTTTGATTTTCTGCACCAGTGCGGAGATGAATGGCGCTTGGATCAGGCGGCGTTTGTTGTGCCGCGCTTTGTGCCACGGGTCGGGGAAGAAGATATGTACCCCGTCCAGCGTTGCATCCTTCACCATGTCGCGCAACACTTCCACTGCATCGTGCTGAATAATGCGGATGTTCTGGATGCCTTGCGCGTCGATCTGTTTGAGCAGGCTGCCTACGCCGGGCGGATGGACTTCCAGCGCGAGATAGTCATTTTGCGGATGCGCCAACGCGATCTTCGCGGTCGGCTCGCCCATGCCGAAACCGATCTCCAGAATCTTGGGGGCGGTGCGGCCGAAGGCATTGTGCAAATCCAATGGTTGGGCGGAATAGGGGATGCCGTAGCGCGGCATCAAGGTGTCAAGACTGCGTTGTTGAGCGGGCGATACCCGCCCCTGACGTAGCACGAAGCTGCGGATATGTCTGTGTTCCATCAGGCTTTACCAATCATGCCGCTGGTCGGGGAGCTGGGGGCGGCGCTGTACAGTTTGCGGGGCATGCGTCCGGCCAAGAAGGCGGAGCGGCCCGCTTCCACTGCTTGTTTCATCGCCGAAGCCATCAGTACGGGCTTTTGCGCGGCGGCAATGGCGGTGTTCATCAATACGCCTTGGCAGCCCAATTCCATCGCAATCGCGGCATCGGAGGCTGTGCCCACACCAGCGTCCACGATTACCGGCACTTGCACGCGATCCATGATGAGTTGGAGGTTCCACGGGTTGAGGATGCCCATGCCGGAGCCGATCAGTGATGCCAGTGGCATGATGGCGACGCAGCCGATGTCTTCCAGTTGCTTGGCGATGATGGGATCGTCCGATGTATAAACCATGACTTGAAAACCTTCGGCGACCAGAGTTTTTGCGGCGGCGATGGTTTCGATCACGTTGGGGTACAAAGATTGCGGGTCGCCCAGTACTTCAAGTTTGACTAAGCTATGACCATCCAATAATTCGCGCGCCAAACGCAGAGTGCGCACCGCATCGTCGGCGCTGTAGCAGCCTGCGGTATTGGGCAAAAGGGTGTATTTCGACGGCGGCAGGATGTCGAGCAGATTAGGCTCGTTCGGGTTTTGTCCGATGTTGCTACGGCGGATTGCGATGGTGATGATTTCCGCGCCACTGGCTTCGATGGCGGCTTGGGTTTCTGCAAAGTCTTTGTACTTTCCTGTGCCGACCAGAAGGCGTGAATCGTATGATTTGCCTGCGATGATTAATTTGTCGTTCATGGTGTGATTCCTGATTTGATGGGTATGTAGTGTTGCGAGGCGAGAAATTAGCCGCCGCCAACCGCCACGACGACTTCGAGTTTGTCGCCGTCAATCAATTGCTGCGTGGCAAATGTACCGCGCGGCACAATCTCTCCGTTGCGCTCCAGTGCAATACGCTTACCGGTATAACCCAGTGCTTCGATGAGCTCGGTAACCTTGATTGCGGAGGGGAATTGGCGGGATTCGCCGTTAATGCTTAGGGTAATCACTTCTTATGGATGTCCGTGTTAGAATGCGCTCCGCATTTTACACGCGGGTGTAGTTCAATGGTAGAACGGCAGCTTCCCAAGCTGCATACGACGGTTCGATCCCGTTCACCCGCTCCAGCTTCCCTCCCTGTGTTTTGATATACATCAAGCCCACCAAAAAATATTTTCTTTAGTATCCCCATATCCTTGGGAGATTTAACCTGACCTTAATTGTTGGGTATACCCCAAGGGAACTAAAGTTGCGCTTTACTTGTCGCGGTTGCGCATGCGATTATTGCGGGGCTTTAAAAGCTGTGCGTCAAAAGTAGGGTGTATTGATCGTAATTTGTGGTGTTAAAAATGCGATTAATACATTGGTTTATTAACTAGCTCTAGGAGGAGATACTGTGGAAGCGACTCAAGCGACACCAGTAAAGTACGATATGGACGTGGTGCGATGGTTCACCATTGCAGCCGTTATCTATGCAGTTGTGGGTACTCTGATCGGTGTTTATGTGGCATCGGAATTGGCGTGGCCGTTTTTGAACTTTGATATTCCTGAAATTACATTCGGGCGTCTGCGTCCGCTGCACACCAATGCGGTGATTTTTGCGTTTGGTGGTTGTGTGCTGATGGCAACTGGTTATTACATCGTGCAGCGCACGGGTGCAACCAAGCTGTGGAGCAATGGTTTGGCGTGGTTCAATTTCTGGGGTTGGAATTTGATCATCGTGTTGGCTGTGATCACTCTGCCTTTGGGTTTGTCGGAGGGTAAGGAATACGCCGAGTTGCCTTGGTGGATTGACATAATGATTGCCGTTGTTTGGCTGTCGTTTGGTCTGAATCACATCATGACTACTGCGATTCGCAAAACTTCCCACATCTATGTTTCCAACTGGTTCACCATGGGTATGATCGTTATGATTACTTACCTGCACGTGGTAAACAGCTTGGCGATTCCTGTTGACTGGGCTACCTCCTACTCCATCTACTCCGGCGTGCAAGACGCTATGGTGCAATGGTGGTGGGGTCATAATGCGGTGGGCTTCTACCTGACCGGTGGCTTCCTCGGCATCATGTACTACTTCATTCCGAAGCAATCTGGTCGTCCAGTGTTCTCGTATCGTTTGTCTGTGTTGCACTTCTGGACATTGACTTTCGGTTACGTATGGCTGGGTGCTCACCACTTGCAATACACCGCGCTGCCTGACTGGACTGGATCCTTGGGTGCGGCTGTTTCCTTGGCAATGATCATCCCGTCTTGGGGTGGTGCGATGAACGGTATGATGACTTTGTCCGGTGCATGGGACAAGTTGCGCACCGACTACATCCTGCGCTTCCTGGTGACTGCGATGGCGTTCTACGCGATGTCCACATTTGACGGCCCGGTTATGGCGATCAAGTCTGTGAATGCGTTGTCTCACTACACTGACTGGACTGTGGGTCACGTTCACGCCGGCGCTTTGGGTTGGATGTCGATGATTTCCTTCGGTGCGATTTATCACATGGTTAAGAAGTTGTGGAATACAGAAATGTACTCCGACCGTCTGGTGAATGTGCACTTCTGGGTTGCGTTGATTGGTGCAGTTACTTACATCGTTGCGATGTGGGTGTCCGGTATTATGCAAGGCTTGATGTGGCGTGATTACGACGAGTACGGCACCTTGACCTACACCTTCGTTGAGTCTGTATCCGCAATGCATCCGTACTATGTGATGCGCGCTGTTGGCGGTGCGATTTTCAATCTGGGTACTTGGATCATGCTGTTCAACGTGGTGATGACAGTGCGTCAAGCCAGTGCTGCGCGCGGTGTAAACGCCGTTCCAGCTAAAGCATAAGGGAGAGAAAACATGTCAGATCACGACAAAATTTATTCGACAAAACTGCAGGACAAGATCGAGCGTAGTACGCTTCTGATGTTTGTGCTGACTGCGATTGCCGTTGCTTTCGGCGGTATTGTGGAAATCGTCCCGCTGTTCTATCTGCCTAACACAGGTATGTCTGGTGGCGACGGTACGTTCAATAATACCCAGCATAAAGACAAGCAGGGCAACGCAATTCCAATGGACAAGATTGTGTGGAATCCAACTACCTCCGCACACAAGACCTTGGATGAGTGGCAGCCTGGCGATGGCGTGCGTCCGTACACGGCGTTGGAAACTGCCGGTCGCTATGTTTATATCCGCGAAGGTTGCTTCTTGTGTCACTCGCAGATGATTCGTCCGTTCCGTGATGAGAAGGATCGTTATGGTCACTACTCGATCGCTGAAGAGTCTATGTACGATCATACGTATCAATGGGGCTCCAAGCGTACCGGTCCGGATTTGGCTCGTCTTGCTGGCAAGTACTCCGATGAATGGCATCGCAAGCATCTGAAGTATCCTCGTGACGTTGTGCCTGAGTCTGTCATGCCGAACTTCTTCTTCTTGGAGAAGAATCCGATTGATGTGACCAAGACAGTCAAGACACTGGAAGTAATGACGAAGATGCCGTTCAATCCTGTACCTAAGACTATCTACACTGACGCGTATATCGCTGGTGCAGCTCAGTCCCTCGAAGGCAAGACAGAAATGGACGCAGTTATTACTTACCTGCAATCCTTGGGGAATCACGTTAAGTTCGAAGAAGGCGTGAACTACCGTGACTAAGCTTTTGGATTACCTGCACACGGATTGGGCGGCAATGACGCGCAACGACTGGCTCGGTGTTTTCTTTACCGTAGGGGCGTTTGTGGCAATGATCGCGGTCTATGTGCTGGTGTTCAATCCTAAGAACAAGGAGACACTCAACTCGCAGGGCGATATGGCTCTGCGGGATGAGGTTGAGTACAACAATTTGGGAGATAAAAAATGAGTGACAATCACAACTCCGCTGGTGGCGTGCCGACCACGGGGCATGTATGGGATGATGATTTGGGCGACTTCGTCAATCAGCCGCCGAAGTGGTGGATGCTTGGTCTGACCGCTAGTACGATTTGGGTGGTGGTGTACTTTGTAATGTACCCCGCAATCCCTTTTGCAATGAATGGAACTTTCTTTGCTGGTGTCGGTTTGCCTGGTACAGGTCAATGGACGGCTATCAAAGAATTGGCGGAAGACCAAAAGGTTCTGGATGATGTTCGTAGCAAGTACGAGGATAAGCTGAAAGGCATGACTCCTGCTGCCATTTTGGCGGATAAAGAGTTGTCCGAGTATGTATCCCGTTCCGGCAAGGTGTTGTTTTCTGACAACTGCGGTGCGTGCCATGGCCAAAACGGCGTGGGTACCATTCAAGGTGCCAAGTTTGCGAAGCATCAGCAGGGTTTGATGGCTCCAATCTTGAACGACGATGACTGGCTGTATGGCGGTACTATCGACAATATCTATGAAACCATTTCTGGTGGTCGTCAGGGTATGATGGTTGCGCATAAAGACATGTTGTCAGCTCAGGAGATTGACACATTGGCTAATGCCGTTGCCAAAGGAGAGCCAACATCAACCCCGTTGTTTGCGGAAAAAGGTTGCGTTGCTTGCCACGGTGCTGACGGTAAGGGTATGGCCGCTATGGGTTCTGCAAATTTGACCGACAAAATCTGGCGTTTCGACGGATCATTGGAGGGCATCAAGCAGACTATCACTTACGGTGTGAACTCTGGCGATCCAATGACACGTGTAGCCGTAATGCCTAATTTCACCGCAGCAGGCAAGTTGTCTGCAGTTGAAATGAAGAAGCTGGCTGTTTATGTCTACAAGTTCGGTGGTGGTAAGGCTGATGCTCCTGCAGAAGTTGCTGCCGCTCCAGTAAGCAAGTAAATGCTCATGTATCTGCACAGAGCAATCTGTGCAGGTTTGATGAAAGGAAAATTGTTATGTCACATGACTTTGTATATTGGGCCTTGATGATAGCCACTGCTGGAGCATTTGCAGCGGTAATCGCAGCCTTGGTCTTCTTGTTCAAGAACGCGATAACTAAAAAATCCGGCGAAAAATAACCGCGCTGGCATGAAAAAGGGGAGGCTTGCCTCCTCTTTTTTTATTGCGGATAAGAACACGCGCTGACGGTAAGGAAATCGCTACTTGATTTTTATTCGGTTGAACAGAGTTTAAGCAGAGTTTTCTTGATGTCATTGGTTGCGAAATATTGAGAAAGATAATTACATTAGGTTAGGAGAAGGCGTGAACGATCCAGTGAGTAATAAGGGTACAGAAAGCGTTGGTGTAACGACGCTTTATCATGAGCATGAAGAGTGGCATGTCAACTCGGGTGAAACGACTGTACACGCGAAGCGCATGCCGGGAAGATTTCGCACGATTAAATACATCACCGAGTCGTTTTGGCTAGTGTTCTTTCTAGGGGCTTACCTGCGCTGGAACGGCAAGCAGGCAATTCTCTTTGATATTGATAATCGCCAATTTCATTTTTTTAACCTGACAATTTTGCCGCAAGATATTTGGATGTTGTCCTTGTTGCTGCTACTGATGGCGATGACGCTGTTTGCAGTAACCTCAGTGGCTTCGCGCGTATTTTGCGGTTATTTCTGTTTTCAATCATCTTGGGTGGATTGGTTTACCTGGATTGAAGAAAAGATCGAAGGTAATCATACGCAGCGCCAGAAGTTGGATAAGGCCCCTTGGAATGCCAGCAAGATCCGTATGAAAGTGATCAAGCACGCGATCTGGTTGGTCATCGCCGTTTTGACCGGCGTGAGTTTTTCGATTTGGTTTGTGGATGCCTTTGATTATTGGCACAAATTAAGCACATTCAGCCTGCCGGTAATTGGTTGGGTGGTGTTGCTGATGTTTACAGTCGGTACATATATTCTTGCCGGATTTATGCGTGAGCAAGCTTGCATGTGGCTATGTCCGTATGCCCGTATTCAGGCTGTAATGGGCGATGCGCAGACTATTTTGCCCGCTTACGACGAAGCTAGGGGCGAGCCTCGCGGCAAGATTCGTCGCGGACAGCCTGTTGATGAGACTAAAACAGGCGATTGCATTGATTGTTACCAATGTGTGCAAGTGTGTCCAACCGGGATTGATATTCGCCAAGGCCAACAGTTGGGCTGCATCACCTGTGGATTGTGTATTGATGCCTGCGACTCCATCATGGATAAAATCGGTCGTCCACGCGGCTTGATTCGATATGCATCACTCGACGAGCTTGAAGGTCGGCCAGTCAAGAAGTTGTACCAGCATCCGCGTACCTGGGTGTATGTGGGCATTTTGCTGATGGCCCTGGCCGGCATTATTTACGGGCTGACCCATTTGGGCGCACTGACGCTGCGTGTTGCACCGGAACGCCAGCCGCTGTTTGTACGTATGAGCGACGGGACGATTCAAAATAAATACTCCTTCAAGGTGCTAAACAAGACCGATAAAGATATTTACGTAAAAATTAGCGCTGAAGGCGGCATCAAAGATCAGATTATTATTGATTCGGATCAGAAGCAATTAACACTTCATGGTAAGGCGACAGCGTTTACCGTATTTGTGAAGGCGGACGAAAGCAACATTCGGGAAGAAGTGACTAAACTTCAGTTTCGCGTAGAAAACGTGGATGACCCTACAATGGCGGCTGAATATACAACCATGTTTAACGGTCCCAAGCGCTAATTGCTAGGGTTACGCTGATTTGTTCGGTTTTAACGTTCCATCGAATGCGGGAGCTCAGTTAAATAAGGTGCTGAACTCCCGCTGTTGAGAGAGATGAATAAAACAGCGTTTCCACGTTACATCAGATAAGAGGTAAGCATGATTTCGCAAAAGAACAAACAAGGCTGGCGCAATCCCTGGGTTCTGGGGTTGTTGGCGATTATATTTGCCGGGGTAGCCATCAACGGGCGCATGCTGTGGAACATGGTGCATCACCCGATGCGCTTGCTTGATGAAAACTATAGCGTCAAAGGACACAATCAATTTGATGCAAAGTGGGTGCAGCAACAGGCTGAACGCTCAACTCTGGGATGGCAAGCCAAGCTTCATTCTCCGCAGCGTTTGGAGAATGACAGTCTGGCGATGGAAAGTGCGGCTCGCTTCATTCTGGCGGGTAATCCGGCTCAGCTGAAGTTTGAATTGAATGACCGCGATGGCAAACCGGTGCAAGGCGGCGAAGTCAAGATCGTGGCGCAATGGCCTAGCGATCCGAAATTCGATAGCAGCGCAACACTGAATGAAGTTGCTGCGGGGAAGTACGAGGGATCTCTGAGCTTTCCCCGTTCCGGAAGCTGGGATTTGCTCATCAAAGTGGTGCAGAACGAGCGGATTTTTGAGATGGAGCAGAAAGTTTTTGTCGCCATTCCAAAATAATTTCAGCGGTACATTCCATGCAGCAAATTACCGATAACCACCTCGCGTGCGCGGGGTGTTTTCATTGTGGCCTTCCGATTGCGGATGATGCCGATTTCCACAGCGAGCTGGGCGGCGATACGCGCGATTTTTGTTGCTTCGCGTGCAAATCTGTTTGCGAAGCAATTTACGAGGCGGGGCTGCAAGGCTATTACCAGCGCACCCCGCAGGGCACATTGCTGGCTCCGCCGCCGACCCCGCCCAAAGACATCGAGATGTACGATATGGAGGATGTGCAGCAAGAGTTCGTCAACCGTCAGGGCGAACTTCGCGATGCGCATCTGCTGGTCGAAGGGATTCATTGTGCCGCCTGCGTCTGGCTGATCGAGCGTGGCATGATGCGCATTCAGGGCGTGCAAACTGCTAACGTTAATCTGGCGGGTAAGCGCCTGCACATTCGCTGGGACGACAGCCGTGTGAAGTTATCAGTGCTGATTAAGCGGCTGGCGCAAATCGGCTATGCGGGCGTGCCCTACGATCCGGAAACTGCCGAAGGTGCAATGAAGCGCGCCAATCGCTCCATGTTGTTCCGCCTGTTCTTTGCCGGTTTTGCCATGATGAATCTGGCGCTGATTTCCATTGCGCTCTATAGCGGCGCAGGAGACGGGCAGTTCCGCAATTTCTTTCATTGGCTGGGTTGCGGCTTGGCAACGCCGACCTTGCTGTATTCCGCCTTCCCGTTCTACAAGGGCGCATGGAGTGGCTTGCGCAATATGCGCCTCACGATGGATTTGCCCATTGCGATTGGCTTGTCTGTCACTTACGCCTATTCCGTTTACGTGACTGTCGACTATGGCAATCCCGGCGAAGTTTATTTCGATACCGTCACCAACCTGACCTTCGTGATTTTGATCGGACGCTATTTGGAGGGCATGTTCCGTCACCAAGCCGTCGCTGCGACCAACCGCCTGATGGAATTGCAGCCGCGCGTGGCGACACTGTTGCAGGATGGCATCGAGAAGCTGACTTCGATACGCGCCGTGAAAGTCGGTGACCGTGTACTGGTAAAGCCCGGCAGCAAGATACCGATGGATGGCGTGGTGCTCGAAGGGCATAGTTCGGTGGATGAGTCCATGCTGAGCGGAGAGTCAATGCCGGTCAGCAAGCATGTCGGCGACCGTGTGGCAGCCGGAACATTGAACGGCAGCGGTGCGCTAGTGGTCGAGGTGCAGGCTGCGCTGCAAGACTCGGCTCTGTCCAAGATCATCCGTCTGGTGGAAGAAGCGCAATCCTCCAAAGCTCCCATCCAGCGTATTGCGGACAACATCGTGCCGTGGTTCGTCACGGCGACGTTGATATGCGCCAGCATCACCTACTTCATCTGGGCGGGAGATTTTGAACTGGCGCTGATGGCGGCCACCTCGGTATTGATTATCACCTGCCCCTGCGCATTGGGCATGGCGACACCGATGTCCATTGCGGTCGCTTCCGGCTTGGGCGCCAAGCACGGCATCCTGGTCAAGAACGGCGAAGTGCTGGAAACGCTGTCCAGAGTAACGCATTTCGTCTTCGATAAAACCGGCACGTTGACCGAAGGCAAGATGCGTTTGGTCAGCGTGATCGCGGCAGCGGGGCAGGATGAAACAAAACTGCTGCAACAGGCTGCCGCAGTCGAGCGATATTCGGAGCACAGTGTCGCAAGCGCCGTCGTGAGGGCGGCGGAAGAGCGCGAATTGAGCTACCGCAATACCAACGTGCAACACTTCCTCGCTTTGCCCGGTTCCGGCGTTAAAGCGGAAATCGACGAACAACTCATATTGCTGGGTACGCTCGATTGGCTGCAACGCGAACAAGTTCAGTTGAGCGATGAATTGCAAGCGCAGCTGGCGGGGTTGGAAGCGCAAGCGCAAACCTGCGTGCATTGCGCCGTAGCGGGTAAGCATGTTGGTATGCTGGTACTGGCCGACACGCTGCGCAGCGATGCACAAACCCTAGTCAACGCTCTGCGTGCGGAAGGTGTGCGCATGACCCTGTTGAGTGGCGACCGCAAGCCTGTAGCTGAAGCGATTGCACGGCAACTGGGCGGCATGGAAGTGATCGCCGAAGTGATGCCCAAAGACAAAGATCAGGTCATCCAGCAATTGCAGCAGCAAGGCGAATGCGTGGCGATGGTCGGAGACGGGGTGAATGATGCTCCGGCGCTGATCCGCGCCAATGTCGGCATCGCGCTGGGTTCCGGCACCGATGTTTCGGTTGAAAGCGCCGACATCGTGCTGATGCAAAATGAGCTGGATAAAGTGCGTCAGGCCACCCTGCTATCGCGCCGCACCCTGCGCACGATCAAACAAAATATCGGCCTGTCCTTCGTGTATAACAGCATCATGGTGCCGCTGGCGATGATGGGGCACGTGACCCCGCTGGTTGCCGCCATCTCCATGCCGATCAGCTCGCTGCTGGTTATCGCCAACGCGGCGCGCATCAGAAACTTATTCAAAGGATAACCCCATGGACGTGATCTACAGCCTCATTCCCGGCATGATGTTTTTCGGCTTGGTGTTCGTTGCCATCCTGATCTGGGCCGTCAAAAAAGGCCAATACGAAGACATGGAAGGCAATGCCAGCCGCATCCTGCTCGATGACGACGAAGACGCGCTGCTGCGCGACGACGATCCCAAGCCGCGAAGCAAAGCGGGCGGCGAAAACAAAAAATAAGCGCGGCGCGCTTTATTGCAGACCATGAATGAAATGATACAGGCGGTTTTATCGGAGCCGTTATTGCTGCGAGTGGCTGCGGTGGCCTTGCTGGTTGTTGTGTTTAACCTGGCCATTCGCTTCATCCTGCACCGGCTCGAACTGGCGACAAAATATACCGACAATCCATGGGATGACGCGCTAATCCACGCGGCGCGGCATCCGCTCTCGGTATTGGCTTGGGTGGTCGGTTTGGCCTATGCGGCGCAAATCATCCATCGCGAAAAAGGCGGCTTCATTTTTGAACTAGTCGCCCCTTTTCGCGACATCGCCATCATCGCCTGTGGCGCGTGGTTTTTATTCCGGCTGATCCACAACGTCGCCCACAACATCATTAACTCGCGGGCAAGGCTGGGCGGCAGCGTCGATAGCACCACTGTTGATGCACTGGGCAAACTGAGCCGTTTTGTGGTCGTCATCGTCTCCGTCACGATGGCCATGCACGTGCTGGGGTTCAGCGTGTCGGGCGTGCTCGCGTTCGGCGGTTTGGGCGGTATTGCCGTGGGTTTCGCTGCCAGAGATTTGCTGGCAAATTTTTTCGGCGGACTCACGCTCTACATGGATCGCCCGTTTGTGGTGGGCGAGCGCATACGCTCGCCGGATAAAGCGCTGGAAGGGATTGTTGAACGTATCGGCTGGCGTTTGACGACCATACGCAGCCTGAACAAGAGCGCCATCTATGTGCCCAACGCGCTGTTTACCACCATCGTGGTGGAAAATGTTTCGCGCATGACCAACCGCCGTATCAACGAAATAATCGGATTGCGCTATTCCGATATCGGAGTCATAGAAGCGATTGTGGCCGACATCAAAACGATGCTGGCGGCGAACCCCGAAATTGATCCCGCCGAAAGGCTCAGCGTAACCTTCGACCGATTCGCCGATTCGGCACTCAATATTGCGATCAATACGTTTACTTTGCCGATGGAGAAAGAGCGCTATCTGGAAATCAAGCAGGAAATTCTGCTCAAGGTCGCCGCAATCATCACGCAGCACGGTGCCGAAATCGCCTTCCCGACGCAGACGCTGTATATCGAAAAATAAACTGCCGCGCAGGACGCGCGGCAGGATGGTCTTACTTGAGTACTTCGCCTTGAGTCAGCAATGGCACTCTCAGCAAATCAAAATCTTTGGGTGAAACGTATTGGAATAAGGGCTTCTCGCTGCCGCCCAGCGTAACGTCGAGGCCGTGTTGCGGATACAGCCAGTGCACTGCGCCGCTCTTGGTTTCGCGGATGCGTTCCGTCGGAGCGCCGAAGCGTTTGGAAATAATGTCCTCTTCCAATTTTACCGAAGGCAAGTAGGTGACGCTGGATACCGGGGTCTGGCGCACCCGTGCCAAGTCGTCCGGTGCAAGTGTGATGCGTTTGCCGCTGGCCGTGCTATTCATACGCAGCCCCCGCTGAAACATACCATCCAACTCTTCCTTTGGAACTGCGATGGTGAAGGCGAACTTGGCTTTGAGGCCGTTGAAGTTGAGCTCGTCGAAAAACGCCTCCATCAGCATTTTTCCGTCGGTAGTTTTAAATAAACTGACTTCGGTTTGCTCCTTGAAAAATTTCTCCGTTTCGCCCAGCGATGTTTGCCCCAGCGTGATGCCGAAGACGCGCGAGGTTTCGGGGGTGGGGTGGGCGATGCGCCAGGGCAGCGTGTCGGGCGTATCGTGCGAGTCGCTGGGCAGCGATAACAGGATGGCAATTGAGGCGACAACCAAGGCGATAACGCCCAGAATAATTTTCTTGTCCATAACTGCTTAGGCTTCCTTCGGGGCTGGATGTAGCGCGATTGCCGCGGCCGGAATTTTGCCGGTTTTGCATTGGTGTGATGCGTCATATTCCAAAACCACCAGCGTCAGTAGAGCAACCATGAAGGGCAGTTGACCCACGCCGAATGCGAGAGATTTTGATGCGATTGGAGATAGTCCCAACCCTTGGCCGCCGAGGATCATCGTGGCACTAAAGCTGCCCGTTATCACGAATAGCATGAGAAACAAGCGCGCGCGTTTTGCCGCCAGCAGCATGTGGCAGCGCACAAACCAGGAAGGCTCCGAAGATTTGGCCTGTTGCGCCTTGAACATGACAAAACTCAAAAGCGAGATTGAAATCACCGGCATTGCCATTAGCAACGCGTAACCGGATTTAATCATCCCGAGAGCCATGACGAAGTAAAAAACATGAATAACGATAAAATCGAACAACAGGATTGCATGTAATTTTTCGGCGCGCTTTAACTCTTCGGCAGTCGCTTGATGCTCCATAGTTTTCTCCTTGGATCGGGTTGGTAAAAATTAGTTTGCGACACTAACACAGCACCAGTGTTTTTGTCAGGTTTAAAGCGGTGCGGCAGGTTGCTGGCCGACCAATGCGTGCAGGCGCGGTATATCCAGCAGTTCGATGGACTTATTATTAACTGCAATGAGTCGCACTTCCTGAAAGTAGGACAGGGTGCGGCTCACTGTTTCCAGCTTAAGTCCAAGATAGCTGCCAATCTCATGCCGCGTCATGCGCAGGCGAAATGCGGCGGGAGAATATCCGCGCGCGGCAAAGCGGTGGGATAGGTTCAGCAGGAATGCGGCAAGACGCTCCTCCGCTCTCATCGAGCCCAGCAGCAGCATGATGCCCTGATCCCGGACAATTTCGCGGCTCATGATCTTGTGCAGATGGCGCTGCAACGTGGGTAACTGGCGGCTTAGCTCCTCCAACCTGTTGAACGGCAGCTCGCAAATCTCGCTGTCTTCCAGAGCGACCGCATCGCAGGTGTGGGCATCTGTACTGATCGCGTCCAAGCCGATAATTTCACCGGGCATTTGAAAGCCGGTCACTTGCTCGCGCCCGTCCTCGTGCAGCACCTGCGTTTTGAAAAAGCCGGTACGTATTGCGTACAGCGATTCAAATCTGGAACCGCTGCGGTAAAGGTAATCGCCGCGTCGATAAGCGCGCTTGATGCTAGTTAGCGCTTCCAGTTGCTGAATCTCCGCCTCCGTGAAGTCGGCAGGCAGACAAAACTCGCGCAGATTGCAACTGGAGCAGGCGATTTGAGTCGGAGTGACGGTGAAGGCTTTTTGCACGTTGAGCTTGTAGGGGTATTGCGTTTCCGGAATGTAAATATGACACGGATTTTGACCTATATCAAACTCAATTTTGGCTCTGCTGGCATAGTTCGATGATTAATCTATGCAAGATAACGTCATGAGCCAAAATACAGAATACGCCGCAGGCAGTTTGGAAGTCGATCTGGAGCTGATCCGTCGGCTGGATAAAAACGGGCCGCGCTACACCTCCTACCCCACTGCGGACCGTTTTGTCGAAGCGTTCAACGCGGAGACTTACTCCACTTGGCTGCGCAAGCGCGAGATTGGCGGCATCAGCCGTCCTTTGTCGCTCTATGTCCACATCCCGTTTTGCAATACGCTGTGTTTTTACTGCGCTTGCAATAAAGTCATTACCAAGGACTTCAGCAAGGCGGCCACCTATGTCGATTACCTCATCAAGGAACTGGAAATGCAGGCCGCCTTGCTGGGCAATGAGCGCCGTGTCGAACAGTTGCACTTCGGCGGCGGCACGCCGACCTTCCTGAGCAACGACGAAATTCGCAAGCTGATGGGCGCAATCCGCAAAAACTTCCAGCTGATCGACAACGGCGAATACTCCATCGAAATCGACCCGCGCAAAGTGAGCGATGAAACAGTGGCACTACTGGGCGAGATGGGTTTCAACCGCATCAGCATCGGCGTGCAGGATTTCGACCCCGAAGTGCAAAAGGCGGTGAACCGCATCCAGAGCGAAGAAGAGACGCTGCAAGTTATTAAGGCGGCGCGCGCCAATGGCTTCCAGTCGGTGAGCATCGACCTGATTTACGGCCTGCCCAAGCAAAATCTGGCGGGCTTTAAAGCCACGCTGGACAAGGTCATCGCGGCGGGTGCGGATCGCCTGTCGATCTACAACTACGCGCACATGCCGGCCCTGTTCAAGCCGCAACGCCGTATCAACGAAGCGGATATGCCCGCAGGACAGCTCAAGCTCGATATCCTCAGCCTCGCGGTGAAAACACTCACCGACGCAGGCTATGTCTACATCGGCATGGACCACTTTGCCAAGCCGGAAGACGAGCTGGCCGTGGCGCAGCGCCAGGGCAGATTGCACCGCAATTTCCAGGGTTACTCCACTCACTCGGATTGCGACTTGGTGGCGATCGGCGTCAGCGCCATCGGCAAAATTGGCCCGACCTACAGCCAGAATTTCCGCGAACTGGAAGACTACTACGACGCGCTCGACCGCAACACGCTGCCAATCATGCGCGGTATGGAATTGAACGCGGACGACCTCGTGCGCCGCGCCATCATTCAGGCGCTGATGTGCCATTTCGAAATCTCGAAAGAATCCTTCAACATCGCCTACCTCATCGACTTCGATCAATATTTCGCCACCGAGTTGAAAGAGCTGGCCGAATACGAGCGCGAAGGCCTGCTGAAAATCTCGCCGCACTGGATCAGCGTCACCCCGAAAGGTCGCATGCTAATCCGTAATATTTGCATGGTCTTCGACAAGTATCTGCGCACCAAACAGGAACACGCACGCTATTCCAAGGTAATATAGAGCCCTGATTGAGACGAAAGAATAGTATGAAACGCGTGGATGATTTCCGCTTGCGCTTTGGCAAGCACGAGCTGGTTCCCATTATGATCGGCGGTATGGGCGTGGATATTTCCACGGCAGAACTGGCACTGGAAGCCGCGCGTCTCGGCGGCATCGGGCATATCTCCGATGCCATGTTGCCTACGGTAACGGATCGTCTGTACGACACCGACTTCGTTAAAACCAAGCTGACACAGTACAAATACAACCTCGAAAATTCCGACAAGGCTGCCGTCAAATTCGACCTCGGCCAAGTCGCCGAATCCACCCGTCTGCACGTGAGCAAGACTATGGAAGCCAAGCGCGGCTCCGGCATGGTGTTCGTTAACGTCATGGAAAAGCTCACCATGAACGCGCCGAAAGAAACGCTGAAAGTGCGTCTGGATGCGGCCTTGTCGGCAGGTATCGACGGCATAACTTTGGCGGCGGGGTTGCATCTCGGTTCCTTCGCGATGATCGAAGACCATCCGCGTTTCCGCGATGCCAAGCTCGGCATCATCGTTTCCTCGCTGCGCGCACTGCAACTGTTCCTGCGCAAAAATGCGCGCTCCAACCGCCTGCCCGATTACGTGGTGGTGGAAGGCCCGCTGGCCGGCGGGCACTTGGGTTTCGGCATGGATTGGGCGCAGTACGACCTGCGTACCATTACGCAAGAAATTCTGGATTACCTGAAAGCCGAAAAGCTCGACATTCCGGTCATCCCCGCAGGTGGTATTTTCACCGGCACCGATGCGAGCAACTTCCTTGAGATGGGCGCGGCGGCCGTACAAGTGGCAACGCGCTTCACCGTGGCGAAAGAATGCGGCTTGCCCGCCGATGTGCAGCAGCAATATTTCAAAGCCAGCGAATCCGACATCGAAGTAAACGGTGTTTCGCCGACGGGTTACCCGATGCGCATGCTGAAACACAGCCCCGCCATCGGCTCCGGCATCCGTCCCGGCTGCGAGTCTTACGGCTACCTGCTCGACGCTAGCGGCAAGTGCTCCTACATCGACTCGTACAACCGCGAAGTGGCCGCACACCCGGGCGAGAAAAAAATTCAGGTGTTCGATAAAACCTGCTTGTGCACTCACATGCGCAACTTCAAACTGTGGACCTGCGGCCAGTACACCTACCGCCTCAAAGATACCACCCACAAAGCGGCAGACGGCAGCTATCAAGTGCTGTCCGCCGAGCACGTGTTCAAAGACTACCAGTTCAGCACCGACAATAAGATCGCATTGCCGGACGCTTAAGTATTCCGATTCGCCCGCGCCGATTCGGCGCGTTTCGTGAGGAGGCTATGATGAACGGACGCATACTGCTGGCAATTTCCATGTTGACGCTGACTGCGCCTGCCCGCGCCGGGCTGAGCATCGGCGTGGGGGAGGAAAGTTACCGGTGGGTCGAGCAACCCTCCGGCACCAGCGGCTCTCCCACGGAAGCCGGTGCGCGCTCCGCCCTGTTCATCGACTGGACTCCATCGCGCGATCACGGATTGCTGATTGGTTGGCGCGCCAAGTTGTACGGCGGCACGGTCAACTACGACACCTTTACGATCAGCACCGGCACTCCCGTTACAACGCAAACCGATTATGCGGGCAGGGCGGTTGATATTTATGTGTTTTACCGCTCGAATCACGGTATTGATTACCTCGCGGGTGTGGGCGAGGATGTTTGGCGGCGCAGTATCCGCAATGGCGGCGGCAGTCAGGTCGAAGATTATTCCATTGCATGCGGGCGCTTAGGGCTACGCTTTGGCACGACTAAAAGCAAGGCAGGCTTGCACGGCGAACTCGGCGCGAAATACCCGATCTCAACCACCGAAGATGCTCACTTGACCAGTATGGGATACACCACCAATCCCATGCTCTCGCCCAAGTGGGAAACCAGCGGCTATGCCGAACTCGGCTATCGCATTACCGAAAGATTCGATGTGGTCGGCTATTACGATAGTTGGCGTTTCAAGCAATCCGATAGTGTCACGGTGACCGATACCGCGGGGGCAACTTGGTTTGTATATCAGCCCACCTCCAGCATGGATGCGTTGGGACTTAAATTGCTCTACCAGTTTTAAACACATTTATCATTCAACTTGAACTCTTTCGCTTCTCGTCTCATCGTATGGCAACGCGCGCATGGCCGACACGGCCTGCCTTGGCAAGGTAAGGATGCCTATCGCGTCTGGCTGTCCGAGATCATGCTGCAACAAACACAGGTCGCCACCGTCATTCCTTACTTCCTGCGCTTTGTTGAATCGTTCCCGACTATCGCCGCACTCGCTGCCGCGAGCGAAGAGCAAGTCCTCTCGCATTGGAGCGGCCTCGGCTACTACGCGCGCGGCCGCAACCTGCACAAGGCCGCCAAGATCATCGCGGAAAAACACGGCGGCGAATTCCCGCGCGAGTTTGACGAAATACTCGAACTGCCCGGCATAGGCCGCTCCACCGCCGCCGCCATTTGCGCGCAGGCCTACCACCAGCGCCGCGCCATACTGGACGGCAACGTCAAGCGCGTGCTGGCGCGATACTGCGGTATCGAAGGCTGGGCGGGGAATAAGCAGGTGGAGGAGCGCTTGTGGCAGCAAGCCGAAGCGCTCTTGCCGCTGCGCGACATCGCCACCTACACTCAGTCGCTCATGGACATGGGGGCCACTGTCTGCACCCGCAGCAAACCCAAATGCGCCATCTGCCCGGTGCAAGCGGACTGCGTTGCCCTGCAAACCAAACGCACCGCCGAACTCCCCACTCCGCGCCCGCGCAAAGCCGTACCGGAACGATACGCAACCTTTCTGTTGCTGATGCACGGCAACGACATCCTGCTGGAAAAACGCCCCGGCAGCGGTATCTGGGGCGGTCTGTGGTGCCCGCCGCAATTTGATAACGAAGACGCGGCGCGGAACTGGTTCGTGCAAAACGCTATGGATGCGAGCGAGGGCATCAGGTTGGAAACTTTCACCCATACCTTCACGCATTTCAAATTGCATATCACGCCGTTGCAGATTCAACTTGCGCATAAACCGTTGCGAGCGGCGCAGGAGGGGAGTGTTTGGTTGGATGTGGAGGAGGCGTTGCGGGCGGCGATACCTACGCCGGTTAGGGTGATGTTGGAGAAGATTGGTTAGGTGAGTGCCTCTTGTGTAGGTTGGGTTAGCGCAGCGTAACCCAACAATTCAAATGCAAAACCGTCGGGGGTAGCCCGACAGCTAGTCACTTTTTCTTGCTTCGCCAAAGAAAAAGTAACCAAAAA
>FZPW01000057.1_pt1 | contig 26524 bp, 24 predicted proteins | sample 1534771 | NCBI WGS metagenome assembly FZPW01 (sample SAMEA104161894, study PRJEB21768) | metagenome | biome: subterrestrial habitat; feature: phreatic zone; material: underground water | place: France | collected 2016-06-01 | depth 60 m | reverse complement strand
TTTTTTTTTAATGATACGGCGACCACCGAGATCTACACTCTTTCCCTACACGACGCTCTTCCGATCTATTCCTGCCCGCATCCTTATTGCGCTCGAACAACACGGCAAGCTGGTCATCTGAGGCATCTTCATTCAAGCGCAGTTGATCGAATAAGGAAGGATCTTTCTTATGCTGACGCACATAGTCCGTCAAAACATCAACCACCGCTTCTTGCGCATTTCGATAATGCCCAACCGCAATAACCTCTTTAATGACTTTATCGTCTAGGGTAATCGTCGTCATGGCGTTCTCCTTCAAATTTAATTCGGCAACGACTGCAACGCTGGCAGTTTGGAGATGCCCGTCTTGCTTGTCAATGTGTTCCGTAGGCCGGACTGAGTAAATCTGTTCTCGAAAAATTCATAGGGTGGGCACGTTTGTTGTGCCCACGCGGGAACACTTTCCGCTGCAGCGTGGGCACAACAAACGTGATCACCCTACATCCTTTGAATTTCGTTAGGCGATCCCGCTGCCACTGTCACCGTAAATCACTTCCGCTCAAACTCCCCCGCCCCACATACATCGCGCCCATCCTCCGGTGTCTCTTTTCCAAACAACGATTGCAGCGGCACCCACACTACCGAGGTGACGAGTTGCCCCACCATGCCCACTACATCCGCCGCGCGCACGCCGACATGGAAGTCGTCGAGCGTGCCGCTCAGTTCGATGGGCAGGGCGAAGCTGAGGAACTGCGGGGTTTTGGCGCGGGGTTGGACGTACAGGTTGATTTCTTGCGTGGCGAAGTCCACGCCGCCTTTGCCGGTGACGCGCATGCGGCTGGTGTCGATGAGGATTTTTTTCTCGGAGAGTTTCCCGTCGTTCACCGCGAAGCGCCCGATGGCGCAGTTCACTTTGGATTCGTCGGACGCATCGACGGCGGGCAGCAGCGCCATCAGCACGTTCACCGCCCAGATATCGAGCAAGCCCGATTTCATATTTTCCGGCCACACGGCGAAGTCGATGTTGCCCTTGCCGTAGCGCAACAGGTCGGACAAATTGGGCGCGCGCGCGTTGACATCGACATCCAAGCTGAATACGCCGCGCATCTCGCTCTTGGGGTCGTAGCGCCGCGCCAGAATGCCGTAGTCGAATTTCTTGGCCTCGATACGCAGGCTCATCGCCACGTCTTTTTCGCCCGGCTCGTAGCCCATGCGCATCATGGCCGCGCCGCCCGGCGTGTTGACCACGACGGGGCCGATTTCCGCGCGCCCATTTTCCAGCCGCGCTTCCAATTTTCCGCTGCCGAGCAGGTCTTTGCCGGACACCACCTGCCCCACGCGCAGCGCCAGATAGGCGTTCTGCCGCTGCAACACTTCGCGGCTCAGCATGTGCTGTGTCTCATCGGCTTGCTGGCGCAATTCTTCTTTGGATTTTTTCTTCGCGGGAGCGGCGGCCTGTTTCTTTTCCGGCGACCAATCGCCCAGCTTGAAATCGTCGAGCTGTATCGTCGGCGCAGTCAGCTCGACATCGGCGCGCGGCGGCACGGCTTTGGTGTCGAGTTTGCCGTGTCCGCTGAGCTGGCTGCTGCCCACCTGCAACTGCAAGGCCGACACTTCGTAGCCGCCGCCCGTCATGTGAAATTTGCCCGTTGCCGACCACGGCCCCCAGGGCGGCAAGGCGGTGTGCGCCAGCGCGTTGAGTTTATCCAGACGGCTGCCGCGCATGTCGAGCGCAAGCTCAATGTCCTGCGAAGCAAACGGACGATCAATATCACCCTCGAACTGGATGCTCGCGCCGTCTGTGCTCGCGTTGAATTTAAACGGGATGGGCAGCTCCGGGTTAATCAGGTCGGTGGCTTTGGCGGTTTTAATGTTGATGGCGAGCGGCACGTTGTCGAGCGCTCCGGTCAGATCGAGATGCACGGCGGCGCCCGCCACCGATTTGAGTTCGCCATGGTTGAGCGCGATGCGCATTTTTCCGCCGGTGTTGGCATCGCGCAGGGTGAAGTGCCCGCCATCGAAATAAAGCCCCAGCTCGGATTGCGCCAGCAGTTGCCCCAGCTTGCTCGAATGCAAATCCAGATTCAGGCTCAGGTGATCGACTCCGGCATCAAGGTCTTTCGCGATACCGAGCTTGCCCATGATGCTGCCGATATCCAGCTTGTCCGCCGCCAGCCACAGCTGGAAGTGAGGTTGCTGCGTGCGCAAGTCGAACATGATCGCGCCGCTGAAATCATGTTCCGCCACGTTGGCCGAAAACGGCGCGCCGGGCATCATGCCGTTGCGGATGCTGCCGTCGAATTTCACATCGCGCACGGCCAAGGGCGATGCGCTGACGATGCGTTTGATGTCCACGTCGATATCGGCATCGGCCAGACTAATGCCGTTCGGCAGGATGGGAATGTCGATCATGCTCACGGCGGCGGGCTTGGCGGCGGAGGCTTTGGGTTTGGATTCGGGCAATAACGATTGCAGCTCCACCGTGTCGATCAGCTCGCTGCTCAGTTGCAGCTTGGTCAGCGGCTTGCCGTGCTCCAAGGTTTTTTGCGCCTCCACCGCCACAGCGCTGCGCCCCAACTGCGCGGCAAAGCCGGACAAGTGCCAGCCTTCTTTGTCGGTATGGAAAGTGCCGTGAACATCCACGGGCGCATCCGCGCCGGGCTTAAGCCCCAGCCAGCTCGCGATTTCGCCGGAGTGCGGCGCGGCAAGCTCGAAGCTCACTTGCGAACCGGCATCCTCTTCGTCCGGCTGCAACAGCGCATGCACCTGCGCTTTTGCACTACCGGCCTGCAATTCAAAATCCACCGGGGCGTGTGCTTGCTGCATCAGGTCGGTGAGTGTGGCTCCGCGTAACGAGGCGCTAAAAGTTTTATCCAGCAAGGTACCGCGCGTGCTGCCGTGCAATGCTTTGCCTGCGGGCAGTACCAACTCGAAATCCTCCAGCGAAAATTGCACGGAACGGCCGCCTTCCGCGTTGCCGTAAGACAGCTTGCCGCCCTCCACATCCACGCGCACATCCAGACTTTCCATCAGCTCCGCACCGCTATCGCCGCGCGCCGCGACACGCACATCGAGACGGCGCAAATCCCCTTGCACATCGGGCATGCCGAGCAACAGCCCGGCCAGATTACCGAGGCTGGAATCATGCGTGCCGAGCGCGAGCTTGAACCGTGGCGGATTCGCTGCGCCATCCGCGCTGGCCTGTCCTGCCAATGCCACATTCGCCACGGTGACTTGCATCGGCACGGTCAGGCGACCATGCGCCAGCTTCACTTGCAGCATCGCGTCATGCACCGCGCCGGGCAGGCTCAACCATTCGCCCACGCGCAGGGTCAAATCGGCATCCGCGCTATTCAGCGCTTTCAAACTGAAAGTCGCCTTGCTCAATTCGCGATACACCGCAGCCAAACTTTTCGGCGGCGCGTCGTCTTCCGCAGCGGGCTGCCCCGTCATGAACGGGCGCAAGTCCAGCGTCGGCAGCGCCAGCTCGCCGCGCACATTGGGGCGCTCGCCGCCGTAATCGACAGCGAGCGAGCCGCTAAGCGTGGTCTTGCCCATGATGCCGCTCAAATTTTTCAGCGCGACTTTGCCCGGCGCATAGCTGATTTCCCCCACGATGCTGGTGATGCCCACCGCAGGTAATTTGGTCTGCAACAGCTGCTCGAACTCGGCCAGATTTTCGGTGCCGATACCGAAGTTAAGCGCGCCGCTGCTGCCCGACACCGTGCCGTTGAGCGACAGATGCGAACTCATAAATCCGAGCTTCAAATCCAGCGGCCACGGCTGATCCATGCGCGCCAAATCGACGATGGAGCCGCCGGTTAAATCGAGTTTATACGGATATTTTTTTTCGACCGTGCCGTTCAGCGCCAGCGTCAGCGGTTGCCCGGCGGGCAAATGCGCGACCAACGATTGCAGCTCGAAGAAATGGCTTTGCGCGTTCGCGCCGATGAATTCCACATCCAGCTTTTCCAGCGCCACACGCTTGATGTCCAGCAGCGCCAACATATCGCCCGCAGCCATACCGGAGGATGGTTCGGCGGCAGGCTGCTCGGGTGCTTGCTGTTTCTTACCGGAGGCAAACGTCCAGTTGCTGCCGCCCTTTTTATTTATCTGCAAACGGACATGCACCTCGCTGCCAACCAACTCTTCGATTTGCAAACGCATGCGCAACAGCGCCCACAAATTCAGCGCCAGCCGCGCCTCGCCCATGCTGGCGAATTCGTCGCCGCTAAACCCGGCTGCATTGGCAATATGCAGTCCGCCCATGCGCAGCTTGGGGTGCGCAGACACCTCCAGTTGCAGCGGCCCCTCGAAGCGCACCTCGCGCCCGAGGCTATCCGCGAGCAAGGCGGCGATCTTGCCGCGCTGGCCGGAAGCGTCGATGGAGATGCCGATGAAGGCGACATACAGCACGGCGACCAGCAGCAATGCGGCCAGCCCGCCGAGCACGCGCAGCGTTTTAATAATCGGCGGAGGAAATTTAACAGTGCGCGCCATGTGCATCAGCCCAAATATCCCGCATACCAAGTCCAAGCAATCAGCGCGGCGACGAGCAAGGCAATCCACACGTAAGGCCACACGGATTTTTTCTCGGCATAGGGATCAACCAGCGAACGGCGCGCGCCTTGCGGCAGACTCGGCAACGCGGTGAGCGAGGTGCCGAACGGGATGTTGATATGCACTCTGGCGTTGATCGCCCAGCCGCAGGCATCGAGGATGGGGCCTAAGTTGCGGCGTTTCAATTTGAATGCGGCGAGCAACATGGAGGGGCCGGAAACAGCCAGCATCAAACCGAGCATGGCGAAAGGAATCTGCCAGAACTTCAGGCTCAGTATTCCGGCGGTAATCGAGGCCAGCATGCCGCCGATGGCACCGATGGCCAAACCGATGGCCGCAAAAATACCGGCGAACTTGGCCACGTCGAACGGGGGCTTGAGCGCTGCCGGCGCGGCAGATACGACCGAAGCGGTGTGCTCGACGGCGGCCTTGGCGATTTTATCGTCCACCTTGCCCGCCTTGGCGACGGCGAACTTCTGCATCTGTTCGCTCACCACCTTGAATAATTTTTTATAGGGCGACCAGAATGCTTGGCGGATGCTGATGGGGTGGTCGGCGATGCGGACTATCGTGGCATCCCAATCCAGCCCTTTGCTGTCGTAAAAAATACCGTGCCGCCCCACCGCCAAAAAGTCGGCATCGCCCGCGGTGAATGCCGCCGCGATATTCATTTTCTCGGCGCCGCCCTTGCGTACCAGTTCGCAATAAGCCAGACACACGCCGCTGCTGTTGGCGTAAGTTGCGTGGGCATTCACATCCTCCACCCGGACGCACAACTCGCAACTGCGGCCATCCATGTACAGCGTGCCGACCTGAAAAATTCCTTTGCCCTTGCCCGAATAAAAATCGCGGAACGACACAAAATTATTCGCCAGCCGGAACAGGTCGCGCTGGTAACGAATCAACCGTTCGACGGAATGTATCGCCACGATCTCGTCCGCGACGGCCTGATCCTGTTCGATCAGCGCATGGATTGCGGCCTGATGCGCGGGGACAAGCATCTCGCGCAGTCGCGCGACACCGAGTTCGCCCACGGCAGAAACCGGCTTGGCGCTTTGCCATTCGGCGAACGCGGCAAATCTTGCGCGCAACAGCGACCATTCCGCCGCCGTCAGACTTTGTTTCTCGCCCAGCAAGGGCTGCACCACGAGCAGTCGCAAGGCTTCGACCTTATCCCGCCATGCGGGGTTAAGCCCGGCCAGCAACGGCAAAGGCTTGTCCGCCGCGATGGTCGCCAGCGGGAAGGAGGCCACCTCCTCGCTCGCGGCCGATAAATTTTTCGCGGCCAACTGCTGGTAGTCTTCGGTCGCGCGGCTCAACGGCAATGCGGCGCGCGCATCGTAGGCCGCCATCTGGCAACGGGTGAAGTAATCGTCGACTTTGGTTGCCACCGCCAGCAGCGCCTCGGCCGCCGCCGCACTCTCCGCCCCCATGTGCAAGATCGCCGCATCGGCTTCGCCCTTAGCGTACCACTCGACATAGGCTGCGACTTCGGCAAAAAAGCGCTCGACGATCGGCTGATTGATGCCCTGACTGCCGCTCGCATCGGCCACCGTTCCGGCGACCTTGGCAATATCCTCGGCGATGCCGCGCAATACCGCATCGGCAATCTGTTCGGCGCACACGACACCGTCGCCGTTGAACTGCAACCCCGCCACAAACTTTTCGACATCGGCCAAATCCGCCAGAGAAATTTCGCTCGCATCGGCCTTGTCCAAACTCTTCAGAATAAGGCGCGCCGAAGCCTGCACCTGCTTGCCTTCATCGCTACTGTCGTCGATTTCCGCCAAGGGCAAACTGTCGGCCCCCTTAACCAGCAGGTCGCTATTCTTGAGCAAACTTCCCGCCCAGCAGATAGCGGCCAGCACTTCGCTGGCGCGCACCTGACCATCGCCGTCCGCGTCGATCATGTCCAGCGTCGCGGTATCGAATTCGATGCCGCGAGTCGGACAACTCAACGCCACCCACAGCTTTTGATCGAGTTGCTTCAACGCCAGCAGATCGGCACCGTTATCCAACTGCACTTGGTCGAAGCCGCCAGCGCGAAAGAATTTCCATGTGTGGGAGGTCATATTTTCAGTCCGGGTTAATTACGCATCGCCTTCAATACCCGCCGGCAAACCGGCGATTTGATCGAGTTCCACTTGCTCGATGCTGGTGAAGCGTTTGGAAATTTTCTGGCTGGTGGTGCGCACGTCCTGCGCGTCCTCGTGCGCCTGACGGATATGGTCGGCGAGCTTTTTCATGCGCTCGTCGAAGCGGCCGAATTCCTTGCCCAGCTTGCCCAGCTCGTCCTTGATGATGTGCACCTGCTTGCGCGTTTCCACATCTTTCATCACCGCGCGCGCCGTGTTCAGCACCGCCATCAAGGTGGTCGGCGACACGATCCACACACGGCGCTGCATGGCGTAGTCCACGATGTCGGAATGGTGCGCGTGAATTTCGGCGAACACCGCCTCGGCGGGAATGAACATCACCGCGCCGTCGGAGGTCACATCGGCGATGATGTATTTGCTGCTGATGTCGTCCACGTGTTTTTTGATGTCGGCCTTGAATTGTTTCTCAGCCACCAGCTTTTCGGCGGGGCTCGCCGCGTCGAACATGCGGTGATAATTTTCCAGCGGGAATTTGGAGTCCACCGCCACCATGCCGGTCGGCTCGGGCAGCTTGAGCACGCAGTCGGCGCGCGTGCCGTTGGGCAGGGTGTATTGCATCTCGTAAGCCTGCGGCGACAGGATGTTGCGCACCAGCCCTTCGAGTTGCACTTCGCCGAACGCGCCGCGCGAACGCTTGTCGCCCAGCAGCTCCTGCAAGCTCACCACGTTGGTGGTCAGCCCGTCGATCTTCTTCTGCGCCTCGTCGATGGTCGCCAGCCGCGCCATCACGCTCACAAAAGTTTCGTTGGTTTTCTTGAAGCCCTCGTCCAGCCGCTCGTTCACCTTGCCGCCGATTTGCTCCAAGCGCCCGTCCACGGTCTTTGACAAAGTTTCGATGCTGCTCGCCAGATGCTGCGTGGCATTGCGGAATGAATTCTGGATCAACTCCTGATCGGCGCGCCCCTGCTCGGCCAGCTTCTCCATCGTCTGCGCCAGCATCTCGCCGCGCAGCGCATCCTGCTTGGCTTGCAGCGCGTTCACCGCATCGCGCGTGGCACGCAACTCCTCGCCCACCGCCGCGCGCAACCGCTCCGACTCGGCGGCCTGCGCGGCAATCAAACGGTCGCCCTGTTTGTTCAAGCCGTCGTGCAGATCGGTGAGCATGGCACGGTGCTGCTGCTCCAGCACCTTGGCGGATTGCGCGGGCAGATTGCGCAGCATAACGAACAGGGCGGCCAGCACAGCCAATGACAAAACCGCGAGAACGATCAGGATAATTTCAAGCATAGGGGGTAAAGAATGGGACTAGGGAAAACGGGCGAGCATTTTAACGCATGCGCAGCCCCATCAATTCAAAAACCAACTTGCCACAGAGATCACAGAGGACACAGAGAAAGTTGTGGCAAACAAAGGTTTTGCGCCGCACGCCGAGTACGTTAAAACTCGGGTTACTTCAACAGACTTTCTCTGTGAACTCTGTGTTCTCTGTGGCCAATAGTTTTTTGGTTATTTAAACAATGCGCGCAACTTCTCCGCATCCGGCTGCAACACCACGCCGCGCTCGGTAATCAGCCCCGTCACCAGTTCGGCGGGGGTCACGTCAAACGACGGGTTGCGTATCTTCACGCCCTCCGCCGCCCAGTGCGTGGCGCGAAAGCCTTTCACCTCGTCGGCGGATCGCTCCTCGATGGGAATGTCTTTACCCGAGGCGATGTTCAGGTCGATGGTCGAAAGCGGGCACGCCACATAAAACGGAATGTTGTGCCGCCGCGCCAGCACCGCCACCATGTAGGTGCCGATCTTGTTCGCCACGTCGCCGTTAGCCGCCACGCGGTCGGTACCCACCACCACCGCATCCACCTCGCCCTGCGCCATCATGTAGCCCGCCATGTTGTCGGTGATGAGCGTGACCGGAATATTTTCCTGCACCATCTCCCACGCCGTCAGTCGCGCACCTTGCAGGAAAGGACGCGTCTCGTCGGCAATGACAGAAATTTTTTTGCCCGCCTCGACCGCAGAACGGAACACCCCCAGCGCCGTGCCCCACCCCGCCGTGGCCAGCGCCCCCGCATTGCAATGCGTCAACACCCGCGCCCCGTCTTGCAACAAAGCCGCGCCATGCGCCCCCATCGCCTTATTGATGCGAATATCCTCCGCCAGAATCTCATGCGCCTCGGCCAGCAAACGCTGCGCGATTTGCGGCGGCGTTTGCGCTGCCACACTCTCCCAAACCTTGCGCATGCGCTGCAACGCCCAGAACAAATTCACCGCCGTGGGGCGGCTGGCAGCCAGCACGGTGAAGCCAGATTCCATACCGGATTTGAAATCCACCGAACCATCCCCTCCCCCTTGCAGGGGGAGGGCTAGGGTGGGGGTAGAATCCGAAAGCCGCAACGCCTCCAACGCCACCCCATAAGCCGCCGCCACACCAATAGCAGGCGCACCGCGCACCACCATGCTGCGTATGCCCTCTGCGACCGTAGCGGCAGAGTCGTAGCTCAAGTATTCAAAAGAAGCGGGCAAGATGCGCTGGTCGATCATTTCCAGCTTGTTGTGCGCCCAGCGCAGGGTTTCGACTTTCATTTACAAATCCTATGAACAGATCAATTTTTCTCGGTCCACTTTTACATCACTTACTTAAAGATGTTTAGCGATATGAGCTAGTCACAATGATTCCCAGATGACTCCAAACCATTGGATGAATATAGGCCGTCGAACTTGGCTTAATTTGTCCATCTGAAGGTATCCGCTCACTCGTCTGAACCCATAACTGCCCAGTAAAACCATCTGGTTTAAGCCCTAGCACTCCCACTTTAAACAACACTTTTACGAGAGCAATAACAAATGGATGCTGATTGGAGTGCCCGCTATTAATAAACGCATAAGCAGCACGAATAATCGGATCGGAATCATGTTCACCATCAATTGCATGCGCCAACGCGAATGCCTCAACCTTTTCTTTAGTAATCGCAGATAATTTAAATTCCGCAGGTAACCGCTCTAAAATGTTTATGCAATCTTTTAGCTTCGGATACTGAACAAACCATTCGTAGGCAAGCGACTCAATGCGTTGAGCAGAGTATTCGCGCTCAGCATCTCGGACTGTTTGAACACTTACTAGTCCTTTTCCATCAGACCTTCTTATACATTCATTTACAAACGCAATTGCATCACGAGGACGGCAAAGAGTTCTATTGAGTAAATAATCGACAAAACCTTCTTTTCCAATTGAGGCTGGAAATAATGTTCTAAGTTTAATGGGAGTATTGGTGTATTGCTCTCGTACTAATATAGCGATCCGCTCATCCAACATTTTCTCCAAATTCTGTGGAGTCCAGTTCAAGTGAAGCAATAAAGACTGATATTTTTCTTCTTGAAATCCCGCATCCCGTGTCCGCTCAAAAACACTTTGAAGCAAGTCCAGTCTCAGCGCGACAATAATCTTTACCGATTTGATTCTTCGATAATCTTTTACCGTTTCAATCAAAGCTCGAATTAATCGATACCTCAAATCATTCTCGACCCAATTCTCATCGAGCTTATCTATCACCACATAGTATTTTTGCTGCTCATCGTTAAACACCTCATCAGCAAGCAACTGCATCACATCTGATAACGCTTTAATCTGGATGCTATTAACAACTCTTTGAGCCTTATTTATTACCTCGGTTCGTTGTTCCTCGGTATATTTTTGATCCGCGCCGACTTGTGACTTCAAGCCAGCAATATCAGCCCCTAATTGAGTACGAACATCATTTTCAAGCTTCTGCGTTACCTCTTTCACTCGATATTCTGTTTCCTGCCAAAACTTGTCACCCCAATCCCTCAAATATTCCAACGCTCTTTCTTTACTCTGATCCTTTTTCTTCAACGTAGGAAGAAAACTGGAAAACCAACTTTTGGTTTTCTCTTCATTTGCTAAATGATATTTCCGTTTCAATAGTTCAGTAGCAAATACATGCTTCCAAAGTAATGTGTAGAAAAGATCAAGCTTTACTCCCGCCTTTTCCAAAACCGCTATCACATCCGAGTTAGAGATGTAATTTAACGACAAATTTTCGGGGGATATCTCAATCACATTTTCTTCATTGCGAAGGAGATGTTGAATCAATGCACTTTTACCCGCCCCCGTCCGCCCTACGATGATTCTATGAGGATTGCTACAATCGACTAAGGTCCCATAATCACCCGTATCAACAAAGCACCGACTCAAAAAACGATCATCACTTTCTGCATCTGGCTCACCTATTGACGCCCCCTTTCGGAAACGAAATGGAATCCCCTGTTCACTCGAATTTTTCCCCATCACACCATCCTTAGTCAGACTCAATTAATCGCAGATAATCTTTTGCTCTCACCCAAAAACTCAAACCAACTCCTTAACCAGCTCCGGGTGCTTATCCAAAATCTTGAACAAATTAACCACAGCGCGCATGGGCACGGCCTCACCCCGTTCATAGCGGCTAAAGGCGTTGTGTCCGCCCCCGGTCAATTCTGCCGCTTGCTTTTGCGTCAGCTTCAAACGTTTTCTGGCATGCGCGAGCAACGCCGCATCTCGCGCTTTGGCTTTTTCGCCCATGGCTTCGGTGGCTTTCCATACACGATCAGCGCTGTCGTTGTCGGTATATTCAATATCGCCGCACACGGGACAGTGCCAGCCAGCCACTTTGGGAACAACGCACGACTCACCGCGCACTTCGACGGTGACATCTTTGGTTTGCAACTTCAATTTGGTGCCGTCATCGCACTGCAAACAAAATTTGCTCATTTCATTTCTCCTTAAACTGAATCACAACTGCGCCATCCCGCATGGTCAGTTTGATATAGGCGATTTTTCCGTTCGGACAAGGTGCGTGATACACGTCTTGCCATACTGTGTTGTCGCTGTGAGTTGTCATGCTTTTGTAGAGCATAGAACTGGTCATCGCTAAAACCACGCCAAGGGCTTCGGCTCGGGACAAGCCCATATTTTCCGCACCGCGTTGCGCGGTGAACGTAAAAGTCCGGCTTCCATCACGCGCCACGATCGCTTGAATCTCTTGCAACGAGTAATGTGCCTTCAGTTTTTCCATAGACAAATAATACCCTTATAGGGTTCTTATGGAAAATGAAATTTACGTCTGAATTTTGTATGAACGGGAAAATCGGGAGACAGCACGACCTGCCCCTTTTTTGCGACCACCTGACGCGCAGACTTCAACAGCGCCTTACCCATGTCGCGCGAGGATTCGAAGACTTCGAGTTCTTTATCGCTCAATGGTTTTTTCGGTTTCATTGTATTTCCGCTTTCCTTTACATTGCTCCCTCACGCAGCCCGCCCCACCGGCAAACGCACATCCATCACAATTTCCGAGAAAGGAGCGACGACGCGGTTCTGTTCGTCTTTTTCGAGCGCTTGCCACTCGACCAGTTTTTCCACGTCGTTGTGTACGTTTTTGTAATCGCGCTTCAAGCGCCGGGCAAGTTCGGCGATAGTCATCGGGCCATCTTCGCGCAAGGCGGCGAGCAAGTCCCAGCGGCGGGGAGTAAATATCGCGAGGAGCTGGCCGATGTCGGAAAAGCCCACGGAAAAATATGACGGCGGAGTATCGCCCCGCTCCAGCGCTTCCATCGTTTGCGCGGCGCGCGCCAAGCTGGCTTCCAGCGGCTCGCCCACTTTTACATTCAGAATGCGTTCGTTCATTTCTTTACTCCTTTTACATCAGCCATAAAGTCGGCCATCAACTGTTGCGGATTAACGAAGCGGTAAGGCATCTCATGCTCGCCGATATGCTTGTGATCTCCCTTGCCGCGTTCGTTGTCGTAACCGACCATGCGTGTGCCTTCCACCACATAGACCAGACGGTATTTGTACGGATGTTCGGAGGGAGGTACTGGCTCCGGCACTTGCCAGATTACGATTTCGACAAAGCCGCGCCCGTATGTTTCTTTGGCGCGAAAGAACTCAGTAGCGTTCATGGCACACATCAAAACACGCCACAATTATGGTGTCAAGAACCATATTTCATATACGTGGCGCAGAGACGCTCAGCTACTTCGGCTCCAGCATGATGCGCACCTTGCTTTGGCTGAACGCTATTTCAAACGCCCCAGCCACACCGAATAGTGTAGTAAGCGCATCCGCATATTTTTCGCGCAACATTTTTTCAAGCGGCATCGAATCGCAATCAAATTGCAGGCGGGGAGATTCGCTTGACTGTGAGACGCTGCAATGCCCGTTGGTTTGTGGATTTTCTTCTTCCAGCGTCGCCGTCAATGCGCCGATCATCTGCGCCCGCACCGCCTGTTTGTGCGCGGCCATTTGCTCTGCCTCATGCATCGCGCGGTAGGCCTCAATTGGCCGCTCATGCGGCTGCACGGGACGTGCAAACACTTCGGGAGGCAGCCAAGGCAATCCGATTGCACGGGGGAAGCTGAAGCCAATGGGCGCGCCTTGCGGTGCGGGCTCGGCTCGCTCGTCGGAAGTCTTCTTCTCAGGCACAACTTCGGCGACTTGAACGGGAAGAGATTTACCGGATGCGCGATACGTTGAAATTGTCCTGCTCAACAGAATTTTTTCAGGCGGCGATTTGTTTTCAGGCTGCGCTGCAGGCAAATACACGTCCAGCTCGTGGCGCGCTAGCAATTTCCCCTTCGGCAGCGAAAAACCAGCCGCAAGCGAAAGCACCATGGCATGCAAGAAAAAAGACAGCGCGATGCCTGACAGCATGCGCCTGTTGGATTCGATGAAAGGAGCGTAAACCATAAGCAAAAGAGGGCGTGATGAACACGCCCTCTTCTAGTTACTCAAACATACTCGCAGCTCAATACTTCACCACGCCGTCGATCACGCGTGGCGCAGTATTGGCGGGAGTAGGTGCAGTACCCAAAGCAGGATCGGTCCAACCGCTGGCTTGCGGCAAACCGGGCGCTGTCGCGGGCAAGGTCAATCCCGGTGCGGGACATGTCGCCCCGACCATACTCAAACGCACCTCTTCATTCAGCGGTTTAACGTAATAAGTCGTTAGCGCGCCGCCCACCGGGGTAAACGTCACTTTGCCCACCGGATTGGCCACACCGGGCCCGTCGAACGGGATCAGGAAGTTCGGCTTCCAGTTGTAGAAAGTGGTGTTCGTTGCCGGAAATACACAGGGGGCGTTGGTGCTGATATCCACGCAGGTGCTGGGGATGCCCTGCAAATCGCCGAAGCCGTTGTAGTTAAGCTGCACAGTTGTACCCGCATAATTGCCATACGGTTTGCTGGTTCCGGCAGTATTAGCCGGAACCACAAACTCCACCGCCAAGGGCGGATCGAATTTGACCGGCGTCGTTCCGCTCATCAGCATGGACAGTTGATCCCATGAGTTCGTGCTGCTGCGCCAAGTGTAGTAGGTCGTCACCGCCCCCAAATCGGCCACGTTATATTGCCCGGCTACGGCCGGCACGATAGCGGCGAAGGTCGTTGCATCAATCAGCTTACCGCTGCCTTGCGTGTTGAATGCAGATGACCATTGCGAGTTTGAGGTCAGATTCACCACGGCCGCTGCGGCCCCGTTGGTCAAATTGCCCGTGGTTGCATTCAGCGTGTAGCTGACAACACTCGCTGTCAGCACATTGGGCGTGGCGCTCCACGGCGTACCAAAACCGGCATTGGCAAAGGTCGGCGTTCCCAGCGCGGCAGTGGGTGTTGGGCAGTCGCTGATGCATTTCAACGAACCGATTGCCGCGTACTGGTCAGGATAAACAATATCTTCGCTCACCATGAGTACGGGAGTGGTTGATGTCGTTGTTGCCAGTGAGGCCATGGCAGTATTATTGATAGACCACTGCCCCGCGTTAGTCCAGGCATACAACCCCCAGCTTGCCGCCGTCACCATATCCGCATTAGCAATCGCAACAGGTGTTGCCAACGGCTCCATGTTATTGGTCGTCGCATTTTGCTTGCCGTAAACCATGAATTGGGCGGCGGTGTTATCCCAATAAAGTTCGTAAGAGCTGCCCGCCGTCATCACGGCTGTACCCGTGGCGGGAACGCTACTGTTGGCCCAAAACCAGAAATGCTGCTTATCCACGGCGGCCAGTGTCTTGTTGGCCATCGTGTGCTTCAACAATTTCCCGCCGGATTGCAGCAGGGTGTAGTTGGTTTTCGTCGGGGTGCCAGTACCGTTGTAAACAATCTTCGTCAGCGTCGTGCCGTTGGCCGGAGCCGCGGCCGATTGAGTCCACAAGCCCCAGTAACCGATATAGCCGTTAACGATCGCGCCGCTGGTGGCATCGGTATATTCAATCGGGAAGCCACTGTTTCGCTCAATCCGCGCACCGGTGGAATCATACAAACCGTAGCTCCACGCGGACTTGTCCGCATTGGCGAGAGATCGGTCGAAGCAGCGTTTGGTCACACCGGCATCGTCGGTACGCAGAAAATGCGTCGCGTTATAGGCAAACGTGATCGTCAGCGGATAAGAAGTCGCGCCCACTGTACGTGCCTGACTCATAGATCCGCTACCGGAATTGGCATCGACCGCATTCAGCGTCAAAGCATCGCGCTGCGTGTAAACAACGCCCTGCCGCGTTTCGGTCCGGTCGGCGAAATATGACAAGCCGGTCGAACCCGCCGTGATATATCCTTTTTCCACATCGCACGTGCCTGCCGCTACTGCGGCAGAAGTACCGCACCAATTGACGGAAAATGCCCCGTAAGGCAACGTGGCACTGGGAGACTGTGTAGCCGATGCCTTGGCATTAATATTTGAATGGGGGTCTTCGATCCAGACTTTAGCCACCAATGGCGTTCCGGTAGTCTGCGTGGAGTTCACAATCGCTTTTTGATAGGTGGCTCCCGCACCAGTGCTCTTACCGCCGCCGGAATTCGAGTCGCATTTTTTCTGGTCGATCAATGCTACATAGGCGCCTGAATTCACAATCGCGGTCGCCGACGGATTCATCGCCCCCATATAGCACAGCACCGAATTCGCCTGATTCAAAACTTGCGATGCCTGATCTTCAACGTATTGGTCGGTGGTGTCTGTTACATACGCGCCGGAAGTCGGCGCAGCCGCAAAACTTATGGCCGGATAGGCCGCGCAGATAACCCACAACAAACTGCCCAGTTTCAATGATCTGTTTTTCATTTGTATCTCCGTTTAGTGAGATTACTTATTTGGCTGTGACAACCGAAATTTTGGCCGGAGGAGTCGCCCCTGTTTCAGGTGTGGCGGATGAAGAACTACCGGAAGAACCGCCGCCTCCACTGCACCCGGCACAGGAAAGTACAAGCATTGCAAGCAATGCCATAACGGTCGTACTGGTTAAAATCGTTTTTTGCGGGGATTTCATAATTAATTCCTTCCCTGATTTCTTGGACGAATCGGCCGTCGCCCATCCGGCAATCTGCCTTGTCATTAAGCTGCCAAAATCAGCAAACGTCAATATGCAATCCGGTCTAGGCCAAGGCATAGACAAAATCAGGTATTAACTCGAAAATACCCTAAGAATCGCAGATGACCGCCCCATCAAGCACGCAAGAAGATGGCCAGAGTTGAGAATTAGCGGGAAGGCATAAAAGACGATGCGGCAACTCCGCATCCGGCGTTTCGGGCTCTGGCCTCCAGCACGGCAATATTATTGTAAACAGACCTTGTCACATCTTCCCGTTTGGACGAACCGGCTTCAAGGCTGGCCGCGTAGCCCAACCCGCTCCTTTGCCGCTGAATTTCAGTCATCAGCCAAGCACACTCGCTCATGCGCGCCTCATCATTGGGGGACTGCGGCCTGCTCATGACCGCTTCGCCATAGCCCGACTGTTTTACAACCTTGTGGCTTGCGCAGCCAACCGTCGACACTGCTAGCAATAACGCCCAGAGCATTTTATTTTTGATCGGATTCAACGTAATCCCCTTCGCAATGACTGCTACCAGACTGCTTTAGTCGCCCTCAAACTCACACAGCGCAAATACTTTCTGCCCGTGTTGCTCCAATCGTGCACGTCCGCCAATGTCGGGCAGGTCAATGATGAAACAGCATTCAACGATCTTACCGCCCATTTTTTCGATGAGCACGCAAGCAGCTTCCGCTGTGCCGCCGGTGGCAATGAGGTCGTCCACCAGCAACACTTTTTCGCCTTTCTGGATGGCGTCGGTGTGAATTTCGATGCGGTCGGTGCCGTATTCAAGGGCGTAGTCGTGGCCGATGGTCTCGGCGGGCAGTTTGCCTTTTTTGCGGATGGGCACAAAGCCTTTACCCAGCGCATAGGCCAGCGGGGAACCAAGGATAAAACCGCGCGATTCGATACCGGCAATTTTGTCGATCTTCTCATCTTTGTAGCGCTGCACCAGCTCATCCACCGTGGCGCGAAAACCCTCCGGATCTTTGAGCAGCGTGGTGATGTCGCGAAACTGGATGCCTTGCTTGGGGTAATGGGGGACGGTACGGATTTTCGATTTGATGGGCATGATTTTTCCTAGCTGCGTTTTTTGTATTCAACAAACTTTTGTTTCACCTCGTGCATCTGCTGCGCGGTGAGTATCTGCGGCTCGCCCGCCTGCAGGGTGCGCCAATAGATTTCGCACAGGTATTCGACTTCCTGCGCAACAGACAGCGCGTCGGCCAAATCTTTGCCAAGCGCGATCATGCCGTGATTACCCAGCAGGCAAGCCTTGCGGTCGCGCAATGCTTCAAGCGCGAGATCGGACAGATTCTGTTCGCCGAAGATAGTGTACGGCGTGCAGCGGATACTGTCGCCGCCCGCAATGGCGATGTGATAGTGCACGGCGGGCACGTCTTTTCCCAAGCAGGCGATGGTAGTGGCGAAAGTGGAGTGCATGTGCAGCACAGCGCCGATCTCCGGGCGCGCCTTAAAAATATCGCAATGGAAACGCCACTCACTGGACGGCTTGCGGCCATGCAACACCTTGCCATCGGCATCCAGCAGCACCATATCCAGTTCACTCATTTCGGCGACCGGCAAAGCGGACGGCGTGATGAGAATGTCGCTGCCACAACGCACCGAGGCGTTGCCCGCAGTGCCGCGATTGAGGCCGAGCTCGACCATCCGGCGCGAGGTATGCAGTAAAGCAGTCCGCAATTGTGATTCGGTTATATCGCTCATTTGAGCACCCGTCCGGCAACAGCTTGCAGCTTCTGCACCATGGCCGCATCGCGCGCGGCGGGAGCAGTAATGAGGGCGTGTTGCAAAGCACTGCGGCAACCGCACTCACAGGAGTTGGCATCGTTGCCGACATGCGGCACGAGGTGTTTCACCAGTGTTTTGGCCTTATCTGCGTTCGCCAGTAGCACTTTGATGATCTGCTCCACGGTCACATCGTCGTGGTCGGGATGCCAGCAATCGTAGTCGGTCACCATCGCCACGGTGGCGTAGCAAAGCTCCGCTTCGCGGGCGAGCTTGGCTTCGGGCATGTTGGTCATGCCGATCACATCGCAGCCCCATTGGCGGTACAGCTCGGATTCGGCGAGGCTGGAAAACTGCGGGCCTTCCATCACCAGATAGGTGCCGCCGCGCAGCGCATTGATGCCCGCCTCTTGGGCGGCATACTCGATATGATTGCCCAAGCGCTTGCACACCGGATGCGCCATCGAGACATGCGCAACCAAGCCGGTGCCGAAAAAGGATTTTTCTCTTGCGAAAGTACGGTCAATGAACTGATCGACGATAACGAACGTGCCGGGAGACAGGTGTTCGCGCAAAGAGCCGACCGCGCTGACCGAAATGACGTCGCTCACACCGACACGCTTGAGCACGTCGATGTTGGCGCGGAAGTTAATTTCGGAGGGCGGAATCTTGTGGCCGCGACCGTGGCGCGGCAGGAAGGCGAGCTTCACACCGTTCAGTTCGCCGAACAGCAACTCGTCCGACGGCGCACCAAAGGGTGATTCGACTTTTTCCCAGCGTTTATTTTCCAACCCTTCAATGTCGTACACACCGCTGCCGCCGATAATGCCTATGCTTGCCTGTCCCATTCTTAACCCCGTTGTCCAATGGGCGTGGATTGAAACAGGAAACCCGATTTTCCTCAAGGATATTTGCCATGTGACTTACCTCACAGACAGAACGAACAATGCCTTTTACCATGCGCCCCTCACTTAACCAAACAACGGAGCACAACATGAAACTGAACGTAGGCGGTATTGATCGTATTTTGCGTATCGTGGCGGGTTTGGCCTTGATTGGGCTGACGCTGGCAGGCGTCATCGGCGCATGGGGCTGGATCGGCGTGGTGCCTTTGCTCACCGGCGCATTCAAACTCTGCCCGCTGTACACAATGATCGGCTTGAACACTTGCCCGATGGACAAGAAATAATTTTTCTTGCACATCCCAACCACGCCCGATTTATCGGGCGTTTTTTATGAAAGAGAATACCGTGATAAATAAATCGTTTACCTTATCCGCGCTGCTTGCACTGTCCGCCACATCCGCCTGGGCCGATGATCTTGGCAAATATCAGGAAGAAAGCCGCACAACGGCGAGCGCGTTCGTCAGCCAATTGGGCGCTGAAAACAAGAAAGCCGTCATGGAAGGCGGCCCCGATGCCGCAGTTAAAGTATGCAAAGAAATCGCGCCCAAAATGGCGAATGAAATTTCGCGCAAACAAGGATGGAAGCTGACCCGCGTCTCGCTCAAAGTACGCAATCCTCTGCTCGGCACAGCCGACGTATGGGAACAAAAAGTTTTGCTGGATTTTGAGAAGCGCATCGCCAAAGGCGAAAAACCCGAAGCGATGGAGTTTGCCGAAATCGTGAAAGAACCTGCCGGCAACTCCTTCCGCTACATGAAAGCCATCGCCCTGCAACCCGGCTGCGTCACCTGCCACGGCACTGCGGAGCAAATTCCCGAGAATGTAAAAGCGCGTCTGGCCGAAGAGTATCCGAACGATAAAGCCACAGGCTTCGTCCCGGGACAGCTACGCGGTGCAATCAGCATCAAGCGTGCCTTGTAAGCACATTAGGGATGTGTATTGCACACCCCGGAGCCGCTTCAACAGCAAATCCGCATTCGCTGCTGAAGCGGCTGCTACAACGCTGGTTCGGATTTAATCGCTGCATCTCATACCGACCTGAAACAGCTTCACGTTATCCCGCCCGCTTTCTTTGGCGTAATACATCGCCACATCGGCATTACCGGTTAACTCGTCTTCAGTGCTGCCGTGCTCGGGATACAGTGCAATGCCGGTGCTGGATGAAATGTTCAGACTCCGATCTGCAATTTCAAACGGCTGGTTAAGCGCATAGCGGATTTTTTCCGCCACCTTCATGGCGTCCGAATCGCTCTCGACAATCGGCAGCAGCACCACAAATTCATCCCCGCCGATACGCGCCACAGTATCGACCTCGCGCACGCAGCCTAGCATCCGGCTCGCCACACCCTGCAATATCTGGTCGCCTATCGCATGGCCGAGGTTGTCGTTAATCGGTTTGAATTTATCGAGGTCGATATACATCAGCGCAAGATGCGCCTTGTCGCGCTTGGCTTGGGCAAGCGCCTGCTGCAGACGGTCAAAAAGCAGCACCCGGTTAGGCAGATCGGTGAGGGCATCGTATTGCGCCTGATGGCGAATGCTCTCCTCGCCCGCCTTGCGCGCGGTGATGTCGGAAAACGCCGCGACATAGTGGGTGAGCTTGCCGTTCGAATCGCGCACTTGCTTGATGGATGCCGACTCGATGTATAACTCGCCGTTTTTGCGACGGTTCCACAACTCCCCGCTCCAGCTTCCGGTCGTGGCGAGTTGCTGCCACAGCTCTTGGTAAAAATCCGGCCCGTGCTTGCCGCTCCCTAGCATGCGCGGATTGCCGCCAATCACATCTTCCGGGAGGTAACCTGTCACGCGGGTAAAGGCCGGATTTACGGTAATGATGCGGTTATCCACATCGCTCACCAGAATAGCCTCATCCACCGTATTGAAAACCGTGCTGGAAAGCCGCATCAACTCTTCGGCCTGCTTGCGCTTGCTCACATCCATAATGTTGCCGAAAACTCGCGAGATCCTGCCGTCGATCAGCTCGGCCTGCCCCGTGGTTCTAATCCATTTTCGAGTCCCCTGTGCTCCGACCAGTTGCATTTCCAGATCGTAAGGCTCGCCCTGATCGACGGCTCTTTTAAAAGCGCGCTCTATCACCACCATGTCCAGCGGCGCAAAAAGTTTGGACACTCTGGCGACATCGTTGGGATCGTAATCCCCGGATAATTCATAGATGCGATAGGTTTCGTCGGTCCAGCGCAAAAGCCGCGTCGCCAGATCGTACTCCCAACCGCCCACTTGGCTGAGTTGCTGGGTTTGTTTAAGAAATGCCTCGTTCCGGCGCAGCGCATCTTCCGCATGTTTGAGCTTGTCAATATCGGTATACGTGCCGATCATACGCAGCGGCTTACCCACCTCGTCACGGCTAACCACCATGCCGCGGTGCAGTATCCATTTCCAGCCGTCATTTTTGTATTGCAGGCGGTGTTCGCTCTGATAGGCGGGCGACTTGCCTTCAAAATATGCCTGCATATCGGCCATCACCCGCGCGATATCGTCGGGGTGTATACGGTTTTTCCACTCGTCGAGATGATCTTTGATCTCGTCTTCGGCATACCCCAGCATCTCTTTCAGACGTTTGGAAAACTTCACCTCGCTGGTCTGAAGATTCCAGTCCCAAACGCCGTCGCCCGCACCTTCCAGCGCAAAGCGCCAACGTTCTTCCGCCTCGTACAGACGCTGCTCAAGCTTGGCACGGCTAATGGCATAACGCATTGACCGGATTAAATCGCCGGCCTGAAACGCGCCTTTAATGAGATAGTCCTGCGCCCCGGCATCCAGTGTCTGCAAGGCAAAATCGGGATCATCATGTCCGGTCAGCACGATAATGGGCAAAGCACCCGCAGCCTGGCGTCCCGCCTGAACCGTGTCCAAGCCGCTCGAATCGGGCAAGGTCAGATCCAGCAGCACGATATCGGGCACTTGCTCGCGCAAATAATTTTTCGCCTCGGCCAGACTTTTCACCCAGACAAGCTCGAATCCGCCGCCGCCCGATAACTTCAGCGATTGCCGCAATAGATGCGCATCGCTTTCGTCATCCTCCACCAGCAAAATCCGGCAGTTTTCATTCATAGACATCTTCGGCCCTTCCCCTGATGCATCACATTCCATCAGGTAGTTCAAAAACAACCATCGCACCGCTTCCGGGCAAATTCTCTATCCATATCCGACCGTGTCGGCTTTCGACAATGCGGCGGGCAATGGATAAGCCGATTCCGGTTCCGCTATCGCGGTTGACCGCACGCAGGCGCTCGAATATTTCAAATACGCGCTCCAGATATTCCGCCGGAATACCGCTGCCGTTGTCGCACACGCGAAAACGACTTAACCCGTCCGCACGTTCGCCGCTGATACGGATACGCGGCGGCACATTCGGATCGGCAGGCAAGCCGTATTGCAGGGCGTTATCCAACAGCAAGCTGAACAAATCCGTCAGCCGCGGACGATCCAGCATCACCTTCGGCAAATTTCCGACCTCCAACTCCACTCGCTGCTGCGACAATTGCTGCGCCAGACTCTCTCTCAATACGGTCAAAACAGCATTACTATCCTCCATCCGGACCTCCCCCCGGGGTGTCGCCGCAGCAAGATAAAGCTGGACATCGCGCACCAGCGTGCGCAGCCGCGACGCATCGCGCTCGATATAGGCCAGCGCGGAAACGATCTCCTCCTCTTTGCCGACAGCAGGCAAAGCCAAGACTTGCGCCTTTAATTGCTGGGTGTAAATACTCAAGCGGCGGGTGGGCTCCATCAGGTGATGGGCGGAAACATCGGCAAACCGGGTAAGGTCAGCATTGGCGCGCACCAGCGCGTCCACCATGCGATCCAAATGGCGTGCGAGAACGCCGATCTCGTCCTCGCGCCCGACATCCGAGCGCAAACCGTTGCGTCCGCGCTCCACCTCTGCCGCAATGTACATCAGGTGATTGAGGCCTTGCGTCAGACTGCGCGCCAGCAATACCGCAACGAGCGACACCACCAGCACGGCAAAGAAAACAAATCCAAGCCATACCTTGTACAAGGTATCCAGATTCGCATTCACCGAGTCCCGCGTCATTTCGACGCATACCCACCCATGATTACGTTCTCCGATCATAACGGGATGCGCAATGACAACCAGATTCTTCCTGCTCAACAGCACCATTGCATCCGTGGTTGGCGAATCGAGCATAGAGCGGCTCATCCGGTCGGTTACAAACAAGCCGACTTCGTCAGCCCGGGTTGACGCCAGTATCTCTCCGCGCAAACTGACAAAATACGCCCGCTGCAAATCGGGTGTCTTGGCAAACCCCTGCACGACCTCCTGCAAACCGACCAAGTCGTTGGCCAGCGCCCACGATGCGCCGCTAATCGAAAGCGCATGCGCCAGCGAAGTCGCGCTTTCATCGGCGGAACGCTGCATGAACTCGCGCTGCTGCTCAAGCAGCAGATAACCGAATCCCAGCAGCAGGGTTAACGAGGCAAAACCGAATCCGGCAATCAATTGTCCGCGGATGGAGTGCCGCCACAAACCGGATATGTAAGATGCGATGTGCATGGGCTTAATAATCCACGTGCCGGACAGTTTCGGAAAATATCTTAAGGAAGTCGCGCACGGGCTGATAGGTTTTGTCCGTCGCCGCTTCGAATTTTGAAATCGGCAGATGGGCCAGCATCTCCCGCCCCTGCTCGCTGCCGTTCAGGCCGAACAGCAGCGAGGCAAATTTTTCGGCCAGCTCCGGCGGCACGTCATTGCGCACCACCCAGCCATTGTTGGGCAGCGTTCCGGTTTGCCATTTAATTTCAAGTTGCGCAGCCTGATCGGGCTGCTCCTGTACAAAAGTTTTCCACGGCACAGGCCACGTTGCCCCTGCCGCAACGTGCCCGCGCAGCACATTCATGATGGAAGATTCTTGCGAGCCGACGTAGAGATTCTCAATGTCTCGATTCACGTCAATGCCGTGTGTATGCAAATAGTATTGAGGCATCATAGTGGCCGCCAGCGCGGTGGCGGCAGGATACGAAACTTTTTTGCCCTTAAGGTCGGTCACCTTATTGATACCGCTATCCCTGCGCACCAGAATGATGCCGCGAAAATTATCGTCATCGCCCATTTTGCCGAACACGCGATAGCCGTGCTTGACCGAGCGCACCGTCTGATACGGATTGGGCATGGCAAAATCAAAGTGACCGCTGTCCAGCTTCTTGTCGAACTCTTCGTAGTTGCGCGAAGCCTCCAACTTAAAGTGCACCCCCGGCATATTGGCCTCGATGTAAGCCACGATGGGGCCGTACACCTCAAACAACCGCTTGGGGTTATGCAACGGATGGATACCGACCACGTATTCTTTTACGCTATCCGCAGCGTGTTCACTCAGGCCGGGCTGGTAGCTTTCTTCCTGCTTACCGCAACCGGTAAACAAAAATATTGCCAGTAACAACAAGTAGTATCGTTTCATCACACCCTCCGTTCGTTTTGCACTTAACTATGGGCGGCAGGTATTAGCTCCCCGCCTCGTGAATCACTTGATTCTGCAATCAACTCGCACAGACAGCTCCCGCTCGTTCAACTCTTTTTTGGCAACCGCGCCAGCACAAACCAGTAGTTGTCCAGTTGGCGCACCGCATCGATGAACTGCTCCATGTCCACCGGCTTGGTGATGTAACCCGCCGCGCCCAGTTTGTAGGAGGAAACCACATCGCGCTCAACGTCGGAGGTGGTGAGCACCACCACCGGAATCGAAGCCAGCGCCGGGTCTTTTTTAATTTCCGCCAAAAATTCGCGGCCGTTCATGCGCGGCATATTGAGATCGAGCAGGATCAAATCGGGCTGCGGCGCATCTTTGTATTTCTCACCCTGTCGACGCAAAAAAGCCAGCGCATCGACACCGTCCAACTCATGGTGCAGCGTACAAAAAACCTTGTTCGTTCTGAGGGCGGAGCGCACCAGATTGGCATCGGCAGGCTCATCTTCCACCAGCAAAATATCGAAAGGCTGGGTGTCATTGCTCAGCATAATTTCCTCTCCGTCAAACAGTTATTGGCAGCGACAAAGCGTGCAAACCGCCAGTGTATTTCCGTCTCAAATCTTAACACGCGCGGATACCCGCCCAACGTACTAGTACTTCAACTTTCCACCTGCGAAGGCAACGGCAATTCAAAAATAAACCGGCTGCCCTTGCCTTCGCCTTCAGACTCAACCCAGATACGACCATCGTGATGTTCAACAATACGCCGGCACAATGCCAGCCCCATACCCGTGCCTTCGAATTTTTCGCGCAGCTGGAGCCGGCTGAAAAATTGAAACAAGTCGCCGATTTGGCGCGGGTCGATACCGATACCGTGGTCGCGCACACTCACCCGCCATTTGCCTTCCGCCACCGACGAGTCGATTTCGATGCGCGGAGTCTGGCCTGGGGCGTGGTAATGCACGGCATTGCCGATCAGATTCTGAAACAGCCGCAACAGTTCGTCGCGGCTGGCAACCACGCGCGGCCACAAGCCGCTCACGCCGATAACGGCATGCGCCTGTATGATGGCCGGTTCCAAAAAACCCAGCGCCTCATCCAGCGGCTCGCGGCTTTCCATCCATTGCATGGCATCGGTCTTGCGCCCGATGCGCGAATATTCCAACAGCGAAACAATCATCGAATCCATGCGCTTGGCACCTTCAAGCGCGAACTTCAAATTGCCCCGATCATCCTCATCCAGCTTGTCTTTCAATCCTATTTGCAACAATTGCAAATGCCCGGTCACCGCCCGCAACGGCTGGCGCATGTCGTGCGACACACTGTAGGCAAAACGTTCCAGATCGGCATTGGAGCGCAGCAATGCCTGCGTTTTTTCTTTCAGGCTATCGTCATTTTTCTTGCGCCCGGAAATATCGCGAATAATACCCAGTGCATGCCAGCCGTTTTTTAACCTGACCGCGGAAATCGACAATTCAACCGGAAACTCTTCCCCGCCTTTGCGCAAGGCGGAAATCTCGAAAGTTTTGCCGATGACATTCCCCTCGCCCGAGTTGAGAAAGTGTTTGAACCCGCTGTGCGCCACCTCGTGATAGCGGACGGGAGTAATAAGCGCATGCAGATTCCGCCCCATCGCCTCCTCTGCCGTGTAACCGAATATTTTTTCCGCGGCCGGATTCCAGTAAACCACTTGCTCCTCATTGCCGATGATCGTAATCGCATCCTGAGCCGCCGTACTAATCAGGCGAAACTTCTCCTCGCTCTCCGACAACTCCTCGCTCCTGCTCTGCAATTCCGCGGTGCGCAGGGCAACCAATTGCTGAAGATTGCTCTGATGCAACCTCAACTCGCTCGTGACTCCCTGCAATTTCCCGATTATGGTTTTAACGTGCTTCACAAAAGGATGAAAGATCAGCATCGCTTCCAGCACCAGCAACATCAGCGTTACCAGCCAGAATATGGTTTCAGCTTTTTGCAGCCTGCCGACGGAGGCCTCACCTTCCCGCTGATACTGGAGCACCATGCGGTCGAGCGAGGTCACCAGAGTCGTCGGCGCGGTCGAGATAATGTGTCTCAGCAGGGGGTGATCCCGGCTGATTGCATCATCATCCAGTTTCAGTAATGCATTCACCGAGGCAATATAAGTTTCGACCTGAGCATCCAGCGCATCGGGGCCGTCGAAATACATCGCGTGCACGGCGGGAGACATGGTGTCGGGCAAACCCATGTCCGGATCGCCCCGGGTCAGACCGTGATGCGAACGCTCCATCAGATTAATCGCCTCCCGCAGCTTGCCGCGAATCGGCGCCCTCTCAGCTTTGGGGGAATTGGCCAGCAGGTTTGAAAACAAGGCCGTCCGCTGGAGATCGGAAGAGCGTCGTGTAGGGAAAGAGTGTAGATCTCGGTGGTCGCCGTATCATTAAAAAAAAA
>FZPW01000055.1_pt1 | contig 26572 bp, 27 predicted proteins | sample 1534771 | NCBI WGS metagenome assembly FZPW01 (sample SAMEA104161894, study PRJEB21768) | metagenome | biome: subterrestrial habitat; feature: phreatic zone; material: underground water | place: France | collected 2016-06-01 | depth 60 m | reverse complement strand
TTTTTTTTTAATGATACGGCGACCACCGAGATCTACACTCTTTCCCTACACGACGCTCTTCCGATCTCTTGGTCGTGCCACAGTCAGCCGTTTCTCCGACGGCGAAATCATGGTCGAGATTCTCGAGCATGTGCGCGGCAAAGACGTGTTTGTTTTGCAATCCACCTGTGCTCCGACCAACGATAGTTTGATGGAAGTGATGGTGATGGTTGACGCGCTCAAGCGCGCCTCCGCCGGTCGTATCACCGCAGCGCTGCCGTATTTCGGCTATGCGCGCCAAGATCGCCGTCCTCGTTCCGCGCGTGTGGCGATTACCGCCAAAGTCGTGGCGGACATGCTGACCAGCGTCGGCGTAGACCGCGTGTTGACCATGGACTTGCACGCCGACCAGATTCAGGGCTTCTTCTCGATCCCGGTTGACAATATTTATGCCGCGCCGATTTTGTTGTCGGACGTGTGGAAACAAAACTATCCCAACCTGATCGTGGTTTCGCCGGATGTCGGCGGCGTGGTGCGCGCTCGCGCGCTGGCCAAGCGTCTGGAATCCGATCTGGCGATTATCGACAAACGCCGCCCCAAGCCGAACGTGGCAAAGGTGATGAACATTATCGGCGATGTCGAAGGCCGTACCTGCATCATCATGGACGACATGGTGGATACCGCGAACACTTTGTGCGAAGCGGCCAACGCGCTGAAAGAAAAGGGCGCTGCCCGCGTGATCGCTTACTGTACCCATCCGGTGCTGTCCGGTCCGGCGATTGATCGCCTGAACAGTTCGGCGATCGACGAGCTGGTGGTCACCGACACCATCCCGCTGCGCGAAGAAGCCCGCAACTGCAAGCGCATCCGCCAGTTGAGCGTGGCCGAGTTGATGGCCGAAACGATGCGCCGTATTAACGTGGAAGAGTCGGTTAGCTCGCTGTTCATGGAATAAATTTCGCATCAGCCGTGTTGGCTGATGTACAACCCGAACCTTCTGGTCGCGGAAGGTTCTTTAGAAGTGGAGAAGTAAAATGGCAATCGAAATCGCAGCAGCAAAACGTCAAGCGCAAGGAACGGGTGCGAGCCGCCGTCTGCGCAAAGCGAACCGCGTTCCCGGCGTTGTTTACGGCGCAGGCGAAGCAACCATGATCGACCTCGATCACAACACTCTGTACTACGCATTGCGTAACGAAGCGTTCCACGCTTCTGTTCTGTCTTTGGACTTGGACGGCAAGAAAGAATCCGTGCTGTTGCGCGACTTCCAGATGCACCCATTCCGCCAGCAAGTGCAGCATATCGACTTCCAGCGCGTTGACGCGAAGAAGAAGATTCACATGAAGGTGCCTTTGCACTTCATCAATGCTGATGTTGCTCCCGGCGTGAAGGCCAGTGGCGGCGTTGTTAGTCACGTGTTGAATGAATTGGAAATCGCCTGCTTGCCGGCTGCACTGCCTGCATCTATTGAAGTGGATTTGGCCTCGCTGGACTTGGCTCACCCCATCCACGTGTCCGACATCAAGCTGCCCAAGGGCGTTGAAGTTGCAGGCCATCACCACGCTTCCGACGCGGTTGCCACCGTGCAAGTGCCGCGCGGTGCTGTTGAAGCTGCCGCTGCTGCTGCCGAAGCTGCTCCAGCTGCCGACGCGAAGCCTGCTGCAAAAAAATAATCGTCGCTTAAGCGTCGTTATTTTGAAAAGCTCGTCATGCCAACTCAAAAAGCATGACGGGCTTTTTTCATCATGAGTGAAATAAAACTGATTGTGGGTCTGGGCAATCCCGGACGCGAATACGAAGCCACGCGGCATAACGCGGGGTTCTGGTGGGTGGACGAGCTGGCGCGTTTGCATAACGCGAACTTCAAAGCCGACAGCAAGTTTCACGGTTTGATCGCGCGTGCGAATCTGCACGGGCATGAAGCGCACCTGCTCAAGCCGCAGACCTTTATGAATGTCAGTGGTCGTGCGGTCGGCGCGGTGGCGCAGTTCTACAAAATTGAACCGGCGCAGATACTGGTGGTGCACGACGAGCTCGACCTGCCGCCGGGCAGCGCCAAGCTCAAGATGGGCGGCGGCCACGGCGGGCACAACGGCCTGAAAGACATCATCGCGCACCTCGGCAGCAAAGAGTTCTGGCGCTTGCGCATTGGTGTCGGCCATCCCGGCGACCGGGCAGAGGTGGTCAATTTTGTGTTGAACGCGCCGCGCAAAGAAGAGCAGGTGTTAATCAACGAAGCGATGCAGCACGCGCAGGATGTCGCGCCGCTCATCATCGAAGGCAAACTGGACGCAGCGATGCTAAAGCTGCATAGCAACTAACCAAGGAATCAAACATGAGTCTCAAGTGCGGTATCGTCGGTCTCCCCAATGTGGGCAAATCCACGCTGTTCAATGCGCTGACCAAAGCGGGCATCGCTGCGGAAAATTATCCCTTCTGCACTATCGAGCCTAACGTCGGCATCGTTGAAGTGCCCGATCCGCGCATGGACGAACTGGCCAAGATCGTGAAGCCGCAGCGCATGCAGCCCGCCATCGTCGAGTTTGTCGACATCGCGGGGCTGGTCGCGGGCGCGTCCAAAGGCGAAGGCTTGGGCAACCAGTTTCTCGCCAATATCCGCGAGACCGATGCCATCGTGAATGTGGTGCGCTGCTTTGACGACGAGAACGTGGTGCACGTGGCGGGCAAGGTTGATCCGTTGTCCGACATCGAGGTGATTCTCACTGAGTTGGCACTGGCTGACCTCGCCGTGGTGGAACGTACCATCCAGCGTGACGGCAAGAAAGCCAAGTCTGGCGACAAGGATGCGCAGAAGCTTGTGGCGACACTGGAGAAGCTGCTGCCGCATTTGAACGAAGGCAAACCCGCGCGCACGTTCGCATTGAGCGATGAAGAAAAAATCATCATCAAGCCGCTGTGCCTGCTTACCATCAAGCCCGCGATGTATGTCGGCAACGTGCTGGAAGACGGTTTTGAAAACAATCCGCATCTGGACCGTTTGCGTGAACACGCGTCCAAAGAGGGCGCACCTGTGGTTGCGCTGTGCGCCAAGATCGAACAGGAATTGGCCGACCTCGATGACGCCGACAAAATAGAATTCCTCGCTGACCTGGGGCTGGATGAGCCCGGCCTGAATCGCCTGATCCGCACCGGCTACGATCTGCTTGGTCTGCAAACCTACTTCACCGCCGGAGTGAAGGAGGTGCGCGCTTGGACCATTCACAAGGGCGACACCGCACCGCAAGCCGCCGGTGTGATTCACACCGACTTCGAGAAGGGTTTCATTCGTGCGCAGACGATTTCTTTTGCCGATTTCATCGCCTGTGGCGGCGAAGCGGGGGCGAAAGAAAAAGGCAAGATGCGCGTGGAAGGAAAAGATTATGTCGTGCAGGATGGCGACGTGATGAACTTCTTGTTTAACGTCTAAACATTCATCTGCTCTGTTGTTTGTGTTGGCGGTGCGCATGATGCGCGCCGGATATGTTTGATCGTGCCGGCAGATAGAGGGGCGCACTTGAGTACTCAACCAGAGAAAAGCAAAATCGTCGAAGTCTCGGCAGCGGTTTTGCAAAAGTCCGATGGCTCGTTTCTTCTTGCTCAGCGTCCTGCCGACAAAATCTGGGCCGGATACTGGGAGTTTCCAGGCGGAAAAGTTGAAGCCGGCGAGACCGCGCACCATGCTTTGGTGCGCGAGCTGCAAGAAGAATTGGGCATTGAAGTACAAACTGCCTATCCGTGGCTTACGCGAATATTCACTTATCCTCATGCAACCGTACGGTTGCGTTTCTTTCGGGTGACTGAATGGACCGGGGAATTGCACCCGCATGAGGGGCAGCAGTTTTCTTGGCAACACCCCGGCGAGGTTTGCGTGGCTCCGATTCTCCCCGCTAATGCGCCAATCCTGCGCGCACTGGAGTTGCCCGCGTTGTATGCGATCAGCAATGCCGCCGAACTCGGCGTAGATGCGTTTCTGGACAGCTTGCAAGCCAGGTTGGATGCGGGGTTGCGGCTGGTGCAACTGCGCGAAAAAAAATTGCTGCGCGAGGAGTTGCGCGCATTGGCGATTCGAGTCGTGGCACAGGCTCACGCGCGCGGCGCGAAGGTGTTGCTCAATGGTGATGCGGAGCTGGCGCAGGAGGTGGGCGCTGACGGCGTGCAGTTGACCTCCACGCAACTCGCCGAACTGACTGAGCGTCCCTCCGTGGATTGGTGTGCTGCTTCGTGCCACAACGAAGAAGAGTTGCGCCGTGCGGAGGCATTGGGGTGCGATTTCGCGTTGCTGAGTCCGGTGTTGCCGACGCAATCTCATCCGGGGGCGCCGCATTTGGGCTGGGATCACTTTGCCGCGATTGCCGCGGGAGCCTCTATTCCGGTGTACGCGCTGGGCGGGTTAACGCATGCGGATATGCATGCCGCATGGTCACGTGGTGCACACGGTATTGCCTTGTTGCGTCAGGCTTGGATTTCCTGATCGCCGGAATCTCTTTCGCGCACTTCGACGCGATACTCCTCGTTCGCCCATTTGCCCAGATCAATCATTTTGCAGCGTTCGCAGCAAAACGGGCGGTAGCGGTTGGAGGTATCCCAGACGTGTTCTTTGCCGCATTGCGGGCACGCAACGACGGGTGGTTTGGTGGAGGTCATTACAGGGAGCAGAAGGTGAGTTCGAACGGTACGTCGTTGTCGTAGAGCGTGGTTTTTGCAGCGTAGTCGGCGGTAACGAAGCGGATGTTCAGCGCGTATTTGTTGGCGCTGACTTCGGGAATGCACGGCACGGAGGTGTCGAGGTTGATGCTCAACATCTGCGCGACTTTGCCGCCCTGCATTTGCTGGAAGCTGCCGCGCAACGCGGTGAAGTGATGCATCTTGCCGCTTTCGCGCAGCAGTTTGAGAATAATGCTCAAGCCTTCGTGCAAGGGCAGCATGGGATCCAGCCATGAGCGCAGATGCTCGCGGCGTTTTTCGACGGACTGGTGTTGCCAGTAGTGGTAGGACGGCAGGTCGAATTCGCACACGCCGCCGGGGATGCAGGCGCGCTGTTTGATGCCCATCAGCCATTCGTTGTCGCGCAGGTGCTGGCCGATTTTGCCGTTCATGGCCAGCAGGTCGGCGCTGGCGGTTTCGATTTCCCCCAGAATGGCATCCAGCGCGGCTTCGGAGATCTCCGGGTTGCTGTGCAGCGAGGCGAGGACTTTTTTCTGGCGTTCGAGTTCTTGCAGCAGGTCGGACTTCAGGTCGGCGCGCGCCGCGACTTCGAGAATTTCAAACAGAACGCCGAGGGCGGCATGGTGGTCGAGGCTATCGTCGCGCCCGATGAAAATTTCAATCCGATAGAAGAGGTCCTCAAGGCGCAGCAGGGTGCGTACACGTTCGTTCAGAGGAAACTCGTAGCTAATCATCTTGAGAAGTCGAGAGGGCGGTTAAATTTAATTGGTGCGGAAGATATATGGAGTGTCGCATTGCGTCAATCGCTTCCGGCTGCAATTGTCAAATATTTTTTATTTAGTTGTGCCACTTGGGCGAAAAGCGCGGGCAAATCGGTATCGTTGCGGATGAGGTCGTCCGCCAAAGCCAGCCGTTGGGGGCGGGAAATTTGCTGGGCGATGATGGCCTGCGCGCTCTCCCGGCTCAGTCCGCTGCGCTGCATGGTGCGGACGATCTGGGTTTCTTCCGGGCAATCGACCGCGAGGGTGCGGTGCAACCAGCCTTGGTAACCTTGAGTCTCAAATAGCAGGGGGACGACCACCAGCGTATAGGGGGCGGCGGTGGGCGCTTCGGCCAGTTGCCTTGATTGCTGGCGGATGAGCGGATGCAGGATTGCTTCCAGTTTTTGTTTTTCCGCAGGATGGGCAAAGATCAAGACGCGCATCTTATTGCGGTCGAGCGCGCCGCTGCCGTCGATGTATTCGGCACCGAAAGCCTCACGTATTGCGGCAATGGCCGCTCCGCCGCAGCGCGTGAGGGCGCGCGACAGCTCGTCGGTGTCGATGATGCGCGCGCCGAGTTGTTCGAACAGCGTCGCCACGGTGGTTTTTCCACTGCCGATGCCGCCGGTCAGGCCGATCAATAAGTGTGTGTGGGCGGCCTCGCGGCTCATGGCATCGCGATGAATTGCAGGTAGCTTTGTGTGATGGGTGCGCCCCAGAACAAGGCGATCAGGCCGCCGCCCGCAAGATAGGGGCCGAACGGAATGGGAATGTCTCGGCCGTGTTTGACCGCAACGATCAGCGTAATACCGACAACTGCGCCGACCACGGACGAAAGCAAAATCACCAGCGGCAGCATCTGCCAACCCAGCCAGGCGCCGATGGCGGCCAGCAGCTTGAAGTCGCCGTAGCCCATCCCCTCTTTACCGGTGGTGAGTTTGAATAGCCAGTACACGCTCCACAGCACCAGATAACCCGCGATTGCGCCGATCACCGCGTTGGAGAGGCTGGTGAAAGTGCCGGACAGGTTGCACAGCAGTCCGAGCCAGAGCAACGGCAGGGTGATGTCATCGGGCAACAGTTGGGTGTCGAGGTCGATGCAGGTCAGCGCGATGAGCGCCCAGACAAACAGGATGGCGGCAACTGCGGCCATGCCGAAGCCGAAGTGCCAAGCCGCGTAGGCGCTCAGGATGCCGCTGATGGCCTCCACCACGGGATAGCGTATTGAAATGGGCGCGCCGCAGCCTTTGCATTTACCGCGCAAAAATAGATAACTGATGACCGGGATGTTTTCCAGCGCGCCGATCTTGTGGTTGCAGTGCGGGCAGGCGGAGCGCGGTGTTGACAGATTGTACGGGGCTTCTTCTTTGACCGCCGCACCGGAAAGTTCCGCGCACTGCGCCCGCCAGTCGCGCTCCATCATTTTGGGCAGGCGGTGGATGACAACGTTGAGAAAACTGCCGACCAATAATCCGATGATGCCGGAGATGGCGATGAACAGGGGCGGATAGGTTTGCAGGTCTTGAAGGAAGGTCATTGCGGTATCTGTTTGGTTTATAAAAAAGGCGCGACCATCGGGCGCGCCTTTTGTTTGATTATGTCTTTTTAGACAACTTGTCCCATCTTGAAAATTGGCAGATACATGGCAATCACCATGCCGCCAATCAGGGTACCCAGCACTACCATGATGATCGGTTCCATCAGGCTGGAAAGCGCTTCAACCGCATCGTCGACCTCGGCTTCGTAGAAGTCGGCGACCTTGGATAGCATGCTGTCGATGGAGCCTGACTCTTCACCGATAGCGACCATCTGCAACACCATGGCGGGAAATACGTTGGTGTTTTGCATGGCGACAGTGAGGCTGCTGCCGGTAGTGACTTCGCGCTGAATGGCTTTGGTGGCATCGAAATAGACCGCATTGCCCGCCGCGCCGGCGACCGAGTCGAATGCTTCAACCAACGGTACGCCTGCGGCAAACATGGTAGACAGGGTGCGGGTCCAGCGTGCGATGGTGGCTTTGCGCACCAGCGCGCCGAAGATTGGGAGTTTTAGCATCAGGGTGTCCATGGTGCGTTGCAGGGCTTTGCTGCGCTTCCATGTGTAAAAGAACCAGTACAGGCCGCCGCCTATCCCGCCGAATATTGCCCACCACCATTGGACGAAGAAATCGGACATCGCCATGACAACCAAGGTCGGCGCGGGCAAGTCGGCACCGAAGCTGGAGAATAGTTCTTTGAATGCCGGGATCACGAAAATCATGATGACTGCGGTGATGACGAACGCTACAACGATAATGGAAACTGGATAAAACAGCGCGGATTTGATCTTGCTCTTGATGGCTTGGATTTTTTCTTTGTAGGTGGCCAAGCGATCCAGCAGGCTATCCAGAATACCGGCTGCTTCACCCGCGCCGATCAGGTTGCAAAAGAGCTCGTCGAAATAGAGCGGGTACTTGCGGAAGGCCTGTTCCAAGCTGCTGCCGGTTTCAACATCGGTTTTAATGTCCATCAGCAGGCGAGCCACAGCTGGATTGTCATGTCCCTTGCCGACGATATCGAACGCCTGCAGCAGCGGAACGCCGGATTTAAGCATGGTCGCGAGTTGCCGAGTAAATAGAGTGACGTCTTTTTCGGTGACTTTTCCGCTGCCGCCCGAACTCTTTTTAACTTTGGTAACAGTGATGCCTTGGCGGCGCAAATGAGCGGAGACGCTGGCCTCACCTGCGGAGCGCATTTCACCTTTGATAATTTTTCCGCCCTTGTCTTTTCCTTCCCAGACATAGAGCGTTTCTTTGGTTTTTGCCGCTTTATTTGCAGTAGCCATATTGTCTCTCCAGCTCAAGAATCACGACAACTGATTAAAATTATTAACAAGTTCCACCAATTGGCGGGATTATAAAGGTTTTTTGCATCGTGCAGGTCTTTGCACTTGCAGTAAAGGAACTAAGACACATTAGGTTTCGCGTGCGAAGCAACGAAAATTCGTGCAACTTTTACTACCCGATCCTGAGTTTGCATGATCTCGATGGGGTAGCCGCTGATCTTCAAGCTGGTGCCCGCTTCCGGAATATCTTCAAGATGTTCAAGGATTAGTCCATTCAGAGTCTTTGCGCCATCGAGCGGAAAGTTCAGTCCCATCTTGCGATTTAGATCGCGCAACAGGGTGCTTCCCTCAATAAACAGGCTGCCGTCTTCCTGACGGAAATACTTGCCGGTTTGTGCGGGCGACTGCGTAGTGAAGTCACCTACGATTTCTTCCAGAATATTTTCGAGTGTGACCAAGCCGAGCAACTCGCCGTACTCATCCACGATCAAGCCGAGACGCAGTTGGCGTTCCTGAAAATGTTGTAACTGGGTGAGCAGGGTGGTGTTGGTCGGGATGAAATACGGTTCCAGCAGCAGTTCGCGCAATTCTTCCTTGCTGAAAGTTTCGTGCTGCAGCAGCGAGAGTGATTTGCGTACATGCAGAATGCCGATGATATTGCTTTGGGAGTCCTCGTAAATCGGGAGTAGTGTGTGGTGGCAAGTCGCCAGTTGCTGTCTCAGCAATTCGGTATCGGCATTGATGTCCAGCGCTTCGATTTGGTTGCGCGGAATCATCACATCGTTGACAGCGACACGCTCCAGATCTACAAGATTGAGCAGCATCTTTTGATGCTTGTGCGGCAGGAATTGTTCGGCTTCCAGCACCAGCATGCGCACCTCTTCCAAGCTCACTTTTTGTTTGCTCTGGTCGGTTTGCACTTTGATACGTAACAGGCCGAGCGCGCCGCGCACGATCATCGTGGCGATAAAAACCACGGGATAAAACAACTTGATGAAAAATGACAGTGCATAGCTGGCCAATAAGGCAACCCGCTCGGGATGGCTGGCTGCAATTACCTTGGGCATGATTTCGCTGAACACCAAAATCACAAAAGTGATCGTGAGCGTGCCAACAATAAGTGCGGTACTGTTATCGTGCCCGAACAGGCGCAGCACAATGATTTCTGTGAGCGTCGCCGCCGCGACATTCAATAGTGTATTGCCGAACAAAATGGAGCCGAGCAGCTTGTCGGTTTGTGCCAATAACTTAGAGGTGAGCTTCGCGCTCTTGTTGCCTTTGCGTACCAGATGATTCAGGCGATGGCGGTTCAGCGCCATCATGCTGGTCTCGGAAGACGAAAAAAAACCGGAAAGTATGAGGATAACTACGAGGGCCAAAAACAGCGTGCCCAGTGAGAACTCGTCCAAAGCGTAATGCCTGTATTAAAGAGAAGCATGAAGTATCGGGGGGGCGGCTGGGGTGTGTCAAGAAACGGGGGCCGGGCGAATCCGCGCTTTTCTTAATTCCGAGTTCTAGCTCCTGCATCCTGCTTATAAGCCCACATCATCAATCCTCCACCTACTAACACCATCGGCAGGCTCAACCATTGCCCCATGCTGACGCCGAAAGTCATCAGGCCGAAAATGCCGTCATCCGGTGTGCGGGTGAATTCGGCGAGGAAGCGGAAGCAGCCGTAAGCGGCAATCGACAAGCCGAGCACCGCGCCGGTCGGGCGCGGCTTGCGCGAATACAACCAGAGCAGGGTGAACAATGCGACACCTTCGAGCGCGAACTCATACAGCTGCGAGGGGTGGCGGGGCAGATTGTCCACGTTCGGGAACACCATGCCCCACGGCACATCGGTCGGTCGCCCCCACAATTCGGCATTGATGAAATTGCCGACGCGGCCAAAGGCCAGCCCCGGCGGGGTGAGCGGGGCAACAAAATCCATCAGCGCCAGCCAGCGGATATTGCGGCTGCGCGCGAATAGCGCCATCGCCACCAATACACCGAGGAAGCCGCCGTGGAACGACATGCCGCCTTCCCATACGGCGAGAATTTTGGCCGGATGCGAAAAGTAATAGCCGGGGTTGTAGAACAGCACCTCGCCCAAGCGCCCGCCTGCGATGACGCCGATTACGCCGTAAAACAGCAGGTCGTCTAGAAACTTGTCGTCCCAGCCGGGACGGTTCAACGTGCGCAGGCGTTTCTTGCCCAGCCAGATGAATGTCACAAAGCCGAGCAAATACATCAACCCATACCAGTGGATGCCGAAGGAGCCTAGATGGATGGCGACGGGGTCAAATTGCGGATGAACGAGCATAGGGCGAATCGGTTAGAATTGGTTTTCCAGATTATACGTGCTTCAACCTTTAGCGAGAGACATCATGCCCCAATACCGTTCCCGTACCTCCACCCACGGCCGCAACATGGCCGGTGCCCGCTCCTTGTGGCGCGCCACCGGCATGACCGAAGGCGACTTCGGCAAGCCCATCATCGCCATCGCCAACTCCTTCACCCAGTTCGTTCCGGGTCACGTTCACCTCAAGGATATGGGGCAACTGGTGGCGCGCGAGATAGAGAAAGCGGGCGGCATCGCCAAGGAATTCAACACTATCGCTATCGACGACGGCATCGCCATGGGGCACGACGGCATGCTGTATTCGCTGCCCTCGCGCGACCTGATCGCCGACTCGGTGGAATACATGGTGAACGCGCATTGCGCTGACGCGCTGGTGTGCATCTCCAACTGCGACAAGATCACCCCTGGCATGCTGATGGCCGCGATGCGTTTGAACATTCCCGTGATTTTTGTTTCCGGCGGGCCGATGGAGGCGGGCAAGGTCAACTGGCAGGGCAAGGTGAAAGGGTTGGATTTGGTGGATGCAATGGTCGCCGCTGCCGACAGCCGGGTGAGCGATGAAGAGGTGGATGCTATCGAGCGTTCCGCCTGCCCGACTTGCGGCTCCTGCTCCGGCATGTTCACGGCCAATTCGATGAACTGCCTGACCGAGGCATTGGGCTTGAGCTTGCCTGGCAACGGTTCGCTGGTCGCAACGCATGCCGAGCGCAAGCAGTTGTTCTTGCGCGCTGGTCGTCTGATTGTCGATCTCGCCAAGCGCTATTACGAGCAGGACGATGCCTCGATTCTGCCGCGCAGCATTGCCACCTTCGATGCGTTCGAGAACGCGATGACGCTGGACATCGCGATGGGCGGCTCGACCAATACCGTGTTGCACCTGCTGGCCATTGCGCGCGAAGCGGGCGTGGATTTCACCATGAAGGATATGGATCGCTTGTCGCTGCATGTGCCGACCTTGTGCAAGGTTGCCCCCTCGTCCGAATACCACATGGAGGACGTGCACCGCGCGGGCGGCATTGTCGCCATCTTGGGTGAGCTGGATCGCGCCGGTTTGTTGCACGGAGAAGTCGGCAGCGTACACAGCAAGAATTTGCGCGAAGGTCTTAAGCAGTGGGACATCGCGCTGACCCAAGACGAAGCGGTGAAGAAGTTCTATCGCGCCGCGCCCGGCGGTATCGCAACCACGATCGCTTTCTCGCAATCCATGCTTTATCCTGAACTGGATGCCGACCGCGCCAAGGGCTGCATCCGCGACAAGGCGCATGCCTATTCGCAGGATGGCGGCCTCGCCGTGCTGCACGGCAACATCGCGCTGGACGGCTGCATTGTGAAGACGGCGGGTGTGGATGAAAGCATCCTCAAGTTCAGTGGACGTGCGCGCGTGTTCGAGAGTCAGGACGCGGCAACCGCAGGTATTCTCGCCGACCAGATCGTGGCGGGCGATGTGGTCATCATCCGTTACGAAGGCCCCAAAGGCGGCCCCGGCATGCAGGAGATGTTGTATCCGACTTCGTACCTAAAATCGAAAGGCTTGGGCAAAGCCTGTGCGCTGCTCACCGACGGGCGTTTCTCCGGCGGCACCTCCGGCTTGAGTATCGGCCACGCTTCGCCGGAAGCGGCCAGCGGCGGCGCGATCGGGCTGGTGCAGGAAGGTGATCGCATCGAGATCGACATTCCCAATCGCACCATCAATCTGGCGATCAGTGATGCCGAATTGGCGGCACGCCGCGCGGCAATGGAAGCAAAAGGCAAGCTGGCATGGAAGCCCGCCGCCGAGCGTCCGCGCAAAATATCGGCGGCATTGCGCGCTTACGCGGCGATGGTGACCAGCGCCGATAAAGGCGCGGTGCGCGATGTGTCGCAGGTTGAAAAATAATTCAGCCGTGCAGAGGCGATGATGCAAGCCATATTGATAGCAAATCCCAAAGGCGGTAGCGGCAAGACCACGCTGAGTACCAATATCGCCGGATATTTGGCATCAACCGGCAAGCATGTGGCGTTGCTCGACCTGGATCGGCAAAAGTCGGCCAACCTCTGGTTGGCGCAGCGCGACAGTAGTTTGCCCATTATCTGGCCGATGCAGGAGGGGGTAAAAAAAGACAGGCAGGCTGATGTGCTGGTGATTGATTCCCCCGCAGGTTTGCATGGTAAAAATCTGGAGCATGCCATTAAGCTGGTGCATAAAGTGGTGGTGCCGGTTGCGCCATCGTTGTTCGATATTCAGGCCAGCCACGAATTTTTGAGCGCGCTGAGCAAGGAGAAGGCTGCGCGCAAGGGGCGTATCCATATCGGGGTTGTGGGTATGCGCATGGCGCCGCGCACGCGGGCGGCGGCTACTTTGGAGCAGTTTCTCGGGCAGCTCGATTTGCCGGTGCTGGCCTACTTGCGCGAGGCGCAAGTCTATGTAAACGCGGCATTTGAAGGCAAAAGCATCTTTGATGTAGCTCCTCATCTGGCGCAAGATGATTTAGCGCAGTGGGGCGAGTTAGTCCAATGGCTGGAAAGCGACAGCGCGTCAACTTGATTGATGCTGTCGGCGTTATTGGCTTACCACGGCAAAGCAGGTTTGCAAAGTCAGTGGAGTTGTTTAGAATGCGTGCGGGGTGATAATCCCAAATTCTAATGATGTTCAAACTATAGGGAGAGACTATGAAATCCGTTTTGGTTAGCATGATCGCTGCAGCAGGTCTGATGGTTGCTGGTTCCGCAATGGCTGTTGATATGCCTGCAGATGGCAAAGCAAAGTGCGGCGCTTGCCACAAGATCGACGCTAAGCTGGTTGGTCCGGCTTGGAATGACGTTGCGAAGAAGTATGCTGGCGACAAAGACGCTGCCAGCAAGATCGCTGCAAACGTAACCAAGGGTGGTCAGTTTGGCTGGAAGATGGGCACAATGCCTGCTAAGGGCTTGGGCGCTAATGATGCACAAATCCAAGCTTTGGCTAAGTTCATTTCTGAACTGAAGTAAGCTGTTGGTAGTAGAAAATAAGGCCGGCGTTTACGTCGGCTTTATTTTTCCAGTTGGACGTGTTTTGAAACCGGAGGATATTTTGAAGAAACAAGTTATGTTTAGTGTGCTGTGTGCAAGCCTGTTGGTTGCCTGTGGCAGCAAAGAAGAAAAATCCTCGGTGAATGCGGCTCCAATGCCTCAACCTGTTGTGCCAACCGTATCGAAAAATGCGCCTGATGAAAATGTGGCTGCAGCTGACGGTATGCCGGTATTGGCCAGAAAATACAATTGCACGGCGTGCCATGCGATCGACAAAAAAGTGGTCGGTCCGGCTTGGATGGATGTGTCCAAGAAGTACAAGGGGCAAGATGTGGAAGCCAAGCTGATTGCCAAAGTCTCCAAGGGAGGCAGCGGTTCGTGGGGCTCTATGCCCATGCCGCCCAACGATCAGGCAGGAATCAAGCAAGAAGACATGAAAGAGCTGGTGAAATTTATTTTGGCGCTGGCCAAGTAATTGACATCAACTGTTCGGAAAGCCGGCGCAAGCCGGCTTTTTTATTGCCGCTCAAATTGACAAGGACAAGGTGGCTACGCATAATCCCGCCGTTATTTTGCCTACCGGACACACCTTATGTTGCCCAATCAAATTCGTCTGTTACTTGCCTTGACTGCCGCCGCCGCGCTGACTGCCTGCGGCAAAACCGAAACTCAGGCGACCGCGCCGCAAGACGCCAACGAACTGGTGGTGAAGATCGGCGCCTCCGCGCCGCTCACCGGCCCGCAAGCCCACATCGGCAAAGATAACGAAAACGGTACGCGCATGGCAATCGACGACGCCAATGCCAAAGGCATCACCATCGGCGGCAAAAAAGTCCGCTTCGAGTTGTTGAGCGAAGACGATCAGACCGACCCCAAAGCCGCGACCATCGTGGCGCAGAAGCTGGTGGATGCCAAAGTGAACGGCGTCATCGGCCACCTGAATTCCGGCACCACCATCCCCGCCTCGCGCATCTACAGCGACAACGGCATCCCGCAAATCTCCCCGTCCGCCACTGCAGTGGCCTACACCGCGCAAGGATTCAAGACCGCCTTCCGCGTGATGGCGAACGACGCGCAGCAGGGAAAAGCGCTGGGCGAATATGCGACGCAAAAACTGGGCGCGAAAAAAATCGCGGTACTGGATGACCGCACCGCTTATGGTCAGGGTATCGCGGACGAGTTCGTGAAATCCGCGCAAGCGGGCGGCGCGCAGATCGTGGCGCGCGAATACACCACCGACAAGGCCGTCGATTTCGCCGCTGTGCTGACCGCCATCAAAGGCAAACAGCCCGACCTGATTTTCTTCGGCGGTATGGACCCGCAGGGCTCGCCTATGGTCAAGCAATTGCGCGGTCTGGGCATGAAGACGCAATTCATGATGGGCGACGGCGGCTACACGCCGAAGTTTATCGACAACGCCGGTGCGGCAGCCGAAGGCACTTACGCCTCCTTGCCCGGCGTACCGCTGGACAAGATGCAGGGCGGGCGCGATTTCGCCAGCCGCTACGAAGCACAGTTCAAGCAGCCTATCCAACTCTATGCGCCGTATTGCTACGACGCCGTGAACGTGATGATCGCCGCGATGCAAAAAGCCGGTTCCGCCGAGCCCGCCAAATACCTGCCGGAAATCGGCAAGACCGTGCACGAGGGCGTGACTGCCAAAATCGCCTTCGACGAAAAGGGCGACCTCAAAGGCGGCGCGGTGACGCTGTATCAAGTGCGCCAAGGCAAGTGGCAGGCGGTGGAAACCATGGGCGGCAACGCGCCGTGATTTTGTCTCGCATAACCCGAAGCGACACCTCGTGTGTCGCTTTTTCTTTGTAGAACTTCGTGGATATTTTTCTTCAGCAAATCATCAACGGCCTCGTGCAGGGCAGCGTGTATGCGCTGGTCGCGCTGGGCTACACCATGGTGTACGGCATTCTCGGCCTGATTAACTTCGCGCACGGAGAAGTGGTGATGGTCGGCGCGATGGTCGCGCTCACCGCGCTGCAAACCTTGCTGGCCGCCGCCTTCGCGCCCGTACTGGCCGTGCTGTTCAGTCTGATGCTCGCCGTTGCTGCGTGCATGGCACTGGGTTACGGCATCGAGCGCGTCGCTTACCGCCCGCTGCGCAATGCGCCGCGTCTCGCACCGCTCATCACCGCCATCGGCGTTTCCATCGTGCTGCAAAATCTGGCGATGATGATCTGGGGGCGTGAGTACCACGCTTTCCCCATGCCGTTTACTAACGACCTGCACGCATTGAATGGTGCCATCATCAGCGATGTGCAAATCGCCATCGTGCTGATCGCGCTGGCGATGATGGCGGGCTTGATGCTACTGATCCACCGCAGCCGCTTCGGCCGCGCCATGCGCGCCGTGGCGGAAAACCCGTCCGCCGCCGCGCTGATGGGCGTGGACATCAACCGCGTGATTTCCGCCACCTTCATGCTTGGCTCCGCGCTCGCCGCCGTGGCGGGTTTCATGGTCAGTGCCAACTACGGCATCGTGCATTACTACATGGGTTTCATGCTCGGCCTGAAAGCCTTTACCGCCGCGGTGCTGGGCGGCATCGGCAACCTGCGCGGCGCGATGCTGGGCGGCGTGGTGCTGGGGCTGATCGAAAGTCTGGGCGCGGGCTACATCGGCGACCTTTCCGGCGGTTTCTTCGGCAGCAACTATCAGGACGTGTTCGCCTTCTTCGTGCTGATCGCGGTGCTGGTGTTCAGGCCGTCGGGTTTATTGGGAGAGCGTGTTGCAGAGCGTGCATAGAAATTATTTTGTAGGTCGGGTTAGCGTTTTTTGCGTAACCCGACAATGCTCATGTTGGGTTACGCGATGAAGCCGCTAACCCAACCTACAAAATCTGCGCCGAAAATGGCCGCGATTTCTATTGCGCTGCTGGTGCTGCCCTTCATCATCGACTCCCTGCTCGGCCACGGCTGGGTGCGCATCGCCGATTTCGCGCTGCTCTACATCATGCTGGCGCTGGGCTTGAACATCGTGGTCGGCTACGCGGGCTTGCTCGATTTGGGCTACATCGCCTTCTTCGCGGTCGGCGCTTACACCTACGCCCTGCTCGGTTCGCCGCAGTTCGGCTTGCACTGGCCGATCTGGGCAGTGCTGCCGCTGGGGGCGTTGCTGGCCTGCGTGTTCGGCGTGCTGCTCGGCGCGCCCACCTTGCGTTTGCGCGGCGACTATCTCGCCATCGTTACGCTGGGCTTCGGCGAAATCATCCGCATCTTTATGAACAACCTCAACGCGCCGGTCAACATCACCAACGGCCCGCAGGGCATCAGCATGATCGACCCGCTGCGCGTGGGCGAATTTTCTTTCGGCAAAACGCACGAGCTGTTCGGGCTGGATTTCACCGCCGTGCACCTGCATTACTACCTGTTCCTGGGCTTCACCCTGCTGGTGATTTTCGTCTCGTTGCGCTTGCAGCATTCGCGCATCGGTCGCGCTTGGATGGCGATACGCGAAGACGAAGTGGCGGCCAACGCGATGGGTATCAACACGCGCAACATCAAGCTGATGGCATTCGCGATGGGCGCAACCTTCGGCGGCATTTCCGGCGGCCTGTTCGCGGGCTTCCAAGGCTTCATCAGCCCCGAGAGTTTCAGCCTGATGGAGTCGATCATGATCCTGTGCATGGTGGTGCTGGGCGGCATGGGCAACATCGCGGGTGTGGTGTTGGGCGGCGTGTTGCTGGTGATATTGCCCGAGGCATTCCGCCACGGCGCGGGCCCGGTGCAGCAAGCGTTGTTCGGCAAAATCGTGGTTGATCCCGAAAGTTTGCGCATGCTGATGTTCGGCCTCGCACTGATACTGGTCATGCTCTGGCGACCCGCCGGGCTGTGGCCGTCCAGCCAGCGCCGCCGCGAATTGCTGCCGGATGAAACTGTCGCGCATCAGGAACAGGAGTCGGTGTATGACGCAGCCAAATGACACCCTGCTGAACTTGGCTGGCGTGGGCAAACACTTCGGCGGATTGACCGCGCTGGCGGGCGTTTCGCTGCACATCAAGCGCGGCGAAATTTACGGACTCATCGGCCCCAACGGCGCGGGCAAGACCACGCTGTTCAACGTCATCACCGGGCTGTACCAGCTCGACGAAGGCGAATTCACTTTCGACGGCAGCGCCTACACGCGCTGCAAACCGCATGTGCTGGCGCAAGCCGGCATCGCGCGCACCTTTCAAAATATCCGCCTGTTCGCCAACATGAGCGCGTTGGAAAACGTGATGGTCGGCCGCCACCTGCGCACCCACTCCGGCATCTGGGGCGCGCTCACCCGCAACCGCGCCGCGCGCGAGGAAGAGCGTGCCATCGCAGAGCGCGCACACGAACTGCTGCGCTATGTCGGCATCCATCGCCCGTCCAACACGCTGGCGAAAAATCTTTCCTATGGCGAACAGCGCCGGCTCGAAATCGCCCGCGCGCTGGCCACCGAACCCAAGCTGCTCGCACTCGACGAACCCGCCGCCGGGATGAATGCCACCGAAACCGAAAGCCTGAAAGAGCTGATGAAAAAAATCCGCGACAGCGGCACCACCGTGCTGCTGATCGAACACGACGTCAAACTCATCATGGGCCTGTGCGACCGCGTGGCCGTGCTCGACTACGGCAAGAAAATCGCCGAAGGCGTACCGGAACAAGTGCGCAACGATGCGGCGGTGATTGCCGCGTATCTGGGCGGGGAGGCGGCATGAACTTGCTCGAAGTCGAACACCTCAAAGTCAACTACGGCGGCATTCACGCGCTGAAAGGCATCGACCTGCACATCGCCCAAGGCGAGCTGGTTGCGCTGATCGGCAGCAACGGCGCAGGCAAAAGCACCACACTCAAAGCCTTGGCGGGCTTGCAGCACTGCACTGCGGGCAAGCTGCACTACGACGGCCACTCGCTGCATCACATGCCCGCGCACCAGCGCGTCAGCGCAGGCTTGGCGCTGGTGCCCGAAGGTCGCGGCATCTTTGCGCGCCTCACCGTGGCGGAGAATCTGCAAATGGGCGCATACACCCGCAGCGACGACGAAATTGCAGCCGACCTCGACCGTATGTATGCGCTGTTCCCCCGCTTGGCCGAACGCCGTGCGCAACTTGCGGGCACGCTCTCCGGCGGCGAACAGCAAATGGTCGCTATGGCGCGCGCGCTGATGAGTCGCCCGAAACTGCTGATGCTGGACGAACCCAGCATGGGACTTGCGCCGATGATGGTCGCCAAAATTTTTGAAACCATCCGCGATATTTCCAAGCAGGGTGTTTCGATTTTGCTGGTTGAGCAAAATGCCAAGCTCGCTCTTGAGGCCGCGCAACGCGGTTATGTGTTGGAGAGTGGGACGATTACCTTGGCGGGGGCGGCGGGGGAGTTGCTGGGGAGTGATGCGGTGCAGAGGGCGTATTTGGGGGCGTAGGGTGGGCACGTTGCTGTGTCCACGCAGTTGCCACCAGACCGTTCGTCCTGAGCTTGTCGAAGGATGGGCGTAAGCCCGCTGGTTTTTAAAGGCAAAACCGTCGGGGGTTGCCCGACAGCAAGTCACTTTTCTTGTCTTGCCAAGAAAAGTAACCAAAAGAAGGCGCCCCCGGTTTGCCGCCCACTTCGTGGGTTCCCTCGATCATTCGCAAACAAGCGGGGCTGCGGAACTCGCGCTACGCGCTCAGACAGTCCTCGCCTAAACCTCCGCTTGTTTGCGAATGATCGAGGCGGCGCACAGGGGAGGGAAAGTCAAAAGCGAAAAGCAGCATGGCGGGCAATGCCCGCCATGCTCAAGCAGATATCGAAATAATTCGACTCCGGTACATTTCGCCTCTCTTTATTCGTCAGCGAGACCCTCACGCTCAAGAACTCTACGAACCTCCTCAAAAACTGCTGATATATTTCCTTTCGGGAATCGAATTTGCCCCAACCCTTGAATATTGGAAAATTCTTCACAGCCATCCTCCAATAAAATTATCGCGCGTTCAAATCCAAGCCGCCCCTGAAATAATCCAGCTTCGTGAATTACATTTTGACGTGCATGTTGTTTCCCATCTGCTTGTTCGTCCTCGGCGGTCATGATCAAGAAAGCAATCGCCGCCTCATCCAGCATCTGAGATAGGCGCGCAATATTTGTAAAGCCGGCGATAGGCACTCGATTAAATTCATCCCAAGGAAGGCGCATCCGATCCTGAATAAAATCCTTAAAATCTTTCCAAGAAGACGAACGTCCGTGACCAATAAAAATATTGGTGCCAATGCGCGCAGTTTGTGCACTATGTTTTTCTATATTCTGAACGTGAGAAGCAGCTCTACGACAAAGCTTTGCCAAATCAGCGCAAACATTAAATGGATATTTGATAGCGTGCACTTGAGCCAAAACGCTTATATGTGGTGGCGTGTGAAGTCCAGCCTGAATCGCGGGCATGTCTCTTGACATTAGCTGCCCCGAAGGATGCATCACCTTGATAAAGTCAGCGGCCCCAAATACTTTCATTTGTTCTACTTTTTTAGCAATATCTTGCAAATATTTGTCATCCTGATGGAGCGTGAGAACACTGGATAGAATGGACGCTGTTTTAGATTGCAAATCCTCGAATAATTCTTTTGCGGTGGAAGATTGAGCTTCTTGTTCTTCTGTATCGGGACAGCCCGCATTTTGCTGGATGGCTGAAACCACATCATCAAACCGATATTCTTGCCAATCACCTATGGTGTCCCTAATGCCATATGTTTCCATCATCCCCCATTCTTGGCTGAATCGTGCACCAGGAGGCGGTTCTGACAGACTCTCGTAATAGACTCTTGAGTGATAGCCGAGCCATGAACCACTCCATGATTTTCCAGCGAGCTCAGCCGAATCGATTAAGCATTGAAGTGGTTTATTGAATTTTTCAGATTTAGCAACTTTGCTTTGCGATTCTAGGCGGTCTGCAACTGTAAAAAGATCATCGGCTGTCGTCATGTTTTTCACTCAATGCTCAATGTAGGAATAATTAAATAATTAATAATGCCAGAAATAGTAATGCAAGGCGGGCACGTTGTGCCCGCCTTGCGATTTTGAGATTTTCGCTTCTCTCCCCTGTGCGCCGCCGAGTAGCGGAAAACGATCAGGGGTAGTCGGCGAGGACTGTCTGAGCGCGAAGCGCGAGTTCCGCAGCCGCCGGATCGTTTGAGCAACGCAGGGAACCCACGAAGTGGGCGGCGCGCTGGGGTCGCCTTCTTTTTGGTTACTTTTTCTTTGGCGAAGCAAGAAAAAGTGACTTGCTGTCGGGCAACCCCCGACGGTGTTGAATTTAAAAACCAGCGGGCTTCGCCCATCCTTCGATACGGCTACGCCTACTCAGGACGAATGGCCTCAGTTACGCGAAGAACCCTCACCCCAATCACCGCCCCCACCCCCACCTCCCACTCCAAAACATCCTCCAACGCCACCCCACCCATCACCGCCAGCATCGCCCGTATACTCCCCGCATGCGCCACCAGCGCAATATTTTCCTGCGGCAATTGCGCCACCTCGCGCAACAAACTCTGTACCCGCTGCATCACCTGCTGCGCCGACTCCCCGCCCTCCGAGGCATACCCCATAAAATCATCCGCCCATGCGTCGATTTCACTGCGCGCGATGTCGTTCCACGCTTTGCCTTCCCATGCGCCGAAATGTTTTTCTAACAAGCGTGAATCGCTGCGTAGTTCGCAGCCATGCGCTTGCGCCAAGTGCTCGGCCAAACGGCGGGTGCGCAGCAGCGGCGAGGTGAGGATGAGTTGCGGCGGGGGGAGGTAGCGCAGAACATCTTTGGCTTCGGCGCTGAAACTGTCGGCCACGTCGATGTCGAGTTGACCGTAGCAGATGCCGGGGGCGATGGCGGGTGTGGTATGCCGAATTAAATACAGGGTCTGCATCAGAGCACGGCCAGCAAGCCCAGATAAAACGCCAGTTCGCTGAGTTGCTGCACCGCGCCCAGACAGTCGCCGGTGTAGCCACCCAAGCGCTTTTGCAAGCGCCATGCGAGGTAGCTGCGCATGAGTATGGCGGCTGCGACGGCGGCGCAGATAGCGCTGACATTTGCGCCTGCGAAATACAGCAGGCCGAGCGCGGCGATGCCCGTGAGCGTGGCGACAGCGAAGCTCGCGGCGCTGATCGCTTGTGCGGCGGGCTTGGCTTTGGCGCTGTCGTCATCGCGGATGTAGCGCTGGGTGAGCATGATGCTGGTGGCCATTAAGCGGCTCACGCTATGCGCGGCGACGAGGGCGGCGGCGAGCAGCGGCAGCGAGTGCAGGTCGCCCAGTGCCAGCAGGGATTGGTATTTCAGCAGCAGAACCAGCACCAGCGCGATCACGCCGTAAGCGCCGACGCGCGAGTCTTTCATGATTGCCAGTATTTTTTCTGTGGTGTATCCGCCGCCCATGCCGTCGGCGAAATCGCTCAGGCCATCTTCGTGGAATGCCCCGGTGATGAGGATGCCGGCGGCCATGCTGAGCCCGACCGCCAGCGACAGCGGCAGTACTTGCACGCCCAACCACAGCACGGCTGCGCTCAATGCACCCACCAGCATGCCGACCAGCGGGAAGTAGCGCGCAGCTTGGTTGAGCTGCTGCGCGGAATGGCCGACCCAGTAGGGCACGGGAATGCGCGTGAAAAATTGCACGGCGGTGAGGAATAAGCGCAGCTCTTGCAGCATGGCGGGTACGGGGTTATTGAAAGCGCGGGCAGACTAGCAGCGGGGGCGGGGGCTGTCCAGTTGCTAGTCTTGCCGTGGTATTCGCCGTTGCGCCAGACGCGGCGGGAAGGGCGCATTTCTGCTAAAGTGCGCACCATGAAAATGACCAGCCTTCAACTTTATACACGTTTACTCCGTTATGTGATGCCATATTGGCAAGCTTTCACGGTATCAATCATAGGCATGGCAGTGGCAGCCGCAACCGAGCCATTGTTACCTGCGATGCTTAAACCTTTTCTTGACGGCACCTTTGTGCATAAAGATGATGCCGTAATGCGCTGGGCTCCAGTGTTTATTCTGGTGATTTTCTTCGTGCGTGGCGTGGCCGGTTTTCTGGGGTCCTATGCGATTCATTGGGTGGGCAACAAGCTGGTGATGGATTTGCGTGCGGAAATGTTTCGCAAATTATTATCGTTGCCGACGCGCTATTACGATGACCATGCTACGGGAGCATTGATTTCCAAGTTGACGTATGACGTTTATAACGTGACTGCAGCGGCAACTAGTGTCGTGACCATAACAATACGGGACTCCATTATCATCGTTGGCCTGCTGTTCTGGTTGTTTTATCTGGACTGGAAACTGACGCTGCTCTCGCTAGTCGTTGCGCCTGTCGTTGCCTTTGTGATTTATGTCATCAATCGTCGTCTGCGTAATTCCAGCCGGGATACCCAGCTTGCGATGGGCAGTATTACGCAAGTCATCGAGGAGAGTGTCACTGCGCACAAAGTGGTCAAATTATTTGGCGGACAGCGCTATGAGCAGGAGCGCTTTCATGAGGAAATTAACTGGGTGCGTCGGCATTTAATGAAGCAAGCGGTTGCCGCATTGGCCAATGTGCCTATTGTGCAAATGGTGGCGGCCATTGCATTGTCTATGGTCATCTATCTGGCTATGGGGCGCGCGCAAAGCGATACGTCTACGGTGGGAGGATTCCTGTCCTTTGTCGCCGCCATGTTGATGCTAACCGCTCCCTTGAAGCGGTTGACCAGTGTCAATGAATTTATGCAGCGCGGCCTTGCCGCCGCCGAAAGCGTATTTGAGTTAATTGATACGCCGAGCGAAATAGATACCGGGACGATAGCAATTGGTCGCGCTGAAGGAAATCTTGCTTTCGAGCATGTGAGTCTGTCTTATCAGGACGATGAGCGCATGGCGCTCCAAGATATCTGCCTTAACATTCCGGCGGGGCAGTCCGTGGCGCTGGTTGGCGCATCCGGTAGCGGCAAGAGCACGATGGCGAATCTGGTGCCGCGTTTTTATCTGCCGAGCAGTGGCCGCGTTACGCTGGATGGACACGATTTGTCCGACCTTACCCTGGCTAGCCTGCGTGCAAACATCGCGCTAGTGAGTCAGGAAGTGGTGCTGTTCAACGACACTATTGCCGCCAACATTACCTACGGACAGATGCGCGAAGTGCCGCAAGAGGAAATCATTGCCGCGGCCCAAGCCGCGCATGCGATGGAGTTTATCCGCGACCTGCCCCAGGGCATGAATACACTGGTGGGCGAAAAAGGCGTGCGCCTGTCCGGTGGTCAGCGCCAGCGCTTGGCCATCGCTCGCGCCATCCTCAAAAATGCGCCCGTGCTGATTCTGGACGAGGCGACCTCGGCGCTGGATAGCGAATCCGAGCGCCACGTGCAAGCCGCGCTGGAAACTCTGATGCAGGGGCGCACCACGCTGGTTATCGCGCACCGCCTTTCTACTATCGAAAAGGCCGACCGCATCGTTGTGATGCAAAAAGGCCAGATTGTCGAGATCGGCACGCATCGCGAATTACTGGATAAGAATGGCGTGTATGCCCAATTGCACCGAATCCAGTTTGAATGGCACGATGCGGAGAAAGCGAAATCGGCTGGGATTTAGGTTGACAGCAGTGCCCGCTGCCGTTAAATTTAATCCCTAGCATTTCAGTCAACCAAATTAACCCCCATCTAAGGAGATCACCATGGCAGTTCTCGTAGGCAAAGCAGCTCCCGATTTCACCGCAACAGCAGTGCTGGGCAACAACGAAATCACCGACATCACTTTCTCCAAAGTCACCAAGGGCAAATACGCCGTGGTGTTCTTTTACCCGCTGGACTTCACCTTCGTGTGCCCTTCCGAACTGATCGCGTTCAACCACCGTCTGGACGAATTCAAGAAGCGCAACGTCGAAGTGCTGGGCGTTTCCATTGACTCGCAATTCAGCCATCTGGCATGGAAGAACACCCCGGTGGAAAAGGGCGGTATCGGCAACGTGGGTTACACACTGGTTGCCGACATCAAGCACGAAATCTGCAAGGCCTACGACGTTGAAGCCGACGGCGGTGTGGCATATCGCGGTTCCTTCCTGATCGACAAGAGCGGCGTGGTGCAACACCAAGTGGTGAACAATCTGCCGCTGGGTCGTAACATCGACGAAATGCTGCGCATGGTAGATGCGCTGCAATTCACCGAAGAGCACGGCGAAGTTTGCCCTGCCGGCTGGAACAAGGGTAAAGCGGGCATGAACGCTTCTCCCGAAGGCGTTGCAAAATATCTGGCATCCCACGCCAAGGAACTGTAAGCGTTACGCTTGCGGCAACCAGCAAAAGGCTCCTGCGGGAGCCTTTTGTATTTTGTGTGCCGCCTTCGGTTATCATCGCGGCGATCTAATACTGAAAGCACGCGTGACTCATCAAACCCACAATTTGAATATGCCGCTCATGTCGCGCGGCATGATGGCGTTGCTGGCCGCCCAGTTCCTTTCGGCTCTGGCCGATAACGCGATTCTGATCGCCGCCATCGCCATCGTTAAAACGCAAGGGCTGGCTAACCTGATTCCGCTGATTCAGGAATCGTTTCTCGTTCCCTTCATTTTGCTCGCGCCCTTTGTCGGGCAAATCGCAGACGGATTCCCCAAAGGGCGGGTGATGCTGGTGGCGAATCTGATTAAGTTAGCGGGGGCGCTGGCGATGATGGCGGGCGTTAACCCGCTGACGGCATACGGGCTGATCGGCATTGGTGCGGCCATTTACTCGCCCGCCAAATACGGAATTCTCGCGCAAATGTTTGATCCCGCCGCGCTGGTGCGCGCGAACGGCATGATCGAAGGTTCGACTATCGTGGCGATTTTGCTCGGCGTGATTCTTGGTGGTTGGCTGGCCGACCATTCGCTGGTGTGGGCGTTTGCTGGCGTGGTGTCCACCTATGCTTTAGCCTCATTGGCCAATTTATTTATTCCGTCTTTACCCGCGGAAAATGCCGGGGAAAGTTTTCATCCGTGGTTGCTACTCAAAAAATTCCGGGCGGCGCTGGTGCTGATGTTTAAAAATCCCGACGCGCGTTTTAGCCTGCTTGGCAGCAGCGTGTTTTGGGGCAGCGGTTCGACGTTGCGCTTGGTACTGTTTGCCTGGGTACCCGTTGCCTTGCTGATTAATGATAACCAGACGCCCTCCAATCTGATGGGCGCGCTGTCTCTCGGTATTGTGCTGGGCGCGGTTGCCGCCGGGGCGTGGGTATCGCTGGCTAATGTGAATCGCGCGCTGTTGGGCGGCCTGCTGCTGGGGCCCGTCATACTCGGGCTCGCGGCTGTACACAGTCTTGCGCTGGCCGCACTTTTAATGATCGCAGTTGGCTTCTGCGGGGGGCTGTTTGTGGTACCGCTCAATGCATTGCTGCAAAAGTGCGGGCACGAGAGCATCGGCGCGGGTAATGCGCTGGCGGTACAAAACTTCGCCGAGAATATTGCCATGCTGTTGTTCGTTGGAGCCTATGGTTGGGCAACGACGGCTGGAGTGCCGGTCATGCTGAGTATTACCAGCTTCGGTTTGCTGTTGCTGCTATTTATGGCTGTGCTGGCGGCATTCCGCTTGCGGCGCGGGTGAATATGCGGAAAGGCCGGTGTCTGAATATTTCGGTATTGGGCATTGCGCTGCTGTTGCCTGCGGGGGCGTATGCCGAGTTGCCCGCAGTCGAGGAGGTTCCTGCGCCGCTTGAAATATCCGCTATCCAAAGCGCCCCGGTGGCTGCCTCAGCCCCGGTTGAAACGCCTTCTGATGTGCCACCGTTGCAAACCGGTTTTATCGACGCCTCGCGCGATTACATGTCGGATAAATTTGTCGGTTTCGCCAACTATATCGACGAATTTTTCGGCAATGACCGCAGCTTTCAGGAGAGTAACAAAAGCGTGTTGCAGTTGGATTTAGGCCAGATATTTGAGCACGGTGGCAGTAGCAACATCGCGCTGTCGTACAAAGCGAAATTTCATCTTCCCGGACTGCAGGATCGTTTCTATCAGTATCAAAAGATCGGAAGAGCGTCGTGTAGGGAAAGAGTGTAGATCTCGGTGGTCGCCGTATCATTAAAAAAAAA
>FZPW01000062.1_pt1 | contig 27357 bp, 24 predicted proteins | sample 1534771 | NCBI WGS metagenome assembly FZPW01 (sample SAMEA104161894, study PRJEB21768) | metagenome | biome: subterrestrial habitat; feature: phreatic zone; material: underground water | place: France | collected 2016-06-01 | depth 60 m | reverse complement strand
TTTTTTTTTAATGATACGGCGACCACCGAGATCTACACTCTTTCCCTACACGACGCTCTTCCGATCTCCATGTATTTTTCGAGCGACCCCAGATTCGAGTTTACATAGCCCACCGGATTGTTGATTTCGTGTGCCACACCGGCAGCCAGCAAGCCGATGGCAGCCATTTTTTCGGATTGCAGCAGCTGGTTTTTAGCTTGCTCCAGTTGTTTGTTTGCTTCCGTCAGCTGTGCATTGGCACTGGCCACATTGGCAAACTGTGAGAGCACTTTTTCTTCGATTTGTTTGCGTTCGGAGATGTCACGGATGATGCCGATGGCGTGCCAGCGTTCGGAAATTTTAACCGCACTGAGGGAGAGCTCAATCGGAAATTCGTTGCCGTTTTTGTGCAGGGCTACAAATTCCAGCGTTTTGCCGATGACCGTACCTTCGCCGTTGAGCAGAAAACGGGCAAAACCCTGGGCAGACTTTTCACGGAATCTGGCAGGCGCAAGGAGCTGATGCAAATCTTTGCCCAAGGCGTCCTGCGCCGGATAGCCGAAAATATTTTCTGCCGCAGCGTTCCAGAAAGAGATGTTGCCGTCATTGTTGATCATGACGATGGCATCCTGTGCCGATGCGGTCATGATGCGGAATTTCTCCTCGCTTTCCTGCAGGGATTTTTCCACCCGTTTGCGCTCGGTAATGTCTTCCTTGATGCCCAGATAGTGGCTCACGTTTCCGTTGCTATCCCGTACGGGGGAAATCAGGATGGATTCAATATATTCGGAGCCGTTTTTGCGGCGGTTGATGAGTTCTCCCTGCCATATTTCGCCGCGCGTCAGATGCGCCCACATATCCTCGTAAGTTGCGCGCGAGTTTTTGCCGGAATGAAGGATGCGCGAGTTTTTGCCGATTACATCGGCGCGGCTATAACCGGTCGTTCTGACGAAAGCATCATTTACGTATTCGAGATTCGCGTTAAGGTCGGTGATCTCGATCGAATTCGGGTTTTGTTCCACGGCCAGGGACAGTTTGCGCAATTCGTCCTCAGCTTGTTTACGCGCGGATATGTCCTGCGTTGTGCCAACACCGAACAGGGCCCGCCCATCCGCATTCCTTTCGATGACGGCGCGTTCCCTTACCCAGCGAGTTTGTCCATCCACGACAATGCGGTGTTCGATGTCATAAGTGGCTCCGGCCACCGCTTCATTCCAAGCTTTGAGCACCCTTTCTCGGTCATCGGGGTGAACGGTGGATATGAAAGTGTCCAAGGTGACGGCTTCCGTTCCGGGGATGCCGAAAATACGATGGGATTCTTCCGACCATTCAAACCTACCCGTATTGATATCAAGATTCCAACTGCCGATTTGGGCAACAGCTTGCGCGCGTTTGAGTTCAGCCTCGCTCCGGCGCAGAGCTAACTCCGTTAGCTTTCGCTCGGTAATGTCCTCATAGATGCCGAGTATGCCGATTGCTTCGCCGGCTGCATTGCGCAATGGCACTTTGGATGTCCGCAACCAAATCATTTTTCCTTCTGGCGTTGTTTGCGGTTCGTCATAGGAAATTTTGGCAATACCCGAATTCATCACTTGAAGGTCATCGGCTCGGTATAGTTCCGCTTGAGCATGCCAGCTAAGTTCATCATCGATTTTGCCGATTATATTGGCGGGCGTGTTTTCTCCGGCATCTCTGGCGAAAGCCGGATTGCAGCCCAGATAACGGGACTCCCTGTCTTTCCAGAAAATGCGTACCGGTGATGTATCAATGACCGTTTTAAGCAGATTGCGCGAGTTTTCCAGTTCCTGTTCCATTTGCACGCGCAGGGCTTCCTGGCTGAGGGTGTCCAGCGCATGGCTGATATCAGCGGACATTTCGATCAGCAGGTCGCGAGCTGTTTCGTCAAACGCATTCAGCCTGTCGGAATAAAGGGTGAATGCGCCGTAAGCGACACCGTTGCGATATAGGGGGAGTGCAGCCGAACTGTTCCAGCCCAAGGCTGCGCCGCGCTGGTGCCAAGGGGTGGTGAGGGGGGAGTTTTGAAAATCCTGACACCATAACGGCCGCTTTTCATACAGGGATCGCCCGGTCGGGCCTTGCCCGTACGGACTGCCGGCATCCGCTGAAATTTTGATGTCGTGCAGGTATTCATCAGCGCCATCGCCGCAACTGGCAACAGGGATAACCATGCGCGAGGCGGGATCAATCCGACCAATCCATGCCATGTTCATACCGCCAAAGCGCACGGCTATCTCGCAGATGTGAGTGAATAACTCCAGTTCGTTTTTGCTATGAACGATGGCCTGATTGCAATGACTCAATGCCGCATAGAGCTGGTTGAGGCGCAGGATGCGCGCTTTGTCCAGTTTTTGTTCCGTCAAATTTTCAAAGGTGACGATGTTTTTACTGCCGATCGATGCGAACGAAATTCTGACATGGCGGACTGATCCGTCCTTGCAAGTAATCGTGCTTTCAAGCGGTTCGATTTCGGAGTGATTGCGCATGGCCTGAGCTGCCAGCTCTTCGCTTTTTGCTTTGATTTTTTCCCGGCATTGTTCATCGGGATAGGCTCGCGGCCACCAGTGCCGTACGGTGGGAATATCTGCCTGCGTGTAACCGAACAGCTCGGTGAACTTGCGGTTCATCAGAATGACTTTCTCTTCCGAGCCTGAGCCGGTATCCACAATCATCGCGATCGGGGAGTGCTCGACCAGAGCCCGGATGTCAGCTTCGCTCTCCTGTAAGGCTTTTTCTACCGCCTTGCGCTCGCGGATGCCCTGTTCTTGCGATAGCGCACTTTGCACGGCAGCCGTGAGACGGCGCAAGTGATCTTTCATCACATAATCTTTGGCGCCCTGTTTGACCAGATTGACTGCCTCGATGTCGCAGAGTACGCCGGTGACCATGATGACCGGTATATACGGGTGCGTATGGCGCACCAAGTCCAGCGCATCGCTGCCGTTGATGTCTGTCAGTTTGAAATCGCACAGAACGATATCAGGTTTGAATTCATCTAATGCCCGCGCGAATTCTTCGCGCGTTTCGACGCGCAACAATTCCACGGTTTGCCATGCGGTTTCCAGTTCCGCCTGGATTAATTCGCTGTCATTCGGATTGTCTTCGAGGTTGAGAATTCGCAATGTTTCCCCGACTCTGTTTTCAGAGGATGAGTTCATGTTCAGATATTCCTGTCTATGGAGCCGAGAGGAGGATGGTTAACGAGCGCCCAGAACACGCCGAGTTTTTTGATCGATTCGACGAAACCGGGAAAGTCGATCGGCTTGACCACATAGGCGTTTACACCGAGCTCGTAGCCTTTGGTGACATCGCATTCCTCGCGGGATGAAGTCATGATCACTACCGGAATTATTTTTAGTTTCGGGTCGGTTTTGATCCGGTGCAGCACTTCCATGCCGCTGATTTTGGGGAGTTTGAGATCAAGCAGGATTACCGCCGGATTGCCGCACGGGCACTCCGTATAGTTGCCTTCATGCAGCAGGTAGTCGAGCGCTTCCTGACCGTCGCGCACGACGAAAACCTCATTGGCGAGATTGCACTCGGCAAATGCCTCCAGTGTCATTTCCTCATCGTTAGGATTGTCTTCGACCAATAATATTCTTGCCAGTGTTTTCATGTTTGTACCTCCGGTTTTTTGGGGAGAGAAAAATAGACCGTTGCGCCTTCGTCTATTTTGCCCTCTGCCCACACCCTGCCGCCGTGGCGTTGGATCATGCGTTGTACATTGGCCAGCCCGACTCCCGTGCCCGCAAATTGTGTTTGCGGATGCAGCCGCTGAAACAGCCCGAACAGCTTGTCCGCATGGCGCATGTCGAAGCCCACTCCGTTGTCCTTCACATAACAAACAATTTCGTTCGGGCTTTGTTCAATCGTGCCGATTTCGATCACTGCGGTTGTACGCGTCTGGGTAAATTTCAATGCATTGGAAAGCAAATTTTGCAGCACCAGTGTCAGCATCGTGCGTTCTCCCATTACCTCGGGCAAAGGGTGCAACTTCCATACGACTTGTCGTTGTTCGAATTGGGGGCGGAGTGTGTTCATCACGTCTTTAAGGATCAGATCCAGTTTAATTCTGGACAGCGTTATTTCGGCACGCCCGATACGGGAAAAAGTGAGGATGTCATCGATGAGCTGGCCCATCTGCACGGCCGATTGCGAGATGACATCCATGTAGTGACGTCCTTTTTCGTCGATGGACTGGTAACCCTGTTTGCGCAGCAATTCGACGAAGCCGGTGATGGAGCGCAAAGGTGCGCGCAGATCGTGCGACACGGAATAGGAGAATGCTTCCAGCTCTTTGTTGGATGCTGCTAACTGGGCGGTGCGGGCCTGCACGCGTTGCTCCAGTTCCGAGTTCAGTCGGCGCAATTCTTCTTCGGCCCGTTTGCGTTCGGTAATGACATCGAACACGGTCACGAAATATTCCGGTTTCGGGCTGTATACTGAAACGAAGAACCACATTTCCAGTGCCTCAACATAGATTTCGAATTGTTCGGGTTTTCCGTTCGTTGCCACGCGGATGTATCGTTCCAGAAGTTGTGGGTCAGTTTCGTGTATGCCCGGAATAACTGTGCTAACACGCTTGCCGACCACATTCTTCAGCCCGGTCTGGGTTTCGAATGCGATGTTAACGTCCAGATAGATAAAGTCGCAGGGACGGTCATTCTCGTAAAGAATGCGGCAATAAGCGAAGCCGTTTAGCATGGTCTGGAACAGTGCGCGGTATTGCTCCTCGCTTTCGCGAAGATGCTGCTCGGTCAGCTTGCGCTCGCTGATGTCGCGCATGATGGAAATGACCGCCTGCCGCCCGTTGAGCATGAACAGGTGCGAATGCACTTCGACCGGGATATGCCGCCCGTCCTTGGTCCGGTGTGTTTGTTCAAAGATGACCGATTTGTCCCGCATCAGACGTTGAATGACGGCGGGCAGTTTAGCCCCGGAGTCCGGCGCATTCAGTTGCAGCGGGGAAAGACCCAATAGCTCTGCATGCGCGTAACCGCTCAGTCGGCAAGCCGCTTCATTGACTTCCAGAAATCCGCTTAGCATTCCGTCATCAAGTATCTCGTTGACAAAAACCGCATCGGCAATCGCATCGAACAGGAATGCGTAGCGTTGTTCGCTAAGGTGTTTTGCCTGAGTGGCAGCTTTGCTGTCTTCGAGCGCACTTAATAAGGCCAGTTTTGACTGGTTGGTATCTTCCAGCAGACGATCAGTTTTTGCTTTTTCTGCCTTGAGTTTTTCTGCCGCCCAATGCTGAGCGGTGATGTCGCGGGCGATGCCCATAACTCCCTGCAATTTTCCAAATCGGTCGAACATCGGCGTTTTGGTGGCCTCCGCCAGAATGCGCTGACCGCTATCGGCGAGCGTCAGCCATTCTTCATTCACCACGGGAGTGCCGGCCGCGATGGCGGCCTGATCTTTGGCACGAAAAAAATCGGCCAGTTCACTCGGGACAAAGTCATAGTCGTTTTTGCCGATAATCGCGGCTTCTTTTGCACCGAAGAAACGCTCGAAGGCGGGGTTGCAGGCGAGATAGACGCCTTGGGTGTTTTTCAGCCATACCATGTCGGGAATGGTATTGAGCAAGGTGCGTAGCAGCATGTCGTCTTCGGCGATGATTGCATTCATACGCGCCCGTTCGGTATCGGTGCGCGACAGTATGCGTGCGCTCCATAACACGAGGGTACTGAGTATTACGACATAGGCGAGCGCGGCGAGCGCCATGCCGAAGTCCGGTTTGTATAGTCCGCCGCGCTCGCCATTCAGTATTAGCCAGCCGATCAGGATAGGCAAAAACAGGATTGCGGGTAGCAGATGACGGGTAATGGCTCCACCGCTGTCGTTACGTCTGAATTGTGCGATGACACCGTGCTCGGGCTGAGCAAAAAGCAATCCGGCGGCAAGCAGGCAAAATGCCAGTATGGTATTGGCGGCCAGTTGCAGGGGATATGTCAAACCGTAGGAATTGTTTGTGTCGTAGAGATAGATTAGTCCGGCAGACAGCGCAATCCCACCCGATATCATGGACAGACTTGCGATCAGCCAACGCTGCCGAGACGACCGGTTTTCCAGCAGCAATGCGGAGCCCTGCAGCACGAAGCACAATGCGGTTGCCGGTGCCATCCGGCCGGGCGGAAGTGTACCGATCAAGGTTTCTTGTTCCTGATACAGCCAGTGGTCAATGCCGAAATCGAGATGCAGCAGATACTCAAGCAGGGTAAGCAAGCCGAACAGAATGGGAATGCCTGCGAATATTTTTTCCGTGCGGCGCCAGCGTGAAGAAGATTGAAGCGGGGGGCTGGCTTTTAGCCAGAGCGCCAAGCCGATTAGTACAAAACAGAATGCCGTATTCGCTTTCATCGCGATCCAATTTGGATCAATGCTTTTAAACGCGGCAATGTCTTGTATCCAGCCTATCAGCACGAGCAAGCCGATTGTTGTGCAAAGCAGTCCGGCGCTCTTGGCAAGGCTCAGCCAGAATGTGTTGTCATCCCTGCGGTGGTGAATTGTCATGACGGCGGCAATCATTATCGTTAACAGTGACGACGCTGGTGTAGCGCGGCGGTTTACCGCCGGCAACCAACAGTTCATTCACTTCTCTTTTTAATTCGAGCAAGCGGATCTCGCGTCCCAGCGTCACATCATGCCAGCGCCGCAATTCGTCGAGTTTTTCCTGTAGCGTCAACTCGGAAAGCTTGCGGGCGGTGAGGTCGGTGAGCACGATGCGCACCATAGCGGGCTCTGCAGTTTTGCACAGGCGCAAGCAATCAAGCCGGGCGTGAAAAAGACTGTCTTGCTTACGTTTAAGAACCAGTTCACAACTATTCATGCAGTCGCGAGTAATGATCGCTTGAAAATGTTGCAGCCAGTAATCGAGGCTTTCTTCTGCAATAAAACGAGTGAAACACTGGCGTCGCAAGTTTTCCCGGGCATCACCGAGCAGGGCAGCGGCAGTGAGGTTGAGTTTGTCGATTACACCGTTATGGTCAACAGTCAGGAAGCCGACCGGAGTGTGTTCGTAAAATTCGGTAAATTGGTCGCGAGCTTCCGTGAGTTCAATCTGAGTTTTTCGCAAGAGGTTGCCCAATTTCCTCAGTTTGAGCAGCAGTCGCTCCCCCGTAAGCCAAGAGTGGGCGGGGGAGGGAATGATCTCGGGGAGCACCGGCACGCCGCTGTTTTTCACAATAACGGAACGATCAGCAGCGCGACGATATTGATGATTTTGATCAGAGGGTTCACTGCCGGGCCGGCGGTGTCTTTGTACGGATCGCCCACGGTGTCGCCGGTGACCGCGGCCTTGTGCGCCTCGCTACCCTTGCCGCCGAAGTTGCCTTCCTCTATGTACTTCTTGGCGTTGTCCCACGCGCCGCCGCCGGTGGTCATTGAGATGGCGACGAAGATGCCGGTGATGATCGCGCCGACCAGCACGCCACCCAGCGCTTTCGGACCCAGCGTGAGGCCGACGATGACGGGCACGGCGACGGGCAGCAGCGAGGGCACCAGCATTTCCTTGATGGCGGCTTTGGTCAGCATATCCACCGCCTTGGAATAATCCGGCTTGCCCGTGCCCGCCATGATGCCGGGGATTTCCTTGAACTGGCGGCGTACTTCGACCACCACGCTGCCCGCCGCGCGCCCCACGGCTTCCATGCCCATCGCCGCGAACAGGTAGGGCACGAGGCCACCGATGAACAGGCCAATGATGACGGTGTGGTCGGACAAATCGAACAGCGTGGCATGCCCCAGATGGGCTTCCAGCGCGTGCGTGTAGTCGGCGAATAGCACCAGTGCTGCCAATCCGGCGGAGCCGATGGCGTAGCCCTTGGTGACGGCCTTGGTGGTGTTGCCCACGGCGTCGAGCGGGTCGGTGATGTTGCGGATTTCTTCCGGCAGGCCGGACATCTCGGCGATGCCGCCCGCGTTGTCGGTGATGGGGCCGTAAGCGTCGATGGCGACGATGATGCCGGTCATCGACAGCATGGCGGTGGCCGCGATGGCGATGCCGTACAGCCCGGCCATGGCATAAGCCGCATAGATGCTGGCGCACACCACCAGCACGGGCGCGGCGGTGGCCTTCATGGAAACGCCCAGCCCCGCGATGATGTTGGTGCCGTGACCCGTGGTCGAGGCTTGCGCGATGTGGCGCACCGGGCTGTATTCGGTGGCGGTGTAGTACTCGGTGATGAGCACCATCGCGGCGGTGAGAACCAGGCCGATAATCGCCGAGCCGTACAGCGCGTTGACGCTGTAACTGCCGTTGTCGCCCATCAGCCAGGTGGTGATCGGGTAGAACGCGACCAGCGACAAGCCGCCTGCCACCGCCAAACCGCGATACAGCGCGTTCATGATTTTGCCGCCCGGACGGGCGCTGACGAAGAAGCTGCCGACGATGGAAGCGATGATGGAGAAGCCGCCCAGCGCCAGCGGATAAATCACCGCGTTCGGTCCCGCATGAGACATCAGCATGCCGCCCAGCAGCATGGTGGCGATGATGGTCACAGCGTAAGTCTCGAACAAGTCCGCCGCCATGCCCGCGCAATCGCCCACGTTGTCGCCCACGTTGTCGGCAATCACCGCCGGGTTGCGCGGGTCATCTTCGGGAATGCCCGCTTCGACTTTACCAACGAGGTCGGCGCCGACATCCGCACCCTTGGTGAAGATGCCGCCGCCCAGCCGCGCGAAGATGGAAATCAGCGAGCCGCCGAAACCCAGCCCGACCAAGGGTTCGAGGATGGCCGTGGTGCTGGCACCGAGCGGGGCGGTAGCGGAGAGGAAGGCGTAGTAGCCTGCCACACCCAGCAGTCCCAGCCCCACCACCAGCATGCCGGTAATCGCGCCGCCCTTGAATGCCACGTTCAGCGCCGCATTCAGGCCGTTATGTGCTGCTTGCGCAGTGCGCACATTGGCGCGCACCGACACGTTCATGCCGATGTAACCCGCAGCCCCCGAGAGCACCGCGCCGATCAAAAATCCGCCTGCTGTTTTCCAAGAGAGTGCCAAGCCGATCAGTACAAAAAGCACCGCGCCGACCATGGCGATGGTGGTGTACTGCCGGTTCAGATAGGCCGTTGCGCCTTCCTGTATCGCCGCCGCGATGCCGCGCATTTTGTCGTTGCCGGCGGGGAGCGAGACGATCCAGCGGATGGATAGTGCGCCATAGACGATGGCAACCAAGGCACAGCACAACGCAAAAATCAGACCGTTAGACATGATTCGCTCTCCCTTCTAATGTTAAAGAGCCGACTCATACAGTCGGCCCGGTTGCTTGCTATACCTTGAACTCGGTGAGTTTCTTCGGTACCGCTACATTCTTGAGTTGCACGTATTGCGGCAAGCCGTCTTTGAACGGCGGGTAGCTTTCGCCCTTGATGAGTGGAGCGAGGTAGGTACGGCATTTTTCGGTGATGCCGAAGCCGTCTTTGGTGATGAAGTTGCGCGGCATCATTTTTTCCACGTTGGCGACTTTGCTCAGTTGCGCCACGCCGATTTTCCATTTGTACGGCTTGTCGGAAACGCGATCCACCGTGGGCATCACGGCGTTCTGGCCTTTCAATGCCAGTTCGACGGCTTTCTTGCCCAGCTCGTAAGCCTGTTCGACATCGGTCTTGGAGGCGATGTGGCGCGCGGCGCGTTGCAGGTAGTCGGCCACGGCCCAGTGGAATTTGTAGCCCAGCGCTTCTTTGACCATGTTGGCAACGACAGGTGCGGCACCGCCCAGTTGGGCATGGCCGAAGGCATCGCGCACGCCCTGGTCGGAGAGGAATTTGCCGTCTTCGCCTTTGACGCCTTCCGATACCACCACGGAGCAGTAGCCGTGCTTCTTTACCATCGCATCCACTTTGGCGAGGAATTTTTCTTTGCTGAACGGAATCTCGGGGAACAGGATCACGATGGGCAACTCGCAGTTTTTGTCCGAGGCCAAGCCGCCCGCTGCCGCGATCCAGCCCGCGTGGCGACCCATCACTTCCATGACGAATACTTTGGTGGATGTCTTCGCCATCGAGGCCACATCGAAACTGGCTTCGCGCAGCGATACCGCAACATACTTGGCGACCGAGCCGAAGCCGGGGCAGCAGTCGGTGATGGGCAGGTCGTTGTCCACGGTTTTCGGCACGTGGATGGCTTGCAGCGGGTAGCCCATTTTTTCGGACAGCTGCGAAACTTTCAGGCAGGTGTCGGCCGAGTCGCCGCCGCCGTTGTAGAAGAAGTAGCCGATGTTGTGGGCTTTGAACACCTCGATCAGGCGCTCGTATTGGAGCTTATTTTCTTCCAGTCCCTTGAGCTTGAAGCGGCAGGAGCCGAATGCACCTGAGGGGGTGTAGAGCAGGGATGCGATGTCTTTGGCGGATTCTTTGTTGGTGTCGATCAGGTCTTCGGTCAGTGCGCCGATGATGCCATTGCGCCCGGCATAAACCTTGCCGATTTTATCTTTGTGCTTGCGCGCGGTTTCGATGACGCCGGCGGCCGAGGCGTTGATGACGGCAGTGACACCGCCGGACTGTGCGTAAAACGCATTCTTCTTTTTTGCCATGCTGAACTCCCGTTGATGAGTGGTGGATCGGTGCGGCATTCCTACGTAGGATATATCTTACGCTTTTTTTTTGCGTGAGATAAAGCGCTATCTCGCGGTGCCGGGGAGCATTGTAGCGGGGCTGGGTTACACTTGTGCGTATGGAAAATAAATTCAAATGGGAGCGGGACGAGTTGCTGGCATCGCCGCTGTTCGAGCCATTGCATGCGGTCTTGCGGCAGCTTGGGCGCGATCGCTTACCGACCTTGAGCGACTACAACGCATTGCTGGCAACACGTGCCGCGATTACGCTGCAGAGCGGCAAGCCATTGCGCTTTGTCGAGCAGGGCATGGGCAAGCTGGCATTCGAGGCGCAATACGAGCCGCGCTGCTACTTGAGCGGAGAAGTGCAGACACGCGAAAACAATCTGCATGATTTTTTCAACGCGCTGGTGTGGCTGGTGTTTCCGCAGAGCAAAGCGGCCATCAATGCGCGGCATTACCGCGCGTTGACCGAAACGGCATCTCCTCTGGAGAGCCAGCGCGGTCGCGTGCGCGACATGGCGACATTGTTCGATGAATCGGGTGTCATCGTGGCGAGCGCCGATGCGGAATTATCCGGACTACTGCGCAACTTTAAATGGAAAGAATTGTTCTGGTCGCGCCGTGAAGAAGTGAACGCGGCAATGGGCTTTTATATTTTCGGCCACGGTCTGCACGAAAAAGCCATGAGGCCCTACGTCGGGATGACTGGGCAGGGCCTGCTGTTGCAAGTGGATGCCGAGTTTTTTAGCTGGCCGTTGCCGCGCAGAATGGAACATCTCGATGTACGCGTGGCGGCGTATCTGAATGCCACTGAAAAATGCCGGGATACGCGCGAACTTACTCCGGTGCCGTTATTGGGTATACCAGGCTGGTCGGCTGAGAATGAACAAGCCGGGTATTACGATAATCAACAGTATTTTCGCCCCGGCAGGCAACGTTCCTTATAAGTTTGTGCTTCCGCATGCAGTAGTCAGCATCTTCATGCTGCATCGAGTGGTCGAGTCCGGGGGGCAGTATTGAAAACTATAGAATTCGCTGTGTTAAGATTTCAGACGGAACGAACCGAAAGTTCACGGAGATGGGCAATAAATGCAAATTATCAATTGGAGTCGCAAGATTTTCCTAGAAATTCTCCTGTGTCTTTTATTAAGCGCTGCCGCGACATCAGCGTCGGCCGACAATCCGCAATTGCCTGCTGTCAGAAATTTTGCTCCGATTCCGGTCTATTACATTTATCCGCCGGTCAAACCGAATGGATCGGCGGATGAGGAATTGGCCAGCGGCCGCGTGGTTGATGATTTTTACGCGATGGCGGAGCCGGCTAGAAAACCTTGGCGCATTGCATTTCTGTTTCCGCACATCAAAGACCCGTATTGGGTTGATTGCACGTACGGATTGATTAGCGAAGCTAGGCGGCTTGGCGTTGCCGTCGATATTTTTCCGGCAGACGGATACAACGATCTGATAGGCCAGCTGCGTAAAATGGATGAAGTCATTGCCGAAAAATACGATGCCATCGTGATTTCCCCGATTAGCCAAACCGCCAACAATTCATCCATTGCCAATGCCCGTAAGCACGGCATACCTGTTTTTGAAATGGCCAACGACAGTACCAGTGACGATTTGACGATCAAGGTGACTTCCTCGTTAAAAGGCATGGGCATCGATACCACCGAATGGGTCATACGCGATGCGGAAAGGCGCGGATTGAAGTCGATCAATATCGCACTCCTGCCGGGTCCGGCGGATGCCGGATGGGTGCAGGGGGAGGTGGAAGGTACGCGCGAAGCGGCACGTAAGGCCGCTATCCGGGTCAATATCGTAGATATCCGATATGGAGATAGCGACCTGATCGGGCAGTCGCAATTGGCGGAGCAAATGCTCATCAAACACGGAAAGCGGCTCGACTATATTCTCGGCTGTACCGATTGTGCTCCGGCGGCAATCTTGCCGGTCAAAGCTGCGGGGTTGAAAGACAAAATCAAAATCGTTGCCTATGGTTTGACCCGCGAAATGATCGGACATATCCGCAAGGGAGAGGTGGTTGCTGCAACCGATGTTAAAGGAGTGAGCCAGGCACGACTTGCCATCAATGCCACGGTTAATTTTCTGGAGGGTAGAACCAAAGAGCTGCCTCACGCCATTCTGATCAAGCTGGGGATGGTGGATCAGGATAATTACGCGGATTACAACTACGATATATCCACAGCCCCCAAGGGGTACTCATCCATTCTTTCCTATACCCCGGGAAAAGGTCGTTAGTCCCCACATGAAGGTCATCCGACTCAGAAACCGGCTCCTGCTGAGCGCGACTGTCATCAGTCTGGTTATTACACTTGGCGCGATGCTGGTTGTTTCCTGGGTGATTGAACAGCAATTTCAGGATGAGTCTAAGGTCGATTTAATCAAAACGTCTGATGTCATCCGGGATAGTCTGGCTGAGCGCAAAGAGAGTTTGTTGACTGCGGCGCGCCAATTGGCGACCCAAAGAAACTTGGGCTCGACCATTTGGTATCTGGAAAAATACGGCCAGTCGAGCGTCGACCGGGAAATGCTGTTTACCACTTACCAGCAATTGGCCAAGGACGCTTACAAGATCGGGCGTGTCGCGAAGCTTTCCAGAATAGCTATCTATGACTCCCGCGGGCATCTGGTTGCTTTTTCCTTGACCGATGCAAACGGAAAGCAGGTCGGTTTTGTCAGAAATTTTGCCAAGCCAGAGTTTCATGTGGCGACGCTGAAAAGTGGCGAAGAGCTCAACATCAGCAATCTGCAAACGACGGGCTCTGTTGCCCGGATGGGTTTTGAGTACAACGGAATTTTTTCGCAACAGGAAAACGAGCACTATGCCGAGGAGGACGGGGTACTGATGCTCGAGAGTTGCGTGCCTATCATGGGCGAAGTTTTAAATGCGGGCAGCGGGAAGGCGGAAATAAAACAGCTTGGCCTGATTGTCGCGGCTCAACCGCTAGACCATACGCTGGTCGATTATTTTTCCAGATTCACCAATATCAAGATCAATATTTTCACCCGCGATGGGCTCAGCAGCGGTGTCGTGTCCGGATACAGTAAACCGGACTGGAGCAAATTGCCGGCAACGGGGGAGGATGCCGATGCGCCGGTATTCAATGAAATATTGATCGACGGCGGCGGCTACTATCAAAGCCTGATACCGCTTTACAGCAATAAACAACTCGTCGGCGGCATTGCCGCGCTTCATTCCAAGGAGTTGGTCAGGAAAAATACCCGGGAGATGATGCGGACTCTGGGAATCATTGCCGCCGTCAGTCTGTTGTTGATTCTCGCGTTTGCCTGGTATTTCGCCACCTCCATAACCCGTCCGCTGACAGTCCTTCGCCGGATTTTTTATGATGTCGCCAGAGGCAAACAAGCGGGCACGACGAGTGCCGAGCTTAGCCGGCTGAAAGCACAGCGCTCGCGGCAGGATGAGCTGGGCGATCTTACCCAGAGTTTTGTCGCGATGAACGATGCGGTTAACCAGAAAATACAGCAGATCAATGAAATCAACGCTTCCCTTGAGCGCACTGTCAACGAAAGAACGGCCGCGCTCGCGGCGCGCGAACAGGAATCTCGTACTTTGATTGAAAACACGCCGGATACCATTGCCCGCTACGACCACGAATGCCGCCGTATCTATGTTAATCCGGCTTTCGGTGCATTGGCCGAAGGCGGCGTGGCCGCATTGCTCGGGACGAGACCGGCGGAGATTCCGGGTGGAGAAAATGCGGATATATACGAGGCTCAAATTCGCGAAGTATTTGCGACAGGGAAAAATTCCCAGTTCGAATTGAAGTGGCTCGGCAAAGAGGGGCGTGAGATTTGCAGCCATATCCGCCTGACCGCTGAACGCGATCTGTCCGGCAAGGTGGTTTCGGTGCTGGGGGTGGGGCGCGATATTACCGAATTGAACGAATACCGCGCCGAACTTACCCGCAAGGAATTGGCAAAATCCCGCTTCCTCGCGGCAGCCGGGCATGACCTGAGACAGCCGCTGGCCGCCGCCAACTTGTTTATTGATGCGCTTAAGCTTACCGGGCCGACGGTGCGGCAAGCCGAGATGATCCGCCATCTGGACCAAGCCATGGGCACTTTCAATGGTTTGCTGGATGCCCTGTTGAATATATCCAAATTGGATGCGGAAATCATTAAGCCGGAATACACGCGGATCAAGGTGTCCGAACTGTTCCAGTGGCTGGAGCAGAATCTGGAGCCGATGGCCGGCGAGAAACAGCTCGCTTTTAAATTGCATTTTCCCATGAGCGAGGCACTGGTCGTTCGCAGCGATCTAGGCTTAATTAAATCGGCACTGATGAATATTGTCTCCAACGCGATCAAATTTACCGCCAAGGGGGGCATTCTGGTTGGCGCGCGGCGGCGCGGGAGCGAGGTGCTGATTCAGGTATGGGATACCGGTACGGGCATCAGTGCCGAGCATATCGAACATATCTTCGATGAGTTTTATCAGGTCAATAATCCGCAGCGCGACAGGACCTGCGGGCTTGGATTGGGATTGTCGATTGCCAAACGGGCATTGACGCTACTGGGAGCGAAAATCTGCTGTCGCTCGCAAGTCGGACGCGGCTCGGTATTTGAATTCCGTTTGCCTCTGGAAGAGTTTCATGGAGATGCCTCGCAACTACTGGCCCCCGCTGCTGCGCAGGCCGAGATGAACCATGAAACATTTGTCCGGGGAAAGCATTTCATTGTGGTGGAAGATGACATGCTGGTTGCGCAAGCCATCACTAGTCTACTGCGGGATATGGGCGGGAAAGTGGACTGTTTCCACAGCGCGGAAGAAGCTTTGCGCTACAGGGCCGACGGGCATGCTGATTACTACATCGCCGACTATATGTTGGGTAGCGGCCTTAACGGTGTCCAGTTTCTGAAGCAGTTATGCCAAAAATTGGGTAAACCCATTTGTGCGATACTGGTCAGCGGGGATACATCTCCCTCATTCATCCGGGAAGTGGCCGATTTTGACTGGCCCATATTGCACAAGCCGGCCAATATTACGGAATTACTTGCCAAGCTTGGCGGGCAGCAGAAACCCCTGTGAACGGGGCGAGACAAATTTTAAATCTAGCTTATTTTCAAATGTAGCAAGCTTACAGCGCACTCGCTCCTGCAGCGGCAATCTGACCATCCTGGAACGAACGCACACCGCTGATGCCGATTGCACCGATGACGGTGTCGTCGCGCATCAAGGGCAGGCCACCTTCGGCGGGAATTACGCCGGGCAGGGCGAGGTGGATCAGGCGTCCGCTTAATACGGCATCTTCGGAAACCTTGGTGGGCATGTGCAAAGCGGATGCCATGTGCGCCTTGGCGGTGGCGGTTTCCACGCTGCCGAAACGGGTGTCGTGGCTGCGCTGCATATACAGCATGTGGCCGCCATCATCGACAATCACGATGGAGACTTTCCATTCGTTGGCGAGCGCTTCGGCTTCGGCTGCGGCGGCTACGCGCTTGGCATCTTCGAGAGTCAGGACGGGTTTGTTCATTCGTTACTCCATTTGCAAGTAGATCACTGAAGTGCCCTGAAAACGCCCCATCTTACTTGCGGAGAATGGGGCGTCAATTTGAAGAGCTTAAGCCAGTACCGCGAAGACCTTGTCGCGGATCGAATCCACGCTGCCCACGCCGGGAACGTGTACGACCTTGGGCGCTTTGGCATCGCCGGACTTCGCCCAAGAGGTGTAGTAGTCCACCAGCGGTTTGGTTTGTTCGTGATAAACGTTCAGGCGCTTGATGACGGTTTCTTCCGCATCGTCAGGGCGCTGCACCAGTTCTTCACCGGTTTCGTCGTCCTTGCCTGCCACTTTGGGCGGATTGAATACGATGTGGTAGGTGCGGCCGGAAGCCGGATGCACGCGGCGACCGCTCATGCGCTGGATGATTTCGCTGTCGGCTACATCAATTTCGACCACGTAGTCGATGCGGATGTCGGCATCCTTCATGGCTTGCGCTTGCGGGATGGTGCGCGGGAAGCCGTCGAACAAAAAGCCGTTGGCGCAGTCGGCATCCTTGATGCGTTCTTTCACCAGATTGATGATGATGTCGTCGGAAACCAGACCGCCCGCATCCATGATTTTTTTCGCGGCCACGCCGAGCGGTGTACCGGCTTTAACGGCGGCGCGCAGCATGTCGCCAGTGGAGATTTGCGGGATGCCGAATTTTTCTTTGATGAGATTAGCCTGTGTGCCTTTGCCTGCGCCCGGTGCGCCGAGAAGAATGACTCTCATAATTTTGCTCCCTGTGTGAGTGATGATTCGAATATTGCCCGTGCCGCGAGTAGATCCGCTTCCGTATCTACCCCGCTAGGTGGTGCATCATGCGTGACGGTGACGCCGATTTTGTAGCCGTGCCAGAGCGCGCGCAGTTGTTCCAGCGCTTCAAACTGCTCGATGGCGGCGGGTGTCAGTTGGCCGAACGCACGCAGGAAACTGGCGCGATAGGCGTAGATGCCGATATGTCTCAGTACGGGCAGATCGGCTGGCAGTGCCGCGCCCTGCGCAAACGCATCGCGCGGATAAGGTATTGGTGCGCGGCTGAAGTACAGCGCGTTGCCGTTTTTGTCAGTCACCGCTTTAACGATATTGGGATTGCGCATCGACGCTTCATCGTGGATGGGATGGCAGGCGGTGGCGATGGCGCATTCGGGGTGATCGTGCAGATGCTGCGCCACGGCGCGGATCAATGCCGGGGGAATCAGCGGTTCATCGCCCTGTACATTCACCACGATGGTGTCATCCGCCCAGCCTTGCAGCGCCACGACTTCGGCGATGCGGTCGGTGCCGCTGCTGTGGTCGGCGCGCGTCATGCAGGCTTTGAAGCCGTGCGTATCGGCAGCGCCGAGAATCGGGGCGTGGTCGGTGGCGATGATGATTTGCTGTGCGCCGCTCTGCGCGGCTTGTTCGGCCACGCGTATCACCATCGGCTTGCCGCCGATTTCCAGCAGCGGTTTGCCGGGCAGGCGGGTGGAGGCGAAACGTGCCGGAATGACAACGTGGAACGCGGGCATCAGAGTTTCTCGATTTCTTCCGGGGATACTTTACGGGCTTCGTCGGCCAGCATGACCGGGATGCCGTCTTTGATGGCGTAGGCCAGTTTGTCTGCCTTGCAGATCAATTCCTGTTCGGCTTTGCGGTAGACCAGCGGCGATTTGCACAGTGGGCAAACCAGAATTTCGAGTAGCTTGGCGTCCATTATTGTTTGATCTTTTCTATGATGAGTTGGGCGAGAGCCGGATCGACTTGTGCATCCACACGCAGCACCCAGCATTGCTCGGTCGCGAATGGCGCGCATTTTACCGCATCTTTTTCCGTCATGAGCACCGCATCGGCATCGCTGAACGAAATATCGGCCGCGCTATAGCAATGATGGTCGGGAAAGGGGTGGGTTTGCGCGGATAAGCCCAGATGGGCGAGGTGTGCAAAAAAACGCTGCGGATGGCCGATGCCCGCGATGGCGTGCAGACGCTGCCCCGCGAAGGCGGAGGCAGGAAGCGTGGTGGCGGGGTTGAGCAGGTTGTAAAACTGCGCGCCGTTGAGCTGCATGGCGTATTCGTGGTCGCGGGTCGTGCCGCCGTTGACGACCACAATGTCCGCTGTCTTCAAGCGAGAGGTAGGTTCGCGCAACGGCCCCGCAGGCAGCAACAGCCCGTTTCCGAAACGGCGCTTGCCGTCCACCAGTACGATCTCGACATCGCGCTGCAAGCGGTAATGCTGCATGCCATCGTCGCTCAGAATCACATCGCATTCGGGGTGGGCTTGCAGCAAGGCTTGCGCGGTGGCGGGGCGGTCGCGCCCTATCCATACCGGGCACAGACCGCGTTGAGCCATTAGCAATGGCTCATCACCGACTTCATCGGGCGAGTCGCCGACTGCAACGGGGCGAGATGTTTTGCTTTGTTGCTGTTTTGCTTTGCTATAGCCGCGACTGATGATGGCCGGATGCCAGCCTTGGTCGAGCAGTTGTTGCGCCAGCCATAAAGTGAACGGCGTTTTGCCCGTGCCGCCGACGCTGATGTTGCCCACGATGATGACGGGGACGGGGAGCTTGATGCTGCGCAATACGCCGCTACGATACAGCGTGCGGCGCAGGGATGAGATAAAGCGGAACAGCAGACTCACGGGCCAGAGCAACAAATGGTAAGGCGAGAGGCGATACCAGTATTTTTCCAGCCCGTTCATTTTGCGATCGGGCGGTTTACTTCGCCGGAGTCTGCGTGGTGAAGGTGATGCGGCCGTATCCGGCGACCCGCGCCGCTTCCATGATATTAATCACGGACTGGTGCGGGGCTTTGGCATCGGCGCTGATGATGATGGTCGGCTCGGCTTCGCTGCCCGCCGCTTTACGCAAAGCCTGCGCGAAATCGTCGATGCCGGAGAATTTGGTATGCGCGTTGTTGATCGCATACTGTTCGGACGAATCGACCGCCACATAAATCTGCTTGCTCGGGGCCGGTGCGCCTTGCTCGCCCGCCGCCTGCGGCAGGTTGATTTGCAGCTCGGCAAACTTGGCGTAACTGGTGGTTACCATCAGGAAAATCAGGATCACCAGCAATACGTCGATCATCGGGATCAAGTTGATCTCGGGCTCTTCGCGGGTGCGGCCTCGTTGAAAATTCATGGTGCGCTTACCTTACTTGCGTTCGCCGTGGATGATCTCGACCAGCTTGATGGCTTGCTGCTCCATCTCGAAGGTGAGGCTGTCTACTTTTGCGCGGAAGTGGCGGTAGAAAATCATGCTGGGCACGGCGACGATCAGGCCGAAAGCGGTGTTGTACAGCGCGACCGAGATACCGTGCGCCAACTCTGCCGGATTGCTGCCCCCCGCATTTTGCGCACCGAAAATTTCGATCATGCCGACCACCGTGCCGAACAGGCCGAGCAGCGGGCTGATGGAGGCGATGGTGCCCAGCGTGGTGAGGAAGCGTTCCATATCGTGGCTGACTGCGCGCCCGGCTTCTTCGATGGATTCCTTCATGATGTCGGGAGGGTTCTTGATGTTCTTTAACCCGGCAGCGAACACGCGCCCCAGCGGTGAACCTTCGCTCAGTTCTTTGAGCATGGCTGGCGTAACGCCGCCTTGTTTGAGGTCCTTGATGGTTTCATCCAGCAAGCCGGAGGGGACGATGGTTTTGTTGCGCAGGAACATCAGGCGTTCCGCGATGAGTGACAGGGCAACAACAGAGGCAACGAGCAAAAACCAGATGGGCCAACCGGCAGCTTCGACAATAGTGAACACGCAACTTCTCCAGATATGCTTAAATTCCGAGGCGCGCACTGTATCTTGTCGCCCCCGATAGAGCAAGATTCATCCTAAAAAGTAATACTGAATTCGGGGTAACTAGATACGGCATAAGCAAATTTTTTGTTATGCACAAAACCTGTGGATAACTTTGTGGGTAAACGCCTGACAGCGATGCTTAGTCGTTGAGCCGATAACGCTTTTTTTTGTGCCGCCTATTTTTTAATCTGCAATAATTTCAATTAAAAACAATGCATTACCGTAAGTTGGCTAAATTTATTTGTAACTCAGCCCGTTAAACCGAGATTGGCACTGGCTGTGTGGGTTATTTGAAAGTTGTCAATATATCTTTGGGATAATTTGCATAAATTTTTTTTGCATTTCCCCCGTTTGTCAAAATTGCGTCGTCATTCGGTCTAACCCGGGATAGATATTGAGCATTTTGGTTTATGCACAAAATCTGTGGATAACTTTGTGGATGAGTCGGGGGCAGCATGGTTTAGTCTTTGACTCGATAGTGGTTTTTGTGGGGCTGATTATTTTTTAATCTTTTTATAAGTTGTTTTAAAACAGTGCATTACTGTAAGTTTGGGTAATATATTGGATTGCTATGCCCGCCAAGTACCGTCAGTGCAGGGATTGTGAATAATTGGGAATTGTCAATATGTCGTTTGGTCTAGATAGTGGCGAAAAAAGCCGGGTATTGAGCGTGCGCGAACTGAATTTCGCCGCCAAGCAATTGTTGGAAAAAGGATTGCCCTTATTGTGGGTGCGCGGTGAAATTTCCAATTTTGTCGGGGCAGCTTCCGGGCACTGGTATTTTTCGCTGAAAGACGAGCAGGCGCAGGTGCGTTGCGTGATGTTCCGCCACAAAAGCCAGTATCTGGATTTCAGGCCGGCCAACGGCATGCAGGTCGAGGTGCTGGCCTTGCCGACGCTATATGAAGCGCGCGGCGATTTTCAACTGACGCTGGAAAAAATGCGCCCGGCGGGAGCGGGGGCGCTGTACGAGGCATTCGAGAAACTCAAGCGCAAACTGGAGCAGGAAGGACTGTTCGACGCTGAGCGCAAACGCGACTTGCCGTATTTGCCGCGCCAGATCGGCATCGTGACCTCGCCGCAGGCGGCGGCGTTGCGCGATGTGTTGCGCACTTTGGCGAACCGCATGCCCGGCATTCCGGTGGTGCTGTATCCCACGCCGGTGCAGGGCGAAGGCGCGGGGCAGAAGGTTGCTGCCGCGATCCGCTTGGCCAACGAGCGCGGCGAATGCGATACGCTGATCGTGTGTCGCGGCGGCGGCAGCATCGAGGATTTGTGGGCGTTTAACGAGGAATGCGTGGCACGCGCGATTGCGACCAGCCGCATCCCGGTGGTGAGCGGGGTAGGGCATGAGACCGACTTTACTATCGCCGATTTTGTCGCAGACCTGCGCGCCGCCACGCCCACCGCCGCCGCGCAAGCCGCCGTGCCGGATGGCGCGGAACTGGCGCAGCGTTTGCAGCATAGCGCCCGCCTTTTGGCGCGCGCCTCCTTGCGCCGCTTCGAGCAAGCCATGCAGCAACTGGATTATTTGCAGCGGCGCCTGGTGCATCCGGCGCAGCGTATGCGGCAGCAACATCAGCATCTGGAACAGTTGCAGCAACGCTTGCGCCAAGCACATGCCTATACCGTGCAGCACCAGCAATGGCGCAGTGCGGCATTACGCCAACGCTTGCGCGCGGTGCGTCCCGACGTGGCGGATTTGCAAACGCGGCAAGCCGGGTATGCGCGCCGCTTGCACGAGGTGACGGCGCGTAATCTGGAGCGGCATGCGCTGCACCTCACCACCCTGCAACAGCACTTGCAGCACCTCGACCCAACGCAGGTGCTGGCGCGCGGCTACAGCATGGTGCGCGATGCGAACGGTAAGATCGTGACCGACCGCGCGCAAGTCGCACCGGGCGCATTGCTGGATGTGACCTTCGCGCACGGCTGGGCGCGCACCGAGGTGAAGGAAACGGGCGGCAATTAAAGCTGCGTTTTGCGATAGAATCCGCGCCTTCTTTATGCTGCTCCCGTTAACCGTTCATGTCCGTTTCTTTTAAGCGCCTGACCCCGTTACAAGCCACGCTGCTGCTGATCGCGTCGGCTGCGCTGTTGCGTTTGTTTTCCGCCAATACCGTCGGGTTGAGTGTGGATGAGGCGCACTATGCGCTGTATGGGCTGTATCTGGACTGGAGCTATTTCGACCACCCGCCGATGATAGGCTGGCTGCAAGCCATTGCCTTGCAGTTCGGCGACTCGAATCTGGCGATGCGCGTGTTGCCGATCACGCTGTTTGCCGCCACAAGTCTGGTGTTGTACCGCGTCACGCTCGCGCTGTTCCCCCACGAATCTCCCTGGCTGGGCTTCACCAGCGTCGCGCTGTTGCATTCCGGCGTGATGTTCCAGTTGATCGGTCTGGCAATGCTGCCGGATACGCCCTTGCTGTTGCTCGGGCTGTTGCTACTGTGGGTGTTGCACGGCGTGATGGTCGAGGGGCGCGTGCGCTATTGGTTGTTGCTAGGAGTGCTGTTGGGTTTGGCGGCGTTGTCGAAGTACACCTCGATTACGCTGGTGCTGACCATCGTGCTGGCGCTGGTGCTGAACAAACAATGGCGGCAGTTGCGCAGCCCGTGGCCGTGGTTAGCGGTGCTCGTCGCCTTCGTGCTGATCCTGCCGATCCTGTACTGGAATTACCGCCATGACTGGATTTCCTTCCTGTACCAATTGCATCACGGCACGGGTTCGCTGCACTGGGAATGGAAAAGGTTTTTGGCCTCGGAGGCCGCGCAGTTGCTGGTCTACGGCCCCGGATTGTTTGTGTTCGGCTTGATCGCGGCGGTGGCCGGTTTGCGCCAGCGGCGCGAGCGCGGCGTGTGGTTGTGTCTGGCGCTGGCGCTGCCGGTGCTGCTGTTGTTCGGTTGGGGCGCGGGATTTGAAATCACTTTGCCGCACTGGACTGCGCTGGGCTGGGCGGGGCTGGCACCGCTCACGGCTTACTGGCTGCATCGTCATTGGCGCGCGCTCTGGGTGCGCATCGGAGTATGGGCGGCAGCGGTTTATGCTGTTGTCGTGATGGCGCTGGTGTTCAGCCAGTTCGTGACACCTTGGCTGCTATACAAAGACAACAGCATTCCCCTGCGCGATATGTATGGCTGGGAGCAAGCCGCGCAACACGCCGAACAACTGCGCGCGCAAATGAATGCCGAGCAAGGCGAAAGTGCGCCGCTGTTGTTCACCAGTAACTGGACATACGGCAGCCGTCTGGCTTGGTACGCGCGCCCCGCCGCAGTGCAGATTATTGACTCGCGCTACGACCAGTTCGACGTGTGGTTCGGTTCGCCGCAAAACGGCGCGCGCGGCATTCTGGTGTTGTGGCCGGATCAGCAGGCATCGCCCGCCACCGGCGGCGACGGCCAGTTTGCCGCCTGCGAACTGCGTGATAGGATGCCCGTCCTTTCAAGCGGGCATCTGCTTTCCACCTTCTCTTTTTATGCCTGTCATGGTTTCAAAAAATAATTCCGCTTTGCCGGGTTCTTATGCTTCTGCGTGGACTTGGGGTGTGCCCCTGTTTGCCGTTTTGGCGCTGGCAACATTGCTGGCGACAAACGGCAATGTGGCATTGTTCAAGTGGCTGAATCACTTCATGGCGCAGGCAGGAGATGCTTGGTGGAGCCACCTCACTATGCTGGGCGATGCCTCGCTGGCCTTGCTGCTCATCTTGCCCTTGCTGGGGCGTCGTCCCGAATTGGCCTGGCAGTTTGTGCTGGCCGCGCTGCTGGCTTCGCTGTGGTCGCAAGGCGGTAAAGAATTGTTCTCGTCGCTGCGCCCGCCCGCAGTTTTGCCTAGCGGCAGTTTCCATCTCATCGGCCCGGTGCTGGAGCACAACTCGTTTCCATCCGGTCACACCACCACGATTTTCGTGCTGGCCGGTTTGATCTGTATGCAGCAAGTGGGCAGCACGCTCAAGTGGCTGATGCTGGCGCTGGCGGTATTGGTCGGCCTGTCGCGCATCGCCTGCGGTGTGCATTGGCCGCTGGATGTGTCGGGCGGCATGCTCGGCGGCTGGCTCTCGGCGGTTGGCGCAGTCTGGTTGGCGCAGCGCTGGCAGGCCGGTTTGAATGTCTGGTTTCAGCGCGTGCTGGCGCTGCTGTTGTTGCTGTTGGTGGTGTACACCCTGTTCTATTACGACAGCGGCATTCCCGGTGTCCGGGTGTTTCAGTTTGCCTTCAGTGTGGCTTGTCTGGTGTTGTCGGTAACAGGGCTGTACCGATTGTTTAAATTTGGATAATTGATTGCTATGAAACTCGCATTAAAAATTGATGTTGAAACCAAGCGCGGTACGCGCGAAGGTGTGCCGCGTCTGGTCGAGGCGCTCAAGCGCCATGACGCGCAAGCCAGCTTTTTCTTCACGTTCGGCGCAGACCGTACCGGGCGCGCGATTAGCCGGTTTTTCCGGGGCGGCTTTCCGGGGAAAGTGTCACGCCTGTCTTTGATCGAGCATTACGGTTTCAAGACCTTGCTGTACGGGACGCTGCTGCCCGCGCCGGACATCGGCAATAACTGCGCGGACGTGATGCGCAACGTGCGTGATGCCGGCTATGAAGTCGGCATTCATTGCCATGAAAATTTGCGCTGGCAGCGCGAGGCCGCGCATGCGGATGTCGAATGGACAAAGCGCGAGATGCAGGCTGCGGTGGAGCGTTTCACCGGAATTTTCGGAGAAGCCCCGAAGGCGCATGCGGCGGCGGGCTGGCAGATGAACCGCGATGCGTTCCGCCTGACCCAGCGTTTGGGGTTCGATTACGCTTCCGACACGCGCGGCACGCATCCCTTCATTCCGACCTGGGATGCGGAGATTATCGCCTGTCCGCAGTTGCCTACCACCTTGCCCTTGCTGGATGAACTGGTCGGGCGCAATGGCATCACGCTGGAAAACGTTGTGCAACATGTGCTGAAGCTCACCGAAAAGCCGAGCGAAACCGGACATGTCTTTACTTTGCGCGCCGAGCTGGAAGGCGGCAAGTGGCTACCGGTGTTCGAGCAACTATTGGCGGGATGGAAGGTGCAGGGATACGATATAGTTTCGCTGCGGCAGTATTTGGAAAGTCTCACCAGCACATTGCCGTGCCATGCGGTTAGAATGAGTGCGGTCGAAGGGCGTACCGGGATGCTCGCAGTGCAGGTCTGAGTCGTAGCGGGAGGCGGTTTTAATCACCACGCGGGGAGTTGTTATGCAACAGGATATACAAGGGTTGGAGAACTGGGTCGCATTCCTCAGCAGGGCCGACATCCCCGTGCTGAAACACACCTCGCGCGATTTGGCGGCGCTGCGGGCGGATCAGGACCACCTCAGTGCGCGCGGAGTGGCGAAGGTTATCGCGATTGATCCGATGATGACGGTCAAAGTGCTGCGCTACCTGCAAACGCACAAACACCGCATTCAAACCAGCGAAGTCATTCAGGTTGAACAGGCCCTGATCATGATGGGCGTGGATGCCTTCTTCGATAAAATTCCCGCTTTGCCGCTGATACAGGAGGTTTTGCAGGGGCATACGGATGCGCTTATCCAGTTATTGCACGTTATCCATCGTTCGCACCGCGCTTCCGAATATGCCTACGATTGGGCGGTGCGTATGAGCGATCTGCATTTTGAAGAAGTGCGTATTGCCGCATTGCTGCATGACTTGGCCGAAGTGCTGATGTGGTGTTTTGCGCCGCAACAGATGCTCAAGATCAGGGATATGCAGCTTCACGATAAAGCCTTGCGTACCCGAGCCGTACAGGAGCAAGTGTTCGGTTTTAGCCTGTTCGACATGCAAAAAACGCTAGTCAGGAACTGGGAGTTACCCGAGCTGCTGATGACCCTGATGGACGATGCTTGCAGCAACCAGCAACGCGTGCGCAATGTTGTACTGGCGGTTAACTTGGCGCGACATTCGGCCAACGGCTGGGACGATGCCGCGCTGCCGGACGACTACAAAGATATTGCGGAACTGTTGCGCATGAAGCCGGAACAAGTCGAGCTGATGGTCGGCGTGGAAGCGGGAATTTTGTGCGATCCGGACAAGCCGCACGCACCGGTTGCAAAATCCTGACTGGTCGGAGCGGAGTACTAATATGAACGTCAGCATGAATGCCAGTACTTCCCTCGCGCAATCCAGCGATGACGCGGTCGGTATGACCGTGCTGAAAAAAGCCATCAACATCGAAGCGCAAGCCGCGCTGGAACTTATCAGCGCAACGCCGCCATCCCCGCAACCTTCTGCGGCAAACCTGCCGCCGCATCTCGGGCAGAACATCAACACCACGGCTTGAAGTTGCCGTGAGTTTGCCGGGTTAAAAGTAAACCCGATTTATTTCTATGCACCCCCAGTTACCGCCCAATTACCTCGCAGGCTACCCCGTTTCACTGACCGAAAAAATACAGCAACTGATCGCGCAAGATCGGCTGGCCGAGGTGCTGCAACAAAAATATCCGCTGGCGCATGGGGTGCGCACCGACAAGGCGCTTTACGATTATGTGCAGGAAATTAAAGGCGAGTATCTGCGTAACGCGGGACAGCTCAGCAAGGTGGCGTTCGACAACAAACTGCATGTCATCAAAAATGCGCTCGGCATGCACACCAGTATCTCGCGCGTGCAGGGCGCAAAGCTCAAAACCAAACGCGAGATTCTCGTCGCTACCGTGTTCAAAGACATGCCGCCGGAATTTTTACGCATGATCGTTGTGCATGAACTCGCACACATCAAAGAGCGTGAGCACAACAAAGCGTTCTATCAACTGTGCCAGTACATGGAACCGGCTTACCACCAGTTGGAATTTGATCTGCGGGCTTATCTGACTTATCTTGATGTGTCAGGTCGGGCGCTTTGGTCTGCAACTCCCTTGGTGGAATAAATCTAAAAACAGCGTATTTCCTGTAGGAGCCAGCTTGCTGGCGAATGCCATTCGCGGCTTAAGCCGCTCCTACAGAAAGTCGAGGTTTAATGGAAGTCGGGGGTTACGCCGCCCCCTCCAAACTCATCTCCATCTCCAGCCAACTCTCCTCCAACTCCGCGACTTTCGTTTCCAGAATTTCGCGGCGCGCATTCAGTTGCGCGATGAAGTCGGCGCTGCACTCCGAGTAGGTGGCAGGATCGCCCAGTTTACTGGTGATTTCGCCCAATTCGGTTTGCGCTTTGTTTAACTCGGTTTCGAGTTTGTTCAATTTCGAGCGCAGCGCTTTGGTGTTTTGCTTGGGCTGGGCAGGTTGCACGGCCTTGGCGGGTTTGGCCGGAGCAACCGCGTTGCGGCGGCGTTCCTCGATCCACACTTTGTAATCGTCCAGATCGCCGTCGAACAGTTTGGCGCTGTTGTCGGCCACCAGCCACAGTTCGTCGGCCACGGCGCGGATCAGGCTGCGGTCGTGCGAGACCAGCACCACGGCGCCGGTGTATTCCTAGATCGGAAGAGCGTCGTGTAGGGAAAGAGTGTAGATCTCGGTGGTCGCCGTATCATTAAAAAAAAA
>FZPW01000064.1_pt1 | contig 29960 bp, 22 predicted proteins | sample 1534771 | NCBI WGS metagenome assembly FZPW01 (sample SAMEA104161894, study PRJEB21768) | metagenome | biome: subterrestrial habitat; feature: phreatic zone; material: underground water | place: France | collected 2016-06-01 | depth 60 m | reverse complement strand
TCGGGGTGGAGAGATTCGAACTCCCGACATCCTGCTCCCAAAGCAGGCGCGCTACCAGGCTACGCTACACCCCGAAGACGCGGCATTATACAGATGTCGCGAAATAAATCAATTTTTATTCGCCGGTTTTTTTTGAAATTTGCGGCATGGCCAGCATCAGGTAATACACCATGGACCACAATGTGAGCAATGCCGCCAAATAAATCAACAGCGTTCCCAAATTTTGGGTCGAAAAATTCAGTATGGGTTCGTGATACATCAGCAGCACGATGGCAATCATCTGGAAAGTTGTTTTAACTTTACCCAGCATGGAGACGGCAATGCTCTTGCTGCTGCCTAATTGCGCCATCCATTCGCGCAAAGCAGAGATTGCGATTTCGCGGCCAATAATAATGAAGGCGATAATGGCATCAACGTAGCCCAGCTTCACCAAAACGATCAGTGCGGCGCTGACCATGAGTTTGTCTGCAACCGGATCAAGAAAAGCACCGAACGCGGAAGTCTGGTTGAGAATCCGAGCAAGGTAGCCATCGAGCCAGTCGGTTACTGATGCGGCGATAAACAATAATGTTGCGAACAAATGCTTGTTGTGCAGACTAAGCGTTTCATCAGGCAAATAGAAAATTGCGATGAATACGGGAATCATCAGGATTCTGAACCAAGTCAGCAGATTTGGGATATTGAGCGGCATCGTTAATGTAAGTGTCGGTAAATTTTTTCTGCGAGCGGTGGGCTAATTCCCTCCACTCGTGCAAGTTCTTCAATGCTGGCTTGTTGCACGCCTTTCAGACCGCCAAAATGGGTGAGCAAGTTGCGTCGACGTTTTTCGCCCACACCTTCTATATCTTCCAGAGATGAAGCGGTACGAGCTTTACCACGGCGAGCCCGGTGGCCGGTAATGGCAAATCGGTGCGCCTCGTCTCGAACTTGCTGGATCAGGTGTAGCGCAGGACTATCGGGCGACAATTGTAACGACTTTTCAACACCGGGGCGTATTAATTGCTCCATTCCCGCTTTGCGTTCAACGCCTTTGGCGACACCGACTAGCTCGATGTCGAGCCCGAGTTCATTCATCACATCGACCGCCATGGCGAGTTGTCCTGCGCCGCCGTCAATCAGAATCAAATCCGGGCGCTTGCCCTCGCCTGTTTGCAATTTCTGGTAGCGACGCTGCAAGGCTTGACGCATGGCCGCATAGTCGTCGCCGGGCGTAATGCCGCTAATGTTGAAGCGTCGGTATTCCTGCGGGCGAATGGAGAGATCGTCATACACCACGCACGATGCGACCGTGGCTTCGCCCATGGTGTGGCTGATGTCGAAACATTCAATGCGTTTCAGATCGGGAAGCGACAGCGTTGTGCGCAACGCATCCAAGCGCAAGGTCTGCCCGGCCTGCAATCCGGCCACCCTACGCAATGCCAGCAGCGCATTGGCCTGCGCCATTTCCAGCCATTGCCGCCGTTCGCCCGTCACGCTATGGCGGATATTTACCTTGTGTCCGGCCTGTTCGGTCAATAGTTGCTCCAGGGCCTCATCGGTCACTTCGATGCTGGTGATAATCAGCGGCGGCACGCTACGCTCCAGATAATGCTGCGCCAAAAAAGCTTCCAATACTTCGTTGCTGTCTTGCCCCTGCACGTTCTGAGGGAAGAATGGCTTGTCACCCAAATGGCGACCACCGCGTACCACCGCCAGATTCAAACATAACGCGCCTTCAGCTTCGACCACCGCAACAATGTCGGCATCGGTATCGCGCCCGCTTTCCACAAATTGTTTTTGCTGCACCGTATGCAACGCCTGCAACTGGTCGCGCAGCGCGGCGGCATGCTCGTACTGCATGGCCTCGGAGGCCTTCTCCATCGACGCGCGCAAACGGTTTTCGACTTCATCGAATTTACCTTGCAGCAATAGCCCTGCGTTACGTACATCGGTGGCGTAGTCCTCCGCGCTAATAAGGCCGACGCAGGGTGCGCTGCAACGATGAATCTGGTGCAACAAGCAAGGGCGTGTGCGGTTATTGAACACGCCCTCTTCGCAGGTACGCAGCTTGAATACCTTTTGCAGCAGATTGATACTGTCCTTTGCCGCTTGAGAATTGGGATAGGGGCCGAAATATTGATGGCGTTTATCGGTTGCGCCGCGGTAGTAAGTCAATCGCGGCGAAGGGCTGCCGGTAAACACGATATAGGGGTAAGACTTGTCGTCGCGGAACAGAATGTTGTAACGCGGCTTGAGCGACTTGATGAGATTGTTTTCCAGTAACAGCGCTTCGGCTTCGGAGCGCGTCACCGTGATTTCAATACGCGCGATATGAGACACCATCAGGCGGATGCGCGGCGACAGATTGCTGATTTGGAAATAGGAACCGACGCGCTTCTTGAGTTGATTGGCCTTGCCGACGTACAGCACTTGCCCCGCCTCGTCCAGCATGCGATAGACGCCGGGCTGCAAAGGCAGCGAGGCGACGAATTCTTTAGGGTCAAAAACGGATTGGTTCAAGATATGTAGCGTTCATTAATCATGTAAACGGAGCCAGTGAATAACGCACTCAATCACATCATATTTTTTAGACCTGCCGCAAACTCGGTCGCCCCACCATTGGCGGGATGCCGCACCGAGCCTGCAATTGGAATCGCCATTTCCCGTAGCAGCCCTTCCGATTTTTTTCCGACCGCGATAATTTGAGCGGACGGAAACGCTTCGATTAATAGCCGCAAAGCCGGTTCGCCAAGGCTGATCTCGGCTGGAGTAGGGGTGCGATTCGACCACAGATTATCGGGACGATACGGGTGTAACTGCATCGCATTCCACAAAATAGTGCGTTCCGCGATCCCAAGGCGGTAAAGCGTTTTCCAGACTATGGTGGCAGACGGCTCGGAGAAAGGTAAGCGTCTGGTTGATAGCCTGCCTGCCAGTGCAGGAATACGCGGAATAGCGCCCTCGCCTAACAGGCGCTCGCTGGTAAAGGCTATGCCACTATAACGGCAACCCTGATAGCCGGGCGCTTCTCCGGCCAGAATGAATTCTGGATTGCAGTTCAGATGAAGTGACAAGCGCTCTAATTTTTCGACCGGGCCATTTCCGGCAGCATCATGCGGACATTTGTCCTTCCATGGATTGAAAAGTCCGGGAAGTCCGGCAGGAAGTGTCTCGATCAGGCGATGGGCAAGCGATAATTTTGGCATTTTAAGGATATATTCGATTTCAAAAATTCATTTGAAATCATTCACAATAGAGAGCAGAATTGTAACGTAATCAGCGAGTATAGCTTTCCGTGTTTGTTCAGTTCATCGGCTGATGTCTTTAAAAGGAGTCATTATCATGGCCGTTAATTCAGTTTCCCCTGGCAGTTACAATTCCCCTTCGGTACAGCCACAGGCGCAAACGCAACGGGCTCCCGAGAAAACGCGCGAAGAAAGAACGCCGCCCCCTCCTCCTGAGACCAAACCTACGGTTAATACCAGCGGACAAACAGTTGGAACCTTGGTTAATACCAAAGCCTAATTTGAATTTTATACATAATAAAAAGCCCCGCCGAAGCGGGGCTTTTTAATTCAAGGCTTACGCCTTATTCTGTCGCTGGTGTTGCTGCTTCTGCTTGAGGGAGCAACGCCTTCATGCTCAAACGCATACGGCCTTTCTCATCTGCTTCCAGCACTTTAACCTTAACAATTTGACCTTCTTTAAGATGGTCGGCTACCGCAGCAATACGCTCGTTGGAAATTTGCGAAATGTGCAGCAAACCGTCTTTGCCCGGCAAGATGTTAACAATCGCGCCGAAATCTAGCAGCTTGACCACGGGGCCTTCGTAGACCTTGCCCACTTCGACTTCGGCCACGATGTCTTCGATACGTTTCTTGGCCAACTCGCCCGCCTCGCCGCTCACGCAGGAGATGGTGATATTGCCTTCGTCGTCGATGTCGATAGTGGTGCCGGTTTCTTCGGTCAGCGCGCGAATCACTGCGCCGCCCTTGCCGATTACATCACGAATTTTTTCCGGGTTGATCTTCATCTTGATCATGCGCGGAGCATGCTCGGAAACCTCAGGACGCACGGTCGGCATCGCTTGCTTCATCAGGCCGAGAATATGTACGCGGCCTTCGCGGGCTTGGCTCAATGCGACTTTCATGATCTCTTTGGTGATGCCGTTGATCTTGATGTCCATCTGCAAAGCGGTAATACCTTGATCGGAACCGGCCACCTTGAAGTCCATGTCGCCCAAGTGATCTTCGTCGCCGAGGATGTCGGTTAGCACGGCAAAGCGGTTGCCGTCTTTAATCAGACCCATCGCAATGCCTGCAACGTGAGTCTTGAGTGGCACACCCGCATCCATCAATGACAGGCAGCCGCCGCAGACGGAAGCCATTGAGCTGGAGCCGTTGGATTCGGTGATCTCGGAAACCACGCGCATGGCGTAGCCAAATTCTTCCTGGCTAGGCAGCACCGCAACCAGCGCGCGCTTCGCCAAACGACCGTGGCCGATTTCGCGACGCTTTGGTGTACCTACGCGGCCAGTTTCACCGGTGGAGTACGGTGGGAAGTTGTAATGCAGCATAAAGCGATCGGAGTACTCGCCTTGCAGCGCATCAATCGTTTGCGAATCGCGCATGCTGCCCAGCGTGGCAACAACCAGACCTTGTGTTTCGCCGCGGGTGAACAGCGCCGAACCGTGGGTGCGCGGCAATACGCCGGTGCGGATGGTGATCGGGCGCACGGTGCGTGTATCGCGACCGTCGATACGAGGCTCACCATTGAGAATCTGGCCGCGCACGATCTTCGCTTCCAGCGCGCCGAACTGTTCGTTCAGCAGATTCTTGGATGCTTCAGGGAATTGCGCGGTCAGTGTTTCAAACACACGGCTGCGGATACCATCCACTTGAGCGGTGCGAGCTTGTTTTTGGCGAATAGCGTAAGCGGCCTTCAGGTCTTGCTCGGCCAGTTCATTCAGCTTGGCGATCAGGTTGGCATCCTTTGGTGCGGCTTCCCAATCCCACGCATCTTTGCCGACCGCATCGGCCATTTCATTGATGGCATTGATAACAGCTTGCATTTGTTCGTGACCGAATACGACCGCGCCCAGCATCACTTCTTCGGAAAGTTCTTGCGCTTCGGATTCAACCATCAGCACCGCTTGTGCGGTACCGGCGACAACCAGATCCATTTGCGAAGTTTTGAGTTCGTCTGCAGTCGGGTTCAACAAATACTGGCCGTTGGCATAACCCACGCGCGCTGCACCGATGGGGCCATCGAAAGGAATGCCAGACAAGGCCAGCGCGGCGGATGCGCCAATCATTGAGGGGATATCGGAGTCAATCTGACTGTCGGACGACATTACAGTCGCCACGATTTGCACTTCGTTGTAAAAGCCTTCCGGGAACAGCGGACGCAAAGGGCGGTCAATCAGACGCGAAGTCAAAATTTCTTTTTCGCTTGGACGGCCTTCACGCTTGAAGAATCCACCGGGGATCTTGCCAGCCGCATAGGTGCGCTCTTGGTAATCTACGGTGAGAGGGAAAAAATCTTGATCCGGTTTTGCATTTTTTGCGCCGACGACGGTGACCAGCACTACAGTGTCGTCTAGGCTAACCATGACTGCGCCAGTTGCTTGGCGGGCGATCTCGCCGGTTTCCAATGTCAGTTGATGTTTGCCGTAGCTAATCGTTTTCTTATAGTGACTCAAGGTAGACCTCTCTCGTGGTGACATGGCGCAACAACGCCGGGTGTGAATAAACCCAAATAATCCATTAGAGCTGACTCTCTTGTGGGAGCGCAATTCATTGCGCGATTGCTCTCAAAGAATCGCTCGATAAATCGAGCTCCTACAGGGGGCTGGCTTCCTAATTGATAATCCGGGATAAAACAACGACAACAAAAACGACGCGGGCCGCATTTGCGACCCGCTGTCTTTTATTACTTGCGCAATTCCAAACGTTTGATGAGCTCACGATAGCCATCTTCGTTTTTGTTCTTCAGGTAGTCGAGCAACTTGCGGCGGCGGCTAACCAGACGCAACAGACCACGGCGTGAGTGGTGATCCTTGCTGTGTTCCTTGAAATGATCTGTCAGGTAATTAATACGTGCAGTCATCAGCGCTACTTGAACTTCAGGGGAACCGGTGTCGCCCTTTGCTCGTTGATAATCGGCCACGATTTGCGATTTTTGTGCCGTGGTAATAGACATTTACTTCCTCTCCAAATAAAAAGTGCGGCATTTTACCCTTGAATGGGCTGCCTGCTCAAGTTAATTCAACACTCCGATGGTGTCGGTGTTGCCGCGCTTTTGGCCACACTGGACAAAAGTCTGCTGGGGGACAAGCGAGTTCCCTGTAACTCCCCCACCCCGACGAATCTTCCTGCTGAATACAAACGTAATTTACCTTGCGGTAAATCCCCATGCTTACCCAGACGCTGACCTTGCGCCATGCGTTGCAATTCTGTGGTATCCAGCTCGAGGCTGGGCATTTCTTGCAGCATACAGTCTAGCGGCAACAGGCAAGCTTCCAGTTGTTGCATATCCATCGCCTCGAGCTGCGGCAAGGTATATGCGCTATCCAAATTGAAATCGCCAATCGAAGTGCGGCGCAATGCGATGAGGTGTCCACCGCACCCCAATGCTTCGCCGATGTCCTCCCCCAGCGTGCGCACATAAGTGCCTTTGCTGCAACGTACGACGATGTCCAGCTCGTCACCTTCCAGTCGCTCCATGCTCAAGTCGTGGATGATGACCTCGCGCAACTCGCGCTCAATAGTTTCACCGTTGCGGATATATTCGTATAGTGGCTTGCCCTGATGTTTGAGGGCGCTATACATGGGGGGCAATTGCTCGATAGTGCCGAGAAAGCGTTGCAGTACGGCAAGAACCTGTTCCTCATTGACGCTGACCGGGCGAGTTGTAATGACCTCCCCTTCTGCATCACCCGTGGTCGTGGTTTGCCCCAATTGTATGGTTGCGCGGTAGCTTTTATCGGCATCCAACAAGCCCATGGAAAATTTGGTGGCTTCGCCGAAACAGACGGGCAGTAGTCCGCTGGCCAGCGGATCGAGCGTGCCGGTATGCCCCGCTTTTTCCGCCTGATATAAACGGCGGACTTTTTGCAGCGCGGTGTTGGAGCTTAATTCCAGGGGTTTGTCGAACAGAAGAACGCCGTCGAGCGGACGCCAAGTGCGAACCATTGCGCTACTCTTTCGGCAGTTTTGTGTCGCTGGCAACAGCCTGATCGATGAGTTGGGAAAGATGGGTGCCGCGCTCAATGGAAACATCGTAGACAAAGTGCAATTGCGGAATGATGCGCAGCTTCATCGCGTGAGCCAGTTGGCTGCGCAAAAAACCTGCCGCACGTTCCAGGCCTTCTTGCAGTTGCTTGCTCGCGCCATCCAGCGTGGTGTAAAACACCTTGGCGTGGGAGTAATCGTTGGTGACTTCCACGCCGGTGATGGTTACTTTTTGCACGCGCGGGTCTTTGACTTCAAGGCGGATCAATCCGGCCAATTCACGTTGAATCTGCTCGGCAATGCGATCCGTTCTCGCGTAGTCTTTAGCCATTACAGTGCGCGCGCCACTTCAACGATTTCGAACACTTCGAGTTGATCGCCCACTTCCAGATCATTGAATCCGCGCAGCGACAAACCGCATTCGAAGTTCGACTTCACTTCCTTCACATCGTCCTTGAAGCGTTTGAGCGAATCCAGTTCGCCGGTGTGGATGACCACGTTGTTGCGCAACACGCGGACTTGCGAACCGCGCTTGACGATACCCTCGGTGACGTAGCAACCCGCAATGGTGCCCACCTTGGAGATGGTGAACACTTGGCGAATTTCCACCATACCGATGACATTTTCTTTCTTGTCCGGTGTCAGCATGCCTGATAGCGCTGCCTTGATCTCATCCACCATGGCGTAAATGATGTTGTAGTAGCGGATGTCCACGCCGGAAGATTCGGCCAAACGGCGCGCGGCCGCATCGGCACGCGAGTTAAAGCCGATGACAATCGCTTTGGAAGCCAGAGCCAAGTTAACGTCCGACTCGGTGATTGCGCCGACACCGCTGTGAATCAGGCTGACCTTGACCTCGGAAGTCGAAAGTTTTTGCAACGAACCTGCAATCGCTTCCAGCGAACCTTGCACGTCGGCCTTCACAATTAGCGACAGCGTGCGGACTTCGCCCTCGGACATCTGTTCGAACATATTTTCCAGTTTGGCGGCTTGTTGCTTGGCCAGCTTCACATCGCGGAACTTGCCTTGACGGAACAGCGCAATTTCGCGCGCTTTCTTCTCGTCGGCCAGCACTAGGAAATCGGCACCGGCTGTCGGCACTTCGGACAGACCTTGAATTTCGACCGGGATGGAAGGACCGGCTTCGTTGATAACTTTGCCGTTCTCATCCAGCATGGCGCGTACGCGGCCGGAAACGGAGCCGACCAAGATGGCATCGCCGCGCTTCAATGTGCCGGACTGCACCAGCAAGGTTGCCACAGCACCCTTACCTTTATCCAAACGGGCTTCGACTACCACCCCCTTGGCGCTGGCTTCTTTCGGTGCCTTCAATTCCAGCACTTCGGCTTGCAGCAAGATACCTTCCAGCAAAGCATCAATACCCTGCCCGCTCTTGGCCGAGACTTCGACGAACATGCAATCGCCGCCCCAATCTTCCGGCACGACACCTTCCGCTACCAGCTCTTGGCGCACGCGCTCGGAGTTGGCATCGGGTTTATCGATCTTGGTGATCGCCACCACGATAGGCACTTCCGCCGCTTTGGCGTGGTGGATCGCTTCCTTGGTTTGCGGCATCACGCCGTCGTCGGCAGCGACCACCAGAATGACGATGTCGGTCGCTTTTGCACCGCGTGCACGCATTGCGGTAAACGCTTCGTGCCCCGGGGTGTCGAGGAAAGTAATCATGCCGCGCGGTGTATCCACGTGGTACGCACCGATATGTTGCGTGATACCGCCGGCTTCGCCGGAAGCTACACGGGTGCGGCGGATGTAGTCCAGCAACGATGTCTTACCGTGGTCAACGTGACCCATCACCGTTACAACCGGAGCGCGCGACTCAAGGGCAACATCTTTATGATCTACCGCTTCGGTCAGATAGGCATCCGGATCATCAGGTTTTGCTGGCTTAGCGACGTGGCCAAGCTCTTCCACCACGATCATCGCTGTCTCTTGATCCAGCACCTGATTGATGGTCACCATGCTGCCCATCTTCATCAAAGCCTTGATAATTTCCACGGCCTTGATAGACATCTTTTGTGCCAATTCAGACACGCTGATGGTTTCCGGAATCATCACTTCCTGAACGATAGGTTCGGTCGGTAACGAGAATGCGTGTTGGCTTGCAGCCGATTCATGTTTGGGATGCTTGTCATGCTTCGCGGCACGCAACGATCCGCCGGTACGTGCCCCTACTCCGGCACGTACATCCACGCTACGGGATGGCGGACGCTTCTTGTGTCCGGCCTGATCCCACGGGCTGTCTTTTTCTGCAACCTTTTCGACTTTTTTAGGCTTGGCGACTTTGTCACCGGGTCTTAATGTCGGTTTGTGTATTGTGCCATCAGGTGTCGCTGGGGCTGCCGCCTCTACTGGAGCGGCAGGTTTTGCTTCAGATGTTGGTGTGGCTGCGGCCGGTTCAGGGGTAACAACCGGCGCAGGAGTTGGTTCGGCAACTGGCGTGGCTTTACGTTTGTTGCGCTCTTGTTTGGCTTGCAACTCGGCTGCCTGGCGCGCTGCCAATTCAGCTTGTGCTCGGGCCTCTTCGTCACGAGCTTTTAATTCTTGTTCGTCCAGTACCTTTGCGGGGGCAGCTTTACTTTGCGCATGCGCAACAGGTGCTTCAACTGGGGCTACAGCATCTTCTTTCGGTGTCTCAGTTGCATTGGGTGCCAGCGTGCGTTTTTTGCGCACCTCGACTTGGATCGTGCGGGATTTCCCAGAGCTGTCGGCCTTTTTAATTGCCGTGGTCTCACGCCGTACCAGTGTGATTTTATTTTTATTGCTACCACCGTGCGCATTGCGCAGATGTTCCAGCAATTGCGATTTATCCTGTTCCGATACGGGGTCGCTCTCCTGCTTTTTGGCGACTCCGGCCGCTTGCAGTTGTTCCAGCAGCAGCTCGACCGGTAAACCCAGTTCACCGGCGAATTGCGCTACATTCATTTTTCCCATCACGACCCCTTAAACCCAAATCCAGACAAACTCGTCTAACGAATAATTTGTTACATCCCAATTAAACCAACGCTATCAAGCAAACCAAGGTGCGCGTGCAGTCATGATTAACTGGTTGGCGCGCTCAGCATCCATCCCGGTTATTTCCATCAGCTCATCGCCATCCAAGTCAGCCAGTTGCTCTTGCGTGCCTACGCCTTTGCCAGCCAATGCGCGTGCAGTTTCTTCATCCATTCCTGCGATTTTCAACAAGTCTTCGATGTTGTGTTCGACCTGTTCTTCGTTGGCGATGGCGGCTGTCAGCAGAGCATTGCGTGCACGGCTGCGCAGTTCATTCACTGTTGCTTCATCGAAAGATTCGATGGAAAGCATTTCATCCAGCGGAACGTAGGCGACTTCTTCCAGCGTATTGAAACCTTCCTGCACCAGAATATCGGCGACTTCTTCGTCCACATCCAGCTTGGCTACAAACAGGTCGCGAATCTTGGCGAATTCCTGCTCGTTCTTTTCTGCGGATTGCTCAACCGTCATCAGGTTGATTTCCCAGCCAGTCAGCTCGCTGGCCAGACGTACGTTTTGACCGCCGCGCCCGATGGCTTGCGCCAGATTTTCTTCTTCAACCACTACATCCATGCTGTGGCGATCTTCGTCCACCACGATGCTGGTCACTTCAGCCGGAGCCAGAGCATTGATAACGCTTGTGGCCGGATCTTCCGACCACAGGATAATGTCCACGCGTTCGCCGGCCAGTTCATTAGTTACGGCCTGAACACGCGAACCGCGCATACCGACGCAGGTACCGATCGGATCCAATCGCTGGTCGTGCGTGCGCACGGCGATCTTGGCGCGGGAACCGGGATCGCGCGAAGCGCTCACGATTTCCAGCAAGCCTTCTTCGATTTCGGGTACTTCCAACTCAAACAGCTTGGTCAGGAACTCCGGTGTCACGCGAGACAGAATGATCTGCGGGCCGCGCACGGTGCGATCAACGCGCAACAGATAAGCGCGTACACGGTCACCCACGCGCAAGTTTTCCTTCGGGATCATTTGATCGCGAGGCAACAGCGCTTCGATCTTGCCGAATTCGACGATGGCATTGCCGCGCTCGATACGTTTGATCGTGCCGGACACCAGATGTTCGCTGCGCTCCATGAAGTCGGCCAGAATTTGCTCGCGCTCGGCGTCGCGAATCTTCTGGAAGATCACTTGTTTTGCGGCTTGCGCGCCGATGCGGCCGAAGTCAATGGATTCCAGCGGCTCTTCGATAAATTCATCCAGTTGAATATCGGGATTCTGCTTTTGTGCTTCATTCAGCTTGATATGCAGGTCGGGCGTTTCAAAAGTTTCATCGTCGGTTACTTGCCAGCGACGGAAAGATTCGTACTCGCCGCTTTGACGATTGATGCTGACGCGCACATCAGCTTCTTCATCGGCAAAACGCTTTTTGGTGGCCGAGGCCAAAGCCGATTCCAGCGCGCCAAACACGATCTCCTTATCCACGTTCTTTTCACGCGCCAAGGCATCTACCAACAATAAGACTTCACGACTCATTACCGTCTCCAACCGTTTGCAAGTTGCCAGCACCATGCGGGCAACTTTGGTTATTCAAAAATTAAAACACAGGCACCAAGCGTGCCTTATCGATATTGGATAGCTCGATTGCCACCGTACTGCCATCCACATCCAATTGCAAAACTTCATTCTGAACTTCGCCCAGAATACCTGCAAAATTCTTGCGGCCATTTAAAGGCACGCGCAATTTGAGCTGCACCTTCTGCCCATTGAAACGAATAAAATCGGCGAGCTTCTTAAGCGGACGATCTAATCCCGGAGAAGAAATTTCAAGCCTGTCAAAATCCACATTTTCCACAGTGAACAAGCGCGTCAATTGGTGACTCACCCGTTCGCAATCTTCCAGAGAGATTCCTTCGGGCTTATCAATGAACACACGCATCAGCCCGCGTCCCGACACTTCAAAGTCGACCAGCTCATATCCCAAGCCAGTCAGTGTCGTCTCAATCAGCTTTGCCACATCCATATTCGCACCCACAAATAAAAAACGGGCTCGAAGCCCATCTACAAAACGGCGCGGATTATAGCAAAGGTCCGGGCAGTTGAAAACAACTCAATGAAACAATCTATCGAATTGTCTTAATTGAGAGTAAATAAAAAAATGAAAATTAAAGCAGGAATTACTACTGAAACCACCAGAGGCTGGTGGCGTCCCCAACGAGATTCGAACTCGTGTTATCGCCGTGAAAGGGCGGTGTCCTAGGCCTCTAGACGATGGGGACTAAAGGGCTTTTTACTGCAACTACATTTACTGCTTGAACTACTTTTTCACTACTTGCTCTTGGTGGAGATAAGCGGGATCGAACCGCTGACCTCTTGCATGCCATGCAAGCGCTCTCCCAGCTGAGCTATACCCCCTAAAAGAGAGCGCGCATTATATTGACCGATGGACATCTTGTAAAGCAATTTTCGAAAATATTTTAAAAATATTTCGATCACAAATATTTTTGCACGCGCGCCAAGACCATCTCGCGCGTAAACAATACGACCAACGCATCGACCGATGGTGCCTGTGTTTGCCCTACCAGCATTACGCGCAACGGCATCGCCAGCTTCGGCATCTTCAAGCCATGCTTGCCGAGCAATTCTTTGATGAGCGCGCCAATCGCACTAGCTTCCCAGGAAATGTCTGCAATGCGTTCGGCGAATTCGCGCAGTGCAGGCAAAGCTTCGGCAGACAGTTGCGCATCAATCAAAGCCTGGTCTGCGTGCAGCTCTATATAGAACACCTCCGCCGCATCGGCTAATTCATTCAAAGTCGAAACGCGCTCTTTATATAGCCCAATAACATTTTCCAATATCGGCGTTGCACTAACACTCACGCCACGCGCCGCGAGACGCGGACGCACCAGCTCAGCCAAACGCGCGTTGTCGGTCTGCTTCAGATAATGGTTATTCAGCCACTTCAGTTTTTCGGTATTGAATTGCGCGGCCGATGGCGTGATGTGATCGAGATCGAACCATTCGCAGAATTGCGCTACCGAAAACACTTCATCATCGCCATGCGACCAGCCTAAACGAGCCAGATAATTGATGACCGCTTCCGGCAGATAACCGTCCTCGTCGTATTGCATCACGCTGACTGCACCATGCCGCTTGGAAAGTTTCTGCCCGTCGTCACCCAGAATCATCGACAGATGCGCGTAGTTCGGCACCTTCGCATTTAGTGCTTTGAGAATATTGATCTGACGCGGGGTGTTGTTGACGTGATCGTCGCCACGAATAACTTGGGTAATGCCCATATCCCAATCGTCTACCACCACGCAGAAGTTATAAGTTGGCGTGCCATCTGAACGCGCGACGATAAGATCGTCCAGCTCGTTATTTTGAAATTCGATACGGCCTTTAACCATATCATCCCAAGCCACCACACCATCAGTTGGATTTTTAAAACGCACCACAGGCTGCACGCCTTCCGGCACTGCAGGCAATGTCTTGCCCGCTTCGGGACGCCAACGACCATCGTAACGCGGCTTCTCGCCGCGCTCGCGTTGCGCCTCGCGCAAAGCATCCAACTCGGCGGGAGTGGTGTAGCAATAATAAGCCTGCCCCGCCGCGATCATCTGTGCGATTACTTCTTTGTAGCGCGGCATGCGCTGCATTTGATAAAAAGGGCCTTCGTCGTAGCCCAGATTCAACCACTGCATCCCGTCCAGAATTGCTTGCACTGCTTCAGGCGTGGAGCGCTCCACATCGGTATCTTCGATACGCAAGATAAAAGTGCCGCCGTGTTTGCGGGCATAAGCCCAGGAAAATAATGCAGTGCGAGCACCGCCGATATGCAGATAACCGGTGGGGCTGGGAGCGAAACGGGTGCGGACAGTCATAATCAAGGCCAAAAATGAAAGCGCGCATTTTACGCCAGCCGATGAAAAAAATTACATACAAATTGACCGAAATATTCGGGCTGTGATTAAATGCGCGCCCTTGATTGGGCGGTTAGCTCAGCGGTAGAGCACTGCCTTCACACGGCAGGGGTCACTGGTTCGAACCCAGTATCGCCCACCAATCAATTCAAGCGGTTTCCTTCCAGCCTACGCGGCACGCGACATTCTTTAAATACCCCTTTGTAATACCTTTAGCTAAACGGCACGAGCAATTTCAGAATATAGATCTTACGTTCTGCATAAACGTTCCTGCAGGAAGTCCCGGTCTGATGGCGTGTTGAATTGGTTAAAGTTTACGCCGGAACGGAAACTCATTTCGTTGCAATCATAAATTGAATACACAATCATTCCGGCAACCTTTACAACATGAGGTTTTCCCGCGGCAATTAGCGGAGGGACTTTAATATGGAGCTGAATGGATCTGGGTTTTTGAAAATTACGGTCCATGTAAAGCGTCGCGCCCTCCAGGGAGATGTCTTTGACGAACCCGTGATGAAACTCTTGCCCATCAACCAATACATCAACGTTAAGTCTGAAGCGGAATCGGGGTTCGTTACGCGCGTCAACGGAAGATTGAGTAGCCATGACTAATCCCGCGCGACTGCGAAACAAGGAGGAACAGCCCCTATGGAAAGGGTACGGCGATAGAAAACTTTGGAGAATTTGGCTATCAGGGAAACATTAGCTGAGCTGACATAATAGTTTGCTTCGCTACTGAGTTGCCGGAATACTACTGAATTACTTTTGGATACCAACCCCATAACAATCCCTTCTTGTTGCCTCAACTTGAGGCAGATAAGAAGCAACGGGGGCCGGGTTGCTGTAGGTCAAATTATATACCCGGACAATTCTGAGTGTCATTAAAGAGCTGGATGACTCCTCTGAATTAGCGGCTGTTTTTTCAATCCCCGGGAGGGTCGGAAAAGTTTATGCGGCATTCTGTAGTGTATCGGCCAGCCAAATTAGCGCGTGCTGCAGGTCGGCGTAATTTTTATCCAGATGAGTTTGCGGCTGCAATTCGATTCGCTCTGCAATGGCGGCAATAGCGGGTACTGCGAATACCGACAGCATTCCTTTTATGGTGTGGGCCAGATAACGGATTTTTTCGCTGTCTTTGACTGCGATTGCAGTGCCTAGATTTTCCAGATAAGCGGGGTAATCGGCTAAATAAATGCGAACCATTTCGCGGAAAAGCTCCATGTCATTATCCATGAAAGCCAATGCCTGATTTAAATCAAAGCTGTGTGTTGCGGGTTGTTGTTGCAGCATTTTCTGAATCTCCTGCACTTGATTAACCTCTGGCGAGGCAATCGTTTCCAATTCTTTCCAGAGCGCTTCGGTATCAATGGGTTTTGATAGATATCCATCCATTCCCGCTGCCAGACATTCTTCTCGGCTGCCCTGCATGACGTGAGCTGTCAGGCCGATAATGAAGATATGTCCGCCGTGTTGCCGTTCAAATTCACGTATCCGGGCCGTTGCGCCATAGCCATTCAGTTCCGGCATATCCACATCCATGAGGATCAGATCGTATTGTCCGTTTTTCCACTTTTCAAGTACGACCAATCCGTTATCGGCCACATCCACTGTATGACCGAATTTCTGTAGCAAGCGGCTCGCCAAAATCTGGCCGACGCTGTTGTCTTCGGCCAACAATACCTTGAGCTTTTGTTTATTGCGCTGAAAGCCTTGACGGCCTACTGTTGGCACACTTTCAAGGCCCGCAAGGCCGAGCGTATTCATAATCGCATCGAACAGATCAGACTGTGAAAACGGCTTCAGAATATGGGCGGAAATATCCAGCTCACGGCAACGGGATACATCATCGTGCTGCTCTTCCGATGTCAGCATCATAATTGGAACTGTTTGCACATGAGGCCGGTTGCGCAACTGATCGACAACGGCAAAACCATTCATGTCGGGCATCCGCGCATCAAGCAACAAGAGCTGGTAAGCGTCACCTGACCGGCTGGCATTTTCCAGTTCTGTAATCGCCCGTTCTCCACTGGAGACTTCGTGCGGGCGCATTCCCCAGCGGCGCAATAAATCAGCAGTGATCGCCAGATTCGTCGCATTATCATCCACCACCAGCACGCGCAGATTGTGCAAAGGTTCGGTTGCGTATCGAGGTTGTACGCTTTCACTGGCACGCTCCAGCACAACCTCGATGAAGAAGGTAGTGCCCTTCCCTACCTCGCTCTCAAGCCAGATACAGCCCCCCATCAGTTCGACCAAGCGAGCCGAAATTGTTAAACCGAGACCGGTTCCTCCGTATTGGCGAGTGGTCGAGGTGTCTGCCTGAGAAAACGAATCGAAGATGGCTTGGAATTTTTCTTCGGAAATACCGATGCCGGTATCTCGAACACTTATATACAAAACTAGTTGATCTTTATTGGGTTGCGCTGCAGCCAAGTTGGCTTTCACAACAATTTCGCCTTCATGTGTAAATTTGATTGCATTACCGATCAGATTCAGCAGAACCTGGCGCAAGCGTCCGGGGTCACCAATCAAAATTTCAGGAATGGCTGAATCGATATCCAGCAGTAACTCCAAGCCTTTCTGATGTGCCCTAAGGGCGACAGAGCGGGTCGTTTCTGACAACATATCCAGCAAACTGAATTCAATCTGCTCCAGATTCATTTTTCCGGCTTCAATCTTGGAAAAATCCAGAATGTCGTTGACGATCGTCAATAAGGCATTGGCGGAAGTTTTTACCAGCGATAGATATTCCCGCTGTTCGGCATCCAGCTCGGTATCGAGAGCCAGTTCGGTCATACCGATGATGCCGTTCATCGGCGTACGTATTTCGTGACTCATGTTCGCAAGGAAATCACTCTTGGCGCGGTTGGCCTCTTCCGCCGCATTTTTAGCTTTCGACATGGCCTCTTCGGCTTGCTTGCGCAAGGTGATGTCCTGAAAAGCCACCACCAAGCCTAGGTATTTACCGTGCAGGAATATTCCCTGAGATACCAGCCCGACGGGGAAAGCACGTCCATCACGGCGTACGAAAACCTGATCTTCGCTGCTCATGCGTTGCCCGGTCATTCCGTTGATCGGGCAATCTTTAGCCAATAGCGGGGAACCGTCCGCGTTTAGGGTATGAATCGTGTCATGAACAGGTTTGCCGATAAATTCTGCACGAGGCCACTCAAGCAGCCGTTCCGCTTCAGAGTTCATGTATGTGCATAGTCCATTCTCATCTTGAACATACAGTCCCTCCCCCAAGGTTTCGGTAATACGCTCATAAAACGCCCGTTGTTCGGCGATTTTTTGATCCATTGCCTTGCGTTCGGTGATGTCGGTGCGGATCGAAACATAGCGCGACGGTTTACCGCTCTCGTCCATAAACGGCACAATGGTCGAATTCACCCAATAGAAACCGCCATCTTTACGGCGATTTTTGATTTCCCCGCGCCAGACTTTTCCGCTACTGATGGTCTGCCACATATTCTGAAAAAATTCGTGAGAGTGATAGCCCGAATTGAGCAAACGATGATCCTGCCCCAATAACTCTTCGCGGGGGTAGAGACTGATTTCGCTGAATTTGTCATTGGTATAAGTAATGCGTCCCTTGCAGTCGGCAATACTGACGATCGAATGCTGATCCAGCGCAAATTTCTGAAATTCCAATTCAGTCAGAGAACGTTTCAGCTCAATCCGCGCGTAGCTTAAACGAGCCAGCATCCATACCACATAGGCTAACAGTAGGATGGCCAACAGAGCCAATAATGCCTTGTAGAGAGTGGCCTGCTGTTCCTCTTGTACGAACTGCTGATTGTACAAATGAAACAATTCGTCACCGTTGGCCCGGGTTGGAGCCAGCGTGATCTGCAAAATCTGTTCATTGACTTCTTGCTGGTGCTCCAAGATGACGTCAATATGCTTGCCCAGCCCTTGCAGTGCAGCGAGCTCTTTATGTTCTGCCTGCAGAAGGTGCGCAAACTCTGCTCGAATGGTTTGTTTGCGCTCCTCTGTCGGTACATGGTTGTAGATCAATACGTCATCAAGCAAGCTGTGCAACAGCTGGTTGCTTTGCGCGCCCAGCCCCCGCTTATTAAGCAAATCGTTTACTGCAATCGGAAAATAGCGCAGCGAATTTTTTAATACCGCATTGTGAGATTTAAAGATTTCAAGCAACTCCTCCTTGTCATGATGCACCTTGAGATAGCTGATGAACGCAGCGTGAGCAAGTGCGGTGGGAGCCACAAAATATTGCGGCGTATCGAGCTCCAGTTCGTCCAGCAATAATTGGATTTGCTGCTGGCGCTGATTGATGGCGTCGTAGTTCTCCAGTATGCCCAAACGTGATTGCAACACGTATTCGTTGAGCATACCGTCCACCTGTTTGAGTTGGCGAAACCGTTCGGTTGTGCGCACATGCAATTCGGCATCTACCCGGCTGGATAGATAAAACAGCAAGCCGAGCAGAAGCAATATCAATATAACGCCGGAGATTTTTAAGGTGTTTTGCAGCTTCATAGCGCTTGCCCCTTATATTTTCCGGTCAAGCTTTCCAGAAATTTGCAGATGGCCTCAATATCGTTTTGTGGAATAGACCGTCCCAGCTGGTATCGAGCCATGATGACGACTGCCTCGCGCAAGGTCGGTGTATTGCCGTCATGGAAATACGGCGCAGTACGGGCGACATTGCGCAGGCTGGGAACCCTGAATTCATGCAGGCTGTGTGCATCGTGATTTACATTAAACCGCCCCTTGTCTGCCTCGGTCAGGTTACCCCGGTCAGCGAAATAATCGCCCATCAACCCCATTTTTTCAAACATATTGCCTCCAAGGTTCATTCCCTGATGGCAACTTGAGCAACCGTAGGATTTAAACAATGCAAAGCCATTTTTTTCCTGCTCGCTCAGCGCGGACTGGTCGCCGCGCAAAAATTTATCGAAGCGGGAATTAGGTGTGACCAGTGAGCGCTCGAAGGTGGCAATCGCATCCTTGATGTTGGCGGCGGTAATGCCATCCCGATACAGTTTGGAAAACTGCTGTTGATATGACTCATCTCCGTATAGCTTGGTTATCACTTGCGGCCAACTCGCCGCCATTTCTTTGGGGTTATTTACCGGCCCGTCGATCTGCTCTTCCAGCGTTGCTGCGCGGCCATCCCAGAATTGCACATAATTGAAGCCGCTATTGAAAACTGTAGGTGCATTGATATTTCCCTCGGCACCATTGACACCGATAGAGCGGGCGCGGCGATCCACGCCGCCCTTGCCCAAATCATGACAACTAAAACAACTGATGCTGTTATCACCGGATAGGCGCACCTCCTGAAACAGGCGCTCCCCTAAGATCACCTTATCCTGATTTAACTCAATTCGTTCCGGTAACGGCTGAACCACCCCGGAGTGCTCTTTGATTTTGGCTATTTCTGATTGCCCGTGCCGCATTTCAGAATGCTTTTGCTGTTTATGCAGCCACCAGCTTGTCAGCAGCAATAGAACAATCAATGCCGAGCCAGCGGCAATCCAAGCAGCGCGAAACTTACTCCAGCGCACGATTTCTAATTTTGATATTTCCATCTATAAACCTGTTTTTGATTTCTCTCACGACATTTCTGCCGGCGAAAAACGACCCGGCGCAAAACGAAGGCATCAGCCAGAATGCGCGGGTAAAAAATATTCAGAGAAGTGTTTTGATAACAGCGACGATAGCGCAATTAATCAATTGAGGAAAAATTTGAAGACCCTTTACATTAAGTAAACAAACATGCGCCGGGGGCTGGGGCGCATATTGATGATACCGTATCAAATACGGGGAAATACAGTCAATAAAAATAACTTATGGCTCTTCAGCGTTGGCCGAGATAGGGTTGCAGGTCTATTTTTTCACCGTGCTCGACAATTCCCGTGGCGACATCAAGCATACGCTTGCGGCTGCTTCGGCAATATGCGCGCAATGCCTCAAAAGATTCATCCGCCCCGATGTTATAGCGCTGCATCAACAAGCCGATTGCAGTGCTGATGCTGCGGCTGGTTTTCAATGCAGTACTTAATTCGATTTCGGTCTGTTGCAACTTTTGTATTTCCTGGGCACGTTGCAAGGCGGTTCGAATAGTAGGCAGCATCAGCGGCACATCGAGCGGCTTTACCAGATATCCCAATGCGCCGAGCTCTGCGGCATCTTCCACGATCGAGGAATCATCGTATGCGGAAAGAAATACAAAAGGAACGCCCTGCGTATTTTTTAGCCAGCGTGCGAAATCCAAGCCGGACATACCGGGGAGCTTCATGTCCAACAGCGCCAGATCCGGACGATCCTGCATACTCAGGCGCATCGCCGCTTCGGCCGAGTCTGCTTCAAGAATACGGTAGCCTGCAACGCGTAATCCACGGGCAATCGTATGCAAAACCAGGCGGTCATCTTCAACCAACAATATCGTTGTATCCATAGGCGGCGTTGTATCAGGTTTAATAGTTTGCATTGATCGTTACGGGCGCTGAAAGCTTGAGTTCCACTGTATATATTCCCCCGGTAGCGGTTACATTCAGACGGGTAGATTTTGAGGGTAGCAGAGATTTAATCAAATTTAAGCCTTGCCCGTTGCCGGCAATAGCGGGAAGCTGCTCATTATAATGGTTTGTGATGCTAATCAAGGTATCGGCCCCGCTGTCTTTTAGCCGGACTGCCGGCATACTTTGAGACGTGCGATGTTTGCAGGCATTGGTATATAGCTCATTCAGCACCAGGGCAACCGGCACGGTTTCATCCCCCCGCAAAAATACCGGATGAGCCAAATCGTTCTGGTAACCGGACGGAATACCGGAAGCATCAATGATGCTTTTCATCAGCTTGCCCAACTCCACCTCTTCCGATACGCCCTGAGCCTGCAACCCATGGATAATTGCGATGGAATATATGCGGCCGGTCACAACCTTGATGGTCTCCTCCATTTCGGGGTGATCTATACCTTGCTGCCGAAGCAAGCCCACAACGCCTTGCAGATTATTTTTTATACGGTGGTGAACTTCTCGCACCAATGCATCCCGCTGCTTCCGCACTTCGGTAATACGCAGTGCTTCCTGATTGATCTGTTCTGTAATGTCGCGCACAAATCCGGTGGTTCCCAGCACAACACCATTTTCATCAATAACCGGGGTTTCGATTGTTTCCAGCCAGTATTTTTTTTCACCCTTAAGCAATGTTTCTTCAATGCGTTTGGGTTGTCTCAGGCTCATCACTTCGGCATCGACTGCCCGATACCGTTCCGCCCGCTCTTTTGACCAGAGGTCAAAATCCGTTTTCCCGATGATTTGCTGATTATCCTGCGGCTTTACATAGTCAACATAAGTCTTGTTAACTCGGATGTAGCGCCCTTCAGCATCTTTCAGCCATGCCATATAAGGCGCATTGTCCAGAATAGCCCGCATGCTCACATCACTTTTGCGCAGGCGATGATTGGAGGCGGCTAATTCATCGGCAAATTTGCGCAACTGCTGACGATCGAACTCCATTTCCTCCTGCAACTGCACCACTCGCTGCCCGGCACGCAATCTGGCCAGCAATGCTTTGGGGCTGACAGGCTTGGTCATATAGTCATTTGCACCGGCCTCAAATGCTTCCACCAGCCGGTCCAAACCATCCTGAGCCGTCATAATGAACACATAGATATTGCGCCATGCGGAATTTTGTCTGAGTGCTTTGCAAAATTCGATGCCGCTCATTTCTGGCATCATCCAATCGGTAATAATCAGCTGTGGTCTGAATTTTTCAATGAGCGCCAATCCCTCTATACCATTGCCCGCTGTTATCACCGTATGCCCGGCCTTTTCCAGCAAAGTTTTCAGCAGCACCAGTGTGGCGCGGTCATCGTCCACCAGCAAGATGCGCATCTTGTAGAAGGTGCCGGTTCCGTTCGGCAACTCTTCCGTGTCCTCAATCATACTGGGTACCAGCGGTACCGCTTCGAACAACTCCGCAAACAGGGGCACCTCTGCCGAACGGATACCGCAGAACTTGCTCCAGTCGTGCCATGCTTTTACGGATTTGTCGCCAAGCTGGGCGAGCGCATCCAGCTCCACACCTTGCCGGGTCGCCAGCAAGATCAGTTTGGGAACCATTTTGCGCCGGTGAGCTTCATGGGCCAAACATACGCTGGAGAAATAGTTCGCGATATGCAGCACGTTCAGTAAATGCCAGCTCCGTCCGCCTTCCGTCAAACTGGATTGGGCCGGCGCTTCATGGTGCAAGACCACGTCCTGAAATACTTGCGGCATTCCCCAATCGGCCAGCATCTCTTTGCTTAATTGATTGTGGTCAAAACCGAATGCCGTGCGCTCAAGACTAACCAGATCGGAATTGGCATTCAGTGCCAATGCATCTAGAACGCGGGAATACTCCTGCGGATAAGCTGTTGCAAGCGCGAGAGAACCAATCTGCCCGAGCAAACCAAGAATAAACACCTCTTCGGTTGAACCGACACCACTTTGCATAACCAAATTTTGAGCTGTAATCGCGGTCAGCAGCGACTGTGCCCAAAAATCCTGATAATCAAATCGCTGGCAAACCCCGGTGCGGTTTTCTTCCATCAGCGACAGTCCCAACACCAGTTGCCGGACTGTGTTAAAGCCCAGCACCGAGACTGCATCGACAACGGAGGCAATCGGACGGGTCTGATAGGCCACCAGCGAATTGGCCACTTTGATGACACGCCCGGACAAGGTAGGATCAGATTTGATCGCCTGTGCAACCTGCTGGTTCGTGACATCGTCTTTCCGTATTAGACGAAAAACTTCGAGCGCCACTCCCTTGGGGGATGGCAGCCGCTCCCCTGCCTTAAGGGCATTAAGGGCTTTAAGGACATCAGTCTCATCATTACTGTTCATAATCAATCCTGCTATTTAATCAGCCATCCCGATAGTTTGCTTAGCATAGGCGTGATTGCAAAAGATGGAAAGATGCCAACCTAACTTATAACTTCATCCATCAACTCCATATCCCTGCTGCTCATGAGTTTCTCGATGTCCACCAAGATCAGCATGCGCTGGTCTATGGTACCCAGCCCCATGATGTAGCGGGTATCGAGCGACGTTGACAGCGAGGGTGCCGCCTTGATCTGATCGGGTGTCAGTGTCAGCACGTCGGAGACGCTGTCCACTACCACGCCGACCACGCGGGTGCTCAGGTTCAGGATGATGACGACGGTGAACTGGTCGTAGTCGACCTTGCCCAGATTGAACTTGATGCGCAAGTCGACGATCGGCACGATGATGCCGCGCAGGTTGATTACGCCTTTGATGAAGGCCGGGGTGTTGGCGATAGCGGTGACCGCATCATAGCCGCGGATTTCCTGTACCTTCAGGATGTCCATACCGTATTCTTCATGGCCCAGCGTGAAGGTGAGAAACTCGCCCCCGGCTGTTCCGCTGGTGTTGATTGTGTTGTTATCTGTAGCCATATTTGCCTCTCTATGTCCGCTCAGGATGATCAGTTTTTCACCGGTGATACGCGATTAGCGGTGACGCTGATCGCGTATTTTTACCGTCCGCCTTTAGAACTCTTCCCACTCATCGTCTCCGGTCTTCCCTGCCAGCTTCGCTGGTACAGCTTTGGATTTCGCTGTGGGAACGTGAGACGTCAGCTTTTTTGGTGGTGCTAATCTAGAGGCCGGTTTGGCCGCAGCACGCGGGGCCGCTTCGGCAACACGCGCCACTTGCGTGCCGGAGGTATCCATCTTGAACACGCTAACGGAACGGGTCAGGTTCTGCGCTTCTTCTTCCAGCGATTCGGCCGCCGCAGCCGCTTCTTCAACCAGTGCCGCATTCTGCTGGGTGACTTCGTCCATCTGGGTGATGGCTTGGTTGACCTGTTCAATGCCCTGACTTTGTTCCGCCGAGGCCGCGCTGATTTCGCTCATGATGTCGGTCACACGCTTAACCGCATTGACGATTTCTTCCATCGTCTTGCCCGCGTCGTCCACCAGTTTGGTACCAATGTCGACTTTCTCGACGGAGTCGTCAATCAGAGCTTTGATTTCTTTGGCGGCTGCAGCTGAGCGTTGGGCGAGGTTGCGCACTTCGGCAGCCACCACGGCAAAGCCGCGGCCTTGTTCGCCCGCACGCGCCGCTTCCACGGCGGCATTCAGCGCCAGAATGTTGGTCTGGAAGGCGATGCCGTCAATAACGCTAATGATGTCTACAATTTTGCGCGAGGATTCGTTGATGGCGCTCATGGTGCCAACCACTTCGTGTACGACGGAGCCGCCCTTCTCAGCCACGGAGCTGGCGCTGTGCGCCAACTGGTTGGCTTGCTTGGCGTTGTCGGCGTTCTGGCGCACGGTGGAGGTGAGTTCTTCCATGCTGGCCGCGGTTTCTTCCAGACTGGAGGCTTGTTCTTCGGTGCGTTGCGACAAATCACTATTACCAGAGGCTATTTCCTGGGCCGCTATATTGATAGTATCCGTTGACGCCTTGATCTCGCGAATGATCCCACTCAGCCTTTCAGCTGTCGCATTAGAGTCGCTTTTTAACTGCCCGAAAGTACCCTGATAATCATTGGTTATTCGATCAGTCAAATCTCCTCGCGCTAGAGAGCCAAGCATGCGAGAAACTTCCTGCAAACCTTTGTCGGAAGTTTCCACAAGGCCATTCACATTCTGCGAAAGCTCGCGCATAAACCCATCTTTGTCAGATAGGTCAATACGCATAGAAAAGTCACCATTCTTGGACGCTTCCACGATGGTTCGCACCTCAGATTCGACTTTCAATTCCAGCGTCGCATCCAACCATTCTACGGCTGTACCTATGCGTAATCCCTTTTCATTGTGTACTGGCATTGCCGTCAGCTTGAAGGTACGATCACCGATCTCGATTGTCGCTTTATAAAAACCGGTCAACCTTTCGATCATCGCTCGCTGATGTGCGGGATTTTTGTGGAAGCTATCGAAATTCGAACCAAGTATCTTATTGGCGTCGAAATGGGGGATTAGCTTGCGTATGGCATCTTCATTTTCCTTAAACATACGCAACGCAGTTCTGTTGATGTAGATGATCTTTCCACTGTTGTCGGCTATAGTTACATTAGCCGTAGCGTCATCCAGTGCCGAACGCACGCGCAATGCTTCGTCGGACACACGATGCGCCTCGCGCACCATATACACCAACGTATCCTGCATGCTGTGCATCGCTGCGATCAGACTGCAGTTGTCGCCCTTGTGCACCTCAATCCTGTAATGTAGATCTCCACTAGCGATCGCCTGCGCAACCTCTCGCGCATAATTCGGCTCGCCCCCCAGTTCACGCAAAAGTACCCGGATGATCCAGACCGCGCAGAACAGCGTCGCCAACAAGGAAAACAGGGTAAGTATCAGGAAAGTCCACCACTCTCGCCGCGCCTGCTTCTCCAAGCGATCTGCCAACGCTGCCAGTTCATTAGCCAGCCCATCTTCGATCTGCTTCATACCATCGATTTTTTGCGTAATGATCTTGAACCAATACGCAGGGTCGACGCCGAATCCACCAACAGCCGCCTTCTCGATAACAATCTGGCGTATGCGCTCCACTTCTGCAACCACCTCCTTGGAGACCTTTCCCTGATATGCCTCCTGCTCCGTCGTGCTGGCATAAACGCGAAACAGATCAGAATATGTCTTTTGGTCGGCAAGCAAGCTGATAAAACGCTGATAGGTATCACCCTCGAACTTATCCGTAGCAAAAATACCATTCAATGTCGCTCGTTCCCGCCCGGCCATTTCCTTCTCATTGAGAAACATAAGATATGCCGTGGTAGAACGAGCCAACTCTTGATTCGAACTGATCTTTGCGGTGTACGAAATCACATTGAACCAGTCCGCAATCAGCTCGGTATATAAACCAAACGATTCTTTCGATGTCAGGCGAAAATTGGAAATATCTGTGCGTCCAGATTCCAGTGTTTTCAGCTTTTCCTGCGCCCGCTCCAGTGTTTTTATGAAATCAAACTGCATACGGCTCTGATCTAATTTCGAAATCAATTGCCGCAATTCAATCATGCGCTTGTCAGTTTCCATACGCTGCAGAGGTAACTCGCTGGTAAATTTACGCCCCCCGGAAGCGAGGAAGCCGGCCGACATGCCACGCTCTTTTTGCACCTCGTGTATCACCGCGCTAGATTTCACAGCCAGATCGGTGATCGCCTGCATCGCCCGTAATTCTGCTTCGGTTTGCGATTTCTCCCATACACTATTTGCGGAAAAATAAAGTAATCCAATGATGGGGAACAACAACAACAATAACAGGCGCAAACGGAGCGGAACGGCAGAAAGCAAGGATAACTCGCCGGCATGCATATCCACTTTTTTGCCTGATCGCATCGCCTGATAAAGATTTTCTGCATGAGCTATCTCATTTGGAGTCGCCTTACGTCGTACCGAGGTATACCCCACGACTTGGTCGCCCTCATGTGTCGGCGTTACATGCGCATAAACCCAATAATGATCGCCGTTTTTGCAGCGATTTTTAACGACGCCTTCCCATCCATGCCCAGATTTAACCGTCTTCCAAAGATCCGCAAATGCCGTCGGGGGCATATCTGGATGACGAAGGATATTATGAGGCTGATCGATCAACTCTTCTTGCGTGTATCCGCTGATCGCAACGAAATCCTCGTTGACATAAGTGATGATGCCTTTCAAGTCGGTCGATGAGACGATATTGACATCCTCTCCGACAGGCACATTCTTCTGAGTCACGGGCAAATTGGTACGCATAGCATCCTCCGAACAAATTATTTTCTAGTCATCAAACTATCAAATAGCCCGGCACGACACCGTTTTATAATCGAGTATGAGTACATATTATTGCCGCCCAAGTTTGAATTATATTTTTCTAAACCCACTTAATGCACCTAGGGTATCACCTAGTTAAAGTGGGAATATATTTCGGGCTATACTTAAAAAAGATAAATTTAGTTTCGTACTATCGAGTACGGAAATATCAGTTTATTTGTGTTTATTCAAATATGAGTAGAGGGGCGCGAACGAAATATGACAGCCACATCCTGCACTAGTCATTGCGATATGCTTCCATTGTTAAAATCACTGGGGGGCGATATGGATAAAGCAAAAAATTTAGTGAAAATATTTCTGCAGATGTATCCAGAAAATCTGGAAAAGTTTGATGCAGCGCTAAGTAATGCAGATCATGTTCAGCTTTGCCAAATCGTGCATGATCTGCGTAGTGGCTTCGCCATATTTTCTGCCAAGATAGGCTTGGCATTAGCGAATCAATTGCAAATAAAACTGCAAGGGGGGGAAGAGGAACCTGAACTCGTAGATGATTGCAACCGTTTCAGGTTCGAGTTGGAAGGCATGGCCTCAGAATTGGCCGTATTCATAGCAGTTTAAGCCTATTTAGCTTGTACTTACGATGCCCATCTGCATAGCGTATCGAGTCATACCTGTGACGTCCCTAACATCCAGCCGTTGCATTATCTTGGTGCGGTGGTACTCGACTGTCTTTGGACTGATACCAAGACTGATCGCGACCTCCTTGTTGGTTTGACCTGATGCCACCAAACGCAGAACTTCAATTTGTCTGGGGGTAAGCAACGACACACCGCCATCAAGATCAATGCCTGACTGCATTAAGCTATCCTGAAGCTTGGGGGAAAGATACAGCACATCGTCAAGAATGGACTTCAGAGCACAGATCAACTCATCGAGGATAAATTCTTTATGCAAATAGCCCATGGCTCCGGCATTAAGCGCCTGCTCGATAACTGATTCACGATCAATACAGGAAAGTATGAGTATCTTAGTGCTTGGTTCGTGTTGATGGATGCGCCGAGCTGCCTCTATGCCGTCCACTCCAGGCATAGCAATATCAAGGATGACGACATCCGGATTTAGACGGCGGGCAGCTTCTATAGCCTGCCCGCCTTCGGTACATTCGGCCACAATTCTGTACTGCGGCATCGTGTCCAATAACGCGCGAATCCCCGCTCGCATGATCAGCTGATCGTCGGCAAGGATGATGCTTTTCCTGTGCATATTTTTGAAAAACCATTTATACGTTTCGATAAGGGCAGAATCTAGCATAAACATAACATTGCCCCCAAATTGATCCGCACATCCACATTTTGAATGTACGGCATATTGTTTGGATTCTTCATATCGACTTTTTTGTTATTGCGTTATACGCCCCCTAGAAAACACATCTGATAGGTTCATTTTGAATAGCCCGACTCATCAAAAATACAGAGAAATTGCAGAAAAAGTCTGGTGCTTCAATTTCAAACATGAGGAACACAATGACTAGCTCAATCATTAACTCGTTGAACCACTATTCCCGAATCAAGCCATGAAATCAAAACAAGATAACTATCTGGAACGGCTTACCTACTGGTGGAGAAAACTGAACATTTGGAACTATCTTTGGTTACCAGTTTTGGCAGCCATCCTGTTAAGCGAAAGCATCGTGACAGTGATGAATTTGCTAATGCTAGGGCATCTTGATTACAGCTATCTGTTTACCGGATTAGTTACATCAACTATCGTCTCAATTCTTGTTACTGTGGTTCTGTTCTTCTTATTGGATCGTGTCCGTATCAGCGAAAATCGGTTACGCCACGTTTCGTTGATGGGCGGAAACGTTGTCTATACCTGTCGATACATCAACGGCAAACTATCGCATCTTGAATGGGTAAGCGGAAATGTAGGGGCGCTTTTCGGCCAAGACAGCAACATCCTCCAATTGCAGGGCTCTTGGTGGCATCTTATTGTTGCAGAAGATCAGCATTTGTTCGATGAATACATCGCAAAACTGACACTTGGTCAGCCAAGAGATACGGTCATACGTATCAGACATCAAGGCAATGGATCGATACGCTTTCTGCACAACCGCGTACAAGTCGAAATCGAGCCTAGTAAAAGTGGTTATCACACTCTCTACGGAGCATTGCAGGATATTACAGAGAGAAAAAATATCGAGCTCGAACTGCAGCGGAGTGAGAGTCTGTTTCGGGCAATCACGACAACCTCTCCATTAGCTATTTTTGTTTCAACAGGAACAGCTCAGCGCTACACATACATAAATCCCACCGCTATTGAGCTTTTTGGTTACAGCATTGAACAAATTGAAAAAGTGGGGGACTGGTGGCCACTCGCCTATCCAGATCCAGAGTACCAAAAAAGTATTATTGAGGAATGGGAAAACAAAGTTGCAGTCGCGATAAAGACAAAAAGTACCATCGAACCAATGGAGGTTGTCGTGACTTGCCAAGACGGTTCTCAGAAAAATATTCTATGGGGGTTTGCCAGTATTGGCGAATTAAATGTGGCATTTGGCCTTGATTTGACCATTCATCGTCGCCAAGAGCAGGAACTTGAGCGCTATCGCTTTCATCTGGAGGATATGGTCAAGATCAAAACGCAGGAACTGCTTGAGGCCAAGGATGCCGCTGAGGCGGCCAATCGAGCAAAATCCAATTTTCTGGCCAATATGAGCCATGAGATACGCACCCCGATGAATGCTGTAATCGGTATGACGCATTTGGTACTGAACTCTGAATTGGCGTCACACCAACGTGGCTATGTTTTGAGTATACAGACGGCATCCCAACACCTGATGAGCATAATCAATGATGTGCTGGACTTCTCGAAACTTGAAGCTGGGAAGATGGAATTGGATTCCGTACATTTCAATCTGGCCAATCTGCTTGATGAAGTAAGTTCACTGCTTGAACATTCAGCTACAGACAAACAACTGCTCTTCTTATTTTCAATTGAACAGGATGTTCCGAGGCTATTGATCGGAGATACCACCAAACTTAAACAGATATTGATAGATCGGAAGAGCGTCGTGTAGGGAAAGAGTGTAGATCTCGGTGGTCGCCGTATCATTAAAAAAAA
>FZPW01000027.1_pt1 | contig 33286 bp, 41 predicted proteins | sample 1534771 | NCBI WGS metagenome assembly FZPW01 (sample SAMEA104161894, study PRJEB21768) | metagenome | biome: subterrestrial habitat; feature: phreatic zone; material: underground water | place: France | collected 2016-06-01 | depth 60 m | reverse complement strand
TTTTTTTTTAATGATACGGCGACCACCGAGATCTACACTCTTTCCCTACACGACGCTCTTCCGATCTAGCAGGCCGCGACGCGATCCAACTCCGCCTGCGTCAATGTGCTCGGGCCGTCCTTGCTGAACTTCCACTCTTCTGTAACCTGACGGCGAAACTCTTCGATGCCGATGGCCTTCACCAGTATCTTGATGCGCGCCTTGTACAGATTGTCGCGGCGACCGAATTCGTTATAAACGCGCACGATGGATTCGGCGTAAGTGATGATGTGCTGCCAGGGCACGAACGGACTGATCTCGGTACCGATCACCGGCGTGCGCCCCAGACCGCCGCCGACCAGCACGCGGAAGCCGACCTCGCCCTGCGCGTTCTTCACCACCTGCAAACCGATGTCGTTGATCTCGATGGCGGCGCGATCCTGCGTCGCGCCCGTGATCGAAAACTTGAACTTGCGCGGCAAGTAGGCGAACTCGGGGTGGAAGGTGCTCCACTGGCGCAGCAACTCGGCATAGGGACGCGGGTCGATCAACTCGTCCTGCGCTATCCCTGCGAATTCGTCGCTGGTGATGTTGCGGATGCAGTTGCCCGAAGTCTGGTTGGCGTGCAGCTCCACCGAGGCCAGATCGGCCAGAATGTCCGGCGTGTCTTGCAGCTTGAGCCAGTTGAACTGGATGTTCTGGCGCGTGGTGAAGTGGCCGTAACCGCGGTCGTACTTGCGCGCGATGTGCGCGAACATGCGCATCTGTTTGGAGCTCACCATGCCGTAAGGCGCGGCCAGACGCATCATGTAGGCGTGCACCTGCATGTACACGCCGTTCTGCAAACGCAGCACGCGGAACTCGTCTTCCTTCAGCTCACCGGAAAGCCTGCGGCGCACTTGGTCGCGGTACTGCGCGACGCGCTCGGCGGCAATCTGCTGATCGAATTGATCGTAGCGATACATGGTTATTCCTCTGAAGGGTAGCTTTTGGAAACGGGCAACAGCAGCGCCGCGTCGAGCGGAAACTTTGCGCCGTAAGCGAGAATGTGCGCGACGTCGGAATCTTCGTCGTGGCGCAAGGCCAAACCGATATAGGCATGCTCGCCCTCTTGGCCTACCACCACGCCGACCCGTCCGCCGCAGCCGTTGAACCAGCTCACCTGTTTGGGTTTATTGGGTTTGTTCGCACTCATATCTTTTCCTTATTCCGATTCGTATTCATCTACAAAACAAAACCTAAAACATTAGCCACAGAGTACACAGAGGAAGTCAAACCCGAAACCGAACTTCTCTGTGGCCTCTGTGTTCTCTGTGGCAATAAGTTTTTATTTATAAAAAACCATCTTCAACCCGATAATCAGCAACATCGTCGCCAGCAGCGGACGCAAAACTTTTTCCGGCACTTTCGCGCTCAGGTGGCTGCCGATATAAATGCCGGGCAACGAACCGAGCAGCAGACTTCCCAGCAGCACAAAATCCACCGTACCCAGCGCCATGTGCCCCATACCGGCCACCGCCGTCAGCGGCACGGCATGCACGATATCCGTGCCCACCACTTTGACCGACGACATGCGCGGATACAGGAACAGCAATGCCACCGTACCCAGCACGCCCGCGCCGATGGAAGAAACCGTCACCAGCGCACCGACCACCAGCCCTGTCGCAATCGTGGCGGCGGGCAGGTAGCGGTGATGCAGTTCATACACCGAACCATCCTTGCGTCGCGCCAACTTCTTGATCTGGTCTTTCAGCAGTAGGGCGGTTGCGGTGGCCAGCAGCGCCACGCTCAGCACACTGGTCACCAGCCCGCGCAATGTCTTTTCGTCCAGTGCCAGAAACTTCAGCAGCGCGATAGTCGCCAGCGCCGCCGGAAAACTGCCCAGACTCAGCAGCCCCACCACTTTCCAGTCCACCGAGCCGTTGCGGCTGTGCACCCAGCCGCCCAGCGATTTGGTCAGCGAGGCGTACAACAGGTCGGTGCCCACTGCGGTAGCCGGGGATACGCCGAACAGCAACACCAGCAAAGGCGTCATCAGCGAGCCGCCGCCGACCCCGGTCACCCCGACGATCAATCCCACCGCAAAACCCGACACTGTGTACAACCAATCCATATTTCGCCTGTCCGTTTAATTCAGGTGCGCATTCTAGTGGATGAGCGTTATATTCCTAAATGGTTTTATGTTAGGATTTTATAACCTAACGTTATGAAGAAAGTTCATATGAATTTGCAGCAACTGCGCTATCTGCGCGAAATCGCCCGGCAAGGCCTGAAGATTTCCGATGCCGCCGATGTCCTCTATACCTCGCAGCCGGGCATCAGCAAACAGATCAAACTATTGGAAGAAGAGCTGGGCATCGAGATTTTCGTGCGCAACGGCAAGCGCATCGTGGCGATTACCGAACCGGGAAAAGCCATCCTCGGCATCGCCGAACGCATCCTGCTGGAAGCCGACAACCTCAAACAGGTCGGGCAGGAATATCAGGATCAGGACAGCGGCCAGCTCACGCTCGCCACCACCCACACGCAAGCGCGCTACGCACTGCCGCCGGTAGTAAAGCAATTCATCAAGCGCTATCCCAAGGTTAAACTCGGCCTGCATCAGGGCAACCCGACGCAGGTCGCCGAACAGGTGCTGAGCGGTGAAGCCGATGTTGCCATCGCCACTGAAAGTCTGGCGCTCTACGAAGGACTGATTACCCTGCCCTGCTACGAATGGCACCATTGCGTGGTCGTGCCGCCCAAGCACCCGCTGCTGAACGAGAAAAAACTGACGCTGGCAAAACTGGCGCAATACCCCGTCATCACTTACGACTACGCCTTCAGCGGACGCGGCAAAATCGATGATGCCTTTGCCGCTGCGGGTATCGTGCCCAACATCGCGCTCACCGCGATTGATGCCGATGTCATCAAAACCTATGTGGAACTCGGGCTCGGTGTTGGCATCCTCGCCGAAATCTCCTTCATCCCCGAACGCGACCGCCACTTGCGCAAGATCGAGGCTTCGCACCTGTTCAAAGCCAACACCACCCGCCTCGCCATCCGCAAAAACGAATTCCTGCGCGGCTATACTTACGATTTCATCGAACTCTTCGCCCCGCATTTGACGCGCGCGGTGGTGGAAAAGGCGATGCACATTAAATAGGCACTTGAGCAACCGTACTTGAGAAAAGACATGAACGAAACACTCCGCATCCAGCAAGCCCACCGCAGCATCCGCGACTACAAGACCGATCCGGTCAGCAACGAGATGCTGAACCAGATTATCGCCGCAGCCCAGCGCGCGCCGACCTCGATGAACGCGCAGGAAATTTCGCTGGTGGTGGTGCGCGATGCCGAGCGCCGCGCCAAGATTGCCGAACTCTCCGGCGGGCAGCAGTGGATTATCAAAGCGCCGATATTCATCACCATCGTGGCCGATTTCCACAAGACCGACCTCGCCGTGCGCAAGGCGGGCAAAACGCAGATCATCCACGAAAGCATGGAAGGCTTCGGCGTTGCCGCCACGGATGCGGGCATCGTGCTGGGCACGATGATTACCGCCGCCGAATCGCTGGGGCTGGGCATCGTGCCCATCGGCAGCATCCGCCGCAACCCGCAGGGCATCATCGACCTGCTCGGCCTGCCACCGCTGACCTTTCCGCTGGTCGGCCTGTGCATCGGCCACATCGAAAAAGACGCGCCGCAAAAACCGCGCATGGACATCAGCACCTTCCGCCACGACGAGCGCTACGATGCCACCGGCTATCCCGCCGCCATCGACGCGTACGATGAAGCACTCAGCCATTTCTGGAAAGAAGTCGCCCGCATGGAAGGTTTGCCTTGGTCGGAAGCACTCGCCAGCCGCTTCCCGTCCGTGTATTTCCCGCAGGTCAAACCTGTCGCGGCGATGCAGGGACTACTCAACGACAAGTAAATCAAATAATTATTTTGCGCAGAACCATCCCTTCCCCCTTGCAGGGGGAAGGTTAGGATGGGGGTAGACTCTGTGATGGCTCCGCACTTCTACCCCCTCCCTAGCCCTCCCCTTGCAAGGGGGAGGGAATGTTTGCGAATAGATTGTTTGAGTTGTTTTAAGGTAAGCTTATAGGATTAACAAACGCAACCGGAGTAAGGAATGGCTGATCCAAATATGAAAATCTTAGTGGTGGACGATTTTTCCACCATGCGCCGCATTGTGCGCAACCTGCTCAAGGAACTGGGTTTTGCCAATGTGCACGAAGCTGAAGACGGCGTCGACGCGCTGAACAAACTGCGCGCCGACGGCAATTTTGAATTCGTGGTGTCCGACTGGAACATGCCGAACATGACCGGCATCGAACTGCTGCGCACCATCCGCGCCGACGCGGCATTCAAACATTTACCGGTATTGATGGTCACGGCGGAAGCCAAGCGCGAGAACATCATTGAAGCCGCGCAGGCCGGCGCATCCGGCTATGTGGTCAAGCCCTTCACCGCCGCCACGCTGGACGAGAAGCTGAAAAAAGTATTTGCCACCATGCAAAAGTGAGAGACGCCATGGCCACCACACCGCGCAAGAAAAACACCGCACTCCCCGACGCCAAGGTCGAGAAAATCGCTCTCGCCACGGCCAAACTGCACAGCATACTCAAGGAGCTCGGACATATGCGCGGCCTAGAGCAAACGGCATCCACCATGCCGGATGCGCGCGAGCGTCTGTCGTTCATCGACAAATCCATGCACGAGGCCTCGGAAAAAACCATCAGCGCGGTGGAAGCCTCCCTGCCGCTGACCGCCAGCAGTCGCAGCACCTGTGGCGAACTATCGATGCGCCTCGCCGACGCGCATTTCGGCGAGCATCAGGAACTCATCACAGAAACCGTCTCGAAGCTGGGCGAGATTGCGATGGCGGAAGAAAACGTGCGCCACAATCTGATGCAGATCATGGAAGCGCAGGAGTTCCGCGATGTGGCGGGACAAATGGTCAACAAAATCGTCAATGCCGCCGTCGAGATTGAAAATATTCTTCTCGACGTGCTCAAAGAATACGTACCGGATAGCAAAGACTCTCTCATCAGCACCGCAGGCACCACCGCCGGCCCCGGACATGTTACGACTGACAGCGTGAACGGTCAGGACGAAGTGGACGACCTGCTGGCTTCGCTGGGACTCTGACGAAAAAACAGGGGCGCAAAACTTGCGCCCCTTTTACCTGCCATCACATTGCAAACGCCGGTTCTCGGTATTGCAAACGATAAAATTCATGTCATCAATTTCCGGTTCGACCCGTTGCGACCTTCTCACCAAAGAAACTCCATGCAACGCAATGCATCCTAGACACTTTATAGTATCGGTAGCAATCAATGGCAGAAACTGCCATACTTCCTTTAGTCATTTATAGGAGTGCGATTATGTCGATGAATGTTTCTTTACCGCCAGAATTAGAGGCTCGTGTACGCCAACGCGTAGAGTCCGGCATGTATGGCTCGGCAAGTGAGGTAATACGTGAGGCGCTCAGATTGTTTGAAGCGTATGAGCAGGTTAAAACTGCCAAGCTGGATAGCCTGCGTCAGGATATTGCCAAAGGTTTGAATGATGCAAAAAGTGGGCGTGCAAAAGAGGTTGATTTCGCCAGCCTGAAACAACAAGGTCGCCAATTATTAAAAACCCGCAAGGCCGTTGCTTGATGCTTCGCGTTCGGTTTACTAATTCCGCTGAAACCGATCTACTGGAAGTATGGCTGACCATTGCCGAAGAAAATCTCGTTGCAGCGGATGAATCACTGGATACGATTCAGGCAACAGTTTCGCTGTTAGCTACTCAGCCGGAAATGGGCAGAGCTCGTCCAGAGTTGGCAGATGAACTACGCAGCTTTCCGACACGCACTCCATACATCATTTTCTATGTGGCTGACGCAAAGGGGTTGCTGATTGTTCGTGTATTGCACCATGCACGAGATATTGATGCAGATTATTTCTCTTAAGGGATAGGCAGTAGCTCTAACCAAAACCGCACAGCCCACCGAGCCTCCTAAAACCTCACCTTCACAAATTCGCGTGAAAGTACTTCAGAAAATCCTCCGCCGCTAACGGCTTGCTGTAGTAATAGCCCTGAATCTGCCCGCAGCCCAGCTCTTTCATCAGCTCCATCTGTTCCGCTGTTTCCACGCCTTCCGCGACGGTGGACATGCCCAGCGCCTTCGCCATGGCGATGATGGTTTTGGCGATGGCTACGTCGCCGGAGCTACCGGGCGTGTCTTTGATAAAGGCGCGGTCGATTTTCACGCAATCAATCGGGAAGCGTTTCAGGTAGGCGAGCGACGAATGCCCCGTACCGAAGTCGTCCAGCGACAAATGGATGCCGCGCGACCGAATCGCGGCCAGCAATTCGACCACGCTTTCCGGGTCGTCCATCACCATGCTTTCGGTGACTTCCAGTTCCAGCGAACTCACGGGCAAGCCGGTATCGGCCAAGGCGGCATCAATTTCATTCAGCAAATTACCGGAACGGAACTGGCGCGCGGACAAATTCACGGCAACGCGCAACGGGCGCAGTCCGGCGCGCTGCCATTCCACATTCTGGCGGCAGGCTTCGCGCAGCACCCAACGGCCGATGGCGACGATCAGCCCGGTGTCTTCGGCAACGGGAACAAATTCGACCGGGGATATCATGCCGCGCTCGGGATGTATCCAGCGCACCAATGCTTCCATGCCGAGCAGGCGCCCGGTCGCGGTATCCACCTTGGGCTGGTAGTGCAAACGCAGCTCGTTGTTTTCCACGGCGTGGTGCAGGTCTGCCGCCAGTCGCAACACTTTGGCGGCGGCTCGGCTCATCGCTTCGTCGTACACCGCGAAGTCGTTGCCGCCGGAGCGGCGCACGCGGTTGCAAGCGGAGGCGGCCTGCTGCACCATCGCTTCCACCAGATTTGCCGCATCGGTGCAGTTGTCGCATTGCATCAGCGCCGCGCCTATCGACAGCGTGGAAAACAATTCGTGCCCGTCCACCCGCAGCGGCTGCTGGGATAAGCCCAGCAAATTTCTGGCGCGTTGTTCGGCGGCGGATAAATCGCAGGGCAGCCGCAGCAGCACAAAAGCATTGCTGCCGAAACGGTAGAGCTTTTCATTGCGGCTATCGAGCGTATCGCGCAAACGTTGGGCAATTTTCACCAGCCACTGCTCGGTCTCCGCTGCGCCGAAGCTTTCCAGAATTTCCTGTTCCTGATCGGCGACGATCATCATCACCGAGCCGGCACATTGTTGCGCGAACGCGGCCTTTAAATCGTCGCGCAGCCGGTATTGGTTCGGCAGCCCCGTTGCCGCATCGAAATACGCCTGATAGGCCAGCCGCTCTTCCGCCTGCTTACGCGCGCTGACATCTTTGAGGTACACATGAAATTCGTTGAAGTCGGCCAGATAGGCGACTGTGCATTCCAGCGTGTGCGCACCGTGCCCATATTCAAATTGCGTGTTCAGCGTAGGCGCGGCGCGGGTTGCCGCCAAGTGCCGCGACAGATCGTCCGGCAGCAAGCGCACCGCCTGAGCCGCGGGTAAGTCCAGATGAGCGAGCAATTCTGACGAAGCCGGATTGGCGTACAGCACACTGCCGTCGGCCTTGAGCCGCAATACCGGATTGGGGTCGCGCTCGGCAAACAGCGCCAGCCTGCGCCGTTCGGCGCCTTCGCGGATGATGGCCACGACGTAGTAGCCGACAAAAAAAGCGACGCCAAAGATCAGCACCGAGAAGCCGATCACGGAGCGCACCATGGTGGATACGCTGCTCTGCGAATCCTGCCCCAAACCATTTACCGCCTGCTGGTTGGCGGAGGAAATGGCACCGAGAATTTTTTCGATCTGGCGAACTTGCGGTTTAACCCGTGCCAGAATCGCGCGCGCTTTGTCCCAATCCACATTATTGCTGGCGAGCGTGGCGTATAGCTCGTCGGACAGTTTGCCGAACTCCACCAGGTTGCCGCGCAATTCGACCACCTCAAGACGGGAAGTGGTATCCGGCTCAAGCATGGCGACCTCTTCCAACCTAGCGAGAATATCTTCCAGCCGCTGTTTATTTTGTGCGCGCTGCGACTGAAATGCCGCGCGCGTTGCGGTGTAGGAGTAGTACTCATACAACAGGCGCTCTTCGTCGGCAATAACACCGCGCAGCTCGCCGATGCGCTGGGACAATGGCAGTTTTTCCGCGATAAACATGCGGTTGACGGCCTGCACCGAATCGCCCAGATAAACGATACGCACCGACAGCGCGACGCCCACCGTCAACACAAGTAAAAACGCCCACCATATTCTGCGTTGCAGCATCGCGCACCTTTGCTATGTATTTGGAATGCACTACAGGCTCCCTCCGCAACAGTCGGAAGGAGCCGTTTCGACGGGATTATTTCTTTGCTGCGGTAGCGGACTCCAGCTTGCCGCCGACTTTCAGGCAACTGCCTTTGGGCACATTGGCAAAATCGCTGGGATCGTTGTCAATTTTGGAGTGCCCGGCGCAGGAGTGTTTATTGGCGTTGCTGTTGCAGGCATTCTGTCCGGCCTTGGCGATACCGAAACATTTTTCACTTTCCGCCGCAGAGGCGGTACCGGATGATGCGCTGATGCCCAACGCGAGCAAACCCGTGATTGCGGTAGTAATAAGTTTCCGTTGATCTTGCATGGCTTGTTACTCCTTTCAGATTGAATTCTGCATTCGGATTAATCGGGGGAGCCCCGGCGGAGTATATGTCAGCTCCGCACCAATGTTTGCAATCGTTTTTCCAGCCACGCATCGACCGACCATGCGCCGCGGCTCATCGCCAGCAATACGGCCAGCATGATGCCCCAGTACAAATGCTGGTGCAGCCCCGCCTCGCTTAATCCATCGTAATAGGAATAGGCGGCAACCGCATTGAGAATGAATAATCCCGCTGCCGCGAAACGACCGAACAGCCCGAGCACCAACAACACGGGCAGACCGAGTTCAGCGCCGGCCGCCAGATAGGCGGCCGCATCGGAAGGCAACAGGGGAACCATATAGACATCGCTGAACAGATACAGCGTGCTGTCCCAGTTTTGTATCTTGGTCAGGCCGGAACGGAAGAAGACATTTGCCAGCAACAGGCGCATCCCCAGATCAAGCGCGGGAGCGAGATATTCCGGCAGATGCGAGGCCGCATAGTAATGGCGCAATATGCGCGACAAAATTTTCATGTCGCCGTGTCCAGTTCAAAACCGCTCAGCACATGCAACGCCGCCAGCTTCAGCAGGGTAGCCTGCAACTCGAAATCGGCATAACACTCCAGCGTGGCAATCGTCGCATCCCCCAGCGGATTGCCGCTTTGGACGCGCGCGATCCAATCGGCTTCGGCTGCGGACAAATCGGTGATTTGTACCCTATCCTCTTTGCGACTCACCAGCACAATGGCCGCCCCGCTATCGAGGTCGATATGGAAGTCGGCAGTGGCGCCGGGTTGATGTGCGTGCCAGATCGCATTGACCGGATAAGGTGAGCGCAATACACGGCAAGCCGGATGGAGGTGCAACACCAGATATGGATATTGCTCCGGCGATAACTGTGCCAAGCTGTCCAGCGCCAGCAGTTCCGCATCTTCGGCAAAATAGGCGGCGTGGCAGGCCCATTCCAGCGCGGCCACATCGGGCAGATAAATCAGCTCCTGCGCCGGAGCAAAGCCCGTTAAGAAGTCAGCCAACCCGGCGCCGTAGTGATGCAGATTGGCGCTACGCGAAGGATGTTGTTCGACAAATTTCCGCGCCATGAAGCGGAAGAAATCATCACCGACCAATTGCTTGGTAACCGGATAAGCACCCGCCAGTGCATCGTGCAGGTTGCCGCGATAATTGTTGCGGTAAACCTCTAGCGCGACTTCGCCCGAATAATTTGCATAGCGAGTTTCGATCTTTACCGCAGGCTCGGCGCTTTGCACAATGGCGCGGGCGAAATTGGCGAGGTCGTTGTCCAGTTCAGCCACGGCAACTCTCCAGATATTGCTGCGCCTTGGCCGCCTCGCCCTGCAGTACGGGCAAGGCGGGAATGTCGCTATCCCATTCGATCAGTGTGGGACGCGGCCCGATCTGCTGCAAAACGTATTCGTACAATTCCCAAACCTCGGGATAAACCGGATGATCGTGCGTATCAACCAGACACCCGTCGCGCATGCTGTATCCGGCCAGGTGATATTCCTTCACCGCTTCGCGCGGAAGCGCGCCGATGAACGCCTTGGCATCGACGCCGAGATTGCGCACGTTCACATACAAATTTTCCACATCAAACAAAATGCCGCAGCCGCTGCGCCGCGCCAGTTCGGCAAGAAATTCGCCTTCGGTCATTTCGCTGTGCGAAAAAGATAAATAGCTGGAAAGATTTTCCACCAGCAACTGGCGGCCCAACTTTTCCTGCACCTGCCCGACACGGCGCACCACATGCGCCAGCGCCTCGCGGGTATAGGGGAAAGGCAGCAGGTCGTTAACGACAAAACCGCCGGCGGCATTCCAGCACAGGTGCTCGGACACCACCGCGGGTTGCACGTCATCGCACAGGCGGCGCAATGCGGCCAGATGTGTTTCGTCCAGCGGAGTGGTCGAAGCCAGCCCCATGCCCACCCCGTGCAAACTCACGGGGTAGTGTTCGCGTACCTTAAGCAGCGTGTGTAGCGGCGCACCGCCGCCAAAAAAATTCTCGTTGTGCACTTCGACCCAGCCCAATGCGGGCAAGGTATCCAATACCTCACGATAGTGAGGCGCCCGCAAGCCGATTCCTGCGGCACAAGGCAGTGGTTTGCTTGCGGGCATTTTAATTACATCGCCTTTTTCATCATCATGTCGCCGCCTTCGGACACGTTTCCGCCGGCGATCTTGTTGCAAGTACCCTTGGGCAAGGCGACGAAGTCATTGGGGTCGCTGTTCTTGCTGGCTTGCCCTGCGCAGGAGTGGCCGGATTTTTTGCTGCCGCAATCATTCATGCCTGCCTTGGCAACGCCGTAGCACTTTTCCATTTCCACTTTTTTGTCCGCAGCGCTCGCATTGCTTGCAAGTCCCAACGCCAACAGACCACCGATTGCCACTGACAAGATTTGTTGCTTTTCCATGCTCAAACTCCTTTGGGTTAAAAAACTAGCGGGGCTAATCCCCGAATCATAAACCGAAAAAACCGGCTGCTTGCGCGCGGCAATAATCTCACAGCATTTCGCCCGCACACCGGCATATTCGGAACAGATCGAAAAAAGGTTACATCACTGTATTATCATGCCGCACACACTCAAATTCGGAGCCTGCCATGAAACAATTTTTGTTTATCTGCCTGACTTCAGCACTGGTGCTTTCCGGCTGCGGCAGCCTGAGTATCAAGGAACGCGAAAAAGTTTTCATGGCGGAAAACAATGCGTATATCGGCAAAACGCACGACGAGCTGATTAAGGGCAAAGGCGTGCCGACCGGAACAGCCACCTTGTCGGACGGCAGCAAGGTGGTGGAATACTACAATGTTCAGGTTGAAATCAGCGGGGGCGGCACATTCACTTTCCCGACCTCGGCCTATATCAGAAATGCGAACGGCAGCAACACTTGGGTTTATGTCGAACACGAACACGCACTACCGGTTCGCGCATGGAATAAAGTTTGCAAAATCGACTTTATGGTCACAGCCAAAGACATCGTGGAAAGCTGGAAGTACGACGGCAAGGGCTGTTACTAGCGGCCAGCCCGAACGTTGCATAAACTCGAGTGATGATCATTCAACGCTCGGGCTAAGGACTTTTGCAGGCCAGTTTCAACAACACCTCGTCGATACTCCCCGGAGCGACAAGCTCCCATTTCTGCGAGTTGTCATCGTCGAAAACCAATTTCCCTTTGCCCATATTTCCCGAGTGGTATGAAAACAGCAGCGTGCGGTATTGCTTGCTCTCGCAGTCGTATTCCGCCTGATGTTTCACAGAAAGGTATCTTTCTCCCTTGCCGTGAATCTGCGGCTCGTTGTAATCAAACAACTCCACCATTTTTACGCGCTGATCTTTTCTGCGGATGGAAAAAGGATTGGCGTAACCGGTCATATCCTCGCTCTCGCCGACAGTGACCCAGCCTATTTCCAGCATACAGGCGGCTTTCCAAGACTTCTCGCCGGTACTTCCTGCCGCGACGGAATGCCATTCATTGGCAGTCGAGTCGCTATAGAGCACCTCGCCCTCGCCCATTTTTCCGGTGAGCAGCGAATAGGTCAGCGTGCGCGACTGCGCTCTTTTGCAGTCGTGTTCGGTTTGTGACTTCACAGACAAATAGGGTTTGTTGCCGTATTTATTGGCGCGTTTGTAATCGGATATCTGCCACACTTTTACTTTATTGCCATCCACCTCAATCGCATCCGGATTGGCATAAGTGGTTTGCATTCCACTGCTGTAAACCTTCATCCATTCCGCCATCGCGCCTTGGCTGGCGACGGAAAACAACATCCATAAAATGACTGCGCGCATTACAAACTCCGCAAAAATTGACCGCAATGAACTATACACACAACAACGCCGGACTACCGGAACAAAAACATTACGGGGCAAAACATCCCCCTTCTCGCCTTTTATACCCGCCCCCGGGTCGGGTATGCTGTACTTCAATTTGAATTTTGGGAGACCGCAATGCGTAGTTTGATCCTGATATTGCTGCTGGCTATTGTAAGCAATAGTGCGCTGGCCGAGTGGACGGAGATTGGCGAAAACGAAGAGTTGATCGCCTTTACCAGCTTTTCCAGCATCAAGAAACATGGCCACCGGGTCACCATGTGGTCCATGTACAACTATAAGATTCCGCACGAACTCAACGGTAAAACCTACCAGTCATCGAAAACACAGCTTGAGTTCGACTGTAAAATGGATCGGGTGAGGATGCTCGCCTTCTCGATTTATCCGGAAATCATGGGCGAAGGTAAGGCGCTTTATAGCGACACGCATACCGGGCAATGGGAGCCATCCATACCCGACTCTCTGAACGAGATCCGCTGGAAAGCGATCTGCGGAAAATCATAATTCGACAGCACGCAGCGGACATCACCCAAAAGTAAACGCGAATGCCTCGGCGCCTGAATCCATGAATTCGATACGAAAGCGCCTGTCTTTAATCTCCCCGTTTTGGCGTATGAGCTGATACAAACGCTGTTCGCGAATCACGCCGTTACCCTGTTCGTCGGTATCCGCGCCGTGATTTCTGCCGGGCGGTTTCCCATCCAGCGAGACTTTGAATCGTACCGGTTGACCGTTACTCGCCCCCAATACCAAATGCAGGTCGCGGCCCTGAAAGCGATAGCTGATCGCACCGCCGGAGACTTGCAGCACGGCAGACTCTTTGCCGATCAACCACGAGCCGCTTAATGCCCACTGATCCGGATCGAGTTTGAGCGGCGCGCTATAGCGGAAAGACTCGTCGCGCCGAACGCTTTCAGGCGAAACAAGATTTTCCTGCCGCGCATAACCTATGTAGGTTTCCGGTGAACGCCGCATATCGGACGCTTCCGCTGTCGCCCCTGTACCCGCCACCGCCACGGTCTCTTTGCCCAACGCTAACCCCTGATGCGCCTCTTTGAGCAGCGTTTGGATCATCTGCTCGGTCTCCTGATACGCGCCTTCGCCAAAATGCTGATGACGTATCTTGCCCCCGGCATCGATCAGGTAATGCGCAGGCCAATATTCATTTTGAAATGCGTTCCAAATGGCGTACTGGTTATCGACGGCAACCGGATATTTGATCTCCAAGTCGCGCACGGCAGTTTCAACATTGTGCAGCTCTTTTTCGAAAGCAAATTCCGGCGCATGCACACCGACAATGACCAGCCCCTTATCGCGATATTTTTCATCCCACGCTTTCAGGTACGGCAAAGTGCGCAGGCAGTTGATACAGGAGTAAGTCCAAAAATCCACCAGCACAACTTTGCCGCGCAACATCTCATCGTTCAGTTCCGGCGAATTGATCCACCGCGTTGCACCCGATAATGGCGGCGCTTTGCGCACTCCGGCAACATCGCCCGCATCGGAATGCTGCAACTTAACTATCAAGCGCAGCTCGGAATCGGCCGTATTCAAAAAAGTGAACTGGGACAGGAAGCGCGTATCCCAGCCCAGCGCAATGACAACGACTCCGGCCACCACCAGAATGCCCAAGCCGCGCCGCAACCACTCTTCAAAACCGAGCTGGCGTTTCATCCAGATGAACACTCGCTCGCCCGCCAGCAGCGCCAGCCCCAAGGAGGTCGCCGCACCGGTAGCAAACACCAGCAGCAACGTCGCACTGTAAAGATTTGCGCCATTCAATGCGGCTCCGGCCAGCACCAATCCCAAGATCGGCCCGGCACAGGGCGCCCACAAAAAACCGACGGCCACGCCCAGCACTAATGCGCCTTTCACGCGTTGCTGCAAACGCCCGCCGAGCGCCACAAACGGACGCATGATACGTTCCGCCAGCGCCGGAAAAATTAACGCGATACCCGACAATAAAAGCAGCAGCATTGCCGCATAGCGGCCATATTGGTTCACTTCAACCAACCACGCTCCGCCCACGGTAGCCAGACTGGCCAGCACAGTAAAAGTCGCCGCCATACCGAGCAATATCGGCAAACCGGAACGGCGGAACGATTGATCCGCACGCGCAAAAACAAACGGCAGCACCGGCAAAACGCAGGGGCTAAAGATGGTGAGCACACCGCCAAGGTAGGCCAGCAAAAATATCAGCATAAGAGAAAGCCTTTAGGAAAACGGCACAAAGCGCAGTGCCACCGTGTTCATGCAATAGCGCAAGCCGGTCGGCGGCGGGCCGTCGTCGAACACGTGGCCGAGATGGGCGTCGCACAATGCGCATTGCACTTCGGTTCGTGTCATGCCGAACTGGTGATCGCTGACGTTGCGCACGTTCTCAGGTGCAATCGCCTGCCAGAAACTCGGCCAGCCTGTGCCTGAATCGTATTTTGTGCGCGAGTCGAACAGCGCGTTATCGCAGCACACGCAGCGGTACAAACCCGCTGCGTGCCTGTCGTAGCCCGGCTGCGAAAACGCCCGCTCGGTGCCCTGCTCGCGGGTCACATGGTATGCCAGCGGAGTCAGACGTTTCCTCCATTCGGCGTCTTTGCCGACTTTATCCAGCGCGGCATAGCCTGCCGGTTTTCCATCGGCGAAAAACTGCATGACGGTTACTTTGTTTTTGGGAACATCGGCGAAAGAGCGGCCCGCATACGCCAGCGCCATGCCGGATAAAGCCAAAATAAATTCTCTGCGGTGCATGACTGTCTCCTTAAGCTACAACTTCTAACGAGCGCACTTTTAAGTATGATGCGCGTCCTCTGCACCTGTATTCGCATCGGTGCACAAAATGGTTACATCTATTTTCGGGAAGCCCGGTGGCCGATCACAGCGACAATCTGGAAGTATTGATGCAGCGCACCCTTGCTGGGGATCAGCGCGCCTATGCCAATTTGCTGCGCAAAACCGCCAGCCTGCTGCGGCCGTTTCTGGCCAAACGCCTGAGCTTTGGCAACGAGGTGGATGATCTGATGCAGGAAATTCTGCTCTCCATCCACAAGGCCCGCCACACCTATGACGGTAACCGTCCGTACAAACCGTGGGCATTCGCAATCGCCAAATTTCGTTTGCAGGATTATTTGCGCGCGCATTACTCCGACCAGTTGCGCCACGCCCTCGATCTGGATGAACTGGCGGAAAGTTTGCCGGACGATGTAACCGAACCGGTGATGAGTTACGAATCTATCAGTACAGAGGTGGCAAAACTTCCCGAAAAGCAGGCGAGCATCCTGCAGCTGATACATCGCGACGGATACACCGCCAAGGAAGCGGCAGCCAAGCTGGGCATGAACGAGTCTGCCGTCAAAGTCGCGGCGCACCGCGCCTATAAGGTATTGAGACAGAAGCTGGAAGAAAGATAATGGAAAATATCGACGATTTCGTGGACAAGCTCGCGCAGGATATGGCGGCCATCAAGCCCGCGCCGCACCCGTTTATGCAGAGCCTGCAATGGCTGGCCACGGCGGTTATTTATCTCGCAGTGTCGCTGGCGCTTTCCGGCCTGCGCCCCGATCTGGCGGAGCGACTGCACGATCTGTGGTTTGTCGCGGAACTCACCGCGCTATGCGGCATTTGCATCGTCACCTCACTCAGCGCCGCGCTGCTGGCCTTTCCCGATTTGCACCAGAAACGCAAACTGGCATGGGCTCCGGCGTGGATGTTTGCGCTATTCGTATTAGTCCTGTTTTTCGCGGGACAGGCAGGCGGCTTGGCATCCCCGCCCCCTGCACACAGCTTCGAATGCACACTGGGCATTGCAATGATGGCGCTACTCCCCGCCGCATGGACGTTTTATACCTTGCGCCGATACGCCAGCACGCACTATCGCCTGACGGGCGGCATCGCATTGCTCTCCGCATTCAGCATCGGTGCGCTGTGGCTACGCCTGCACGAGACAACCGACTCTATTGCGCATGTAATCGAATGGCACTATCTGCCCATGCTCGGCATTGGATTCGCGGGACTGTGGCTGGGTAAACGATTATTGCGCTGGTAAAATTATCCATAGTCTGAACAAGGGAATTTAAGAGGCTCTTTGCGGGTATAATTCACCCCGATTTCGATGCTGCTTGCATCGCCACCGCCTACCGATTAGCTCTATGAAAACTACCGACACCACCAACGAGCAAGCGTTGCTCGACAAATTGCTTGCCAGCCAGATCAGCATCCCGCCGCAACCGACCATCCTGATGGAAATCGACAAGCTGCTCAACAAGCCAAACGATCAGTTGACCGCCATCGGCAACCTCATCAATAAGGACGTCGGACTGAGCGCCGCAATCTTCAAACTGGTCAATTCGTCGTTCTACAAAACATCTACCCCGATCACCAGCATACAAAAGGCGATTACCGTACTTGGGCTCACCCAAGTGGCCAATCTCATCAAGGGGCTATCCCTGCGTAAAGCGCTGGGCGGACAAGAAATAGCCTATGAGAAATTTTGGGAGCGCTCGGATGAAATCGCGACGCTCAGCGCGATCATCGCAAAAAAACAAATCTCGGCCTGCAATATCGCCGTAGACCAAGCCTATATGGCGGGGCTGTTTCACGAGTGCGGCGTACCGATTCTGATGCAGCGCTTTCCCGATTATTGCCAGTCGTTCCGGCTGAATCAGGGCAGCAACTGGCCGGATTTTAAAGAGGAAGACAAACGCTTCAACACCGATCACTGCGTAGTCGGATTCATGGTGACCAAACACTGGAATCTGCCCGAGTTTATTTGTCAGGCGGTGCGTCACCATCACGAGCGCCTGAGCGTGGATCACGCGGCATTAACACTCGTCTCCATCCTGCAAATGGCGCGCCACCTGCACAAAAAAATCAACCATCTGAATGATGACGAATGGCCGAAAAACAGCGCGCAAATTCTGGATGAAATCGGCGTGGGCAAGGAAGGGGCGATTGAATTTATAGAAGACGTTATCGAAGTTTTCACCCTGCAACAACGGTAATTCAGAGCGTCCGCATCACCCCGCTTCGGGCAAATTCAGCGTCACACTCTCCGCCTGATGCGGCAGCCCCAGATACGCCTGCGACTGCATCTCGATCAAACGGCTCACCGTGCGCGCAAACTCGCCGTTTTGCGCGGGATCAACATAAAGCTCGTGCGGCAACACTGCCGCCGAAATCACCAGCTTCACGCGCTTGTCGTAGAACACATCCACCAGCCAGGTAAAACGCTGCGCCGCTGCCGCGTCCGCCGCCGTCATCTGCGGGATATGCGACACGAACACGGTGTGGAACTGGTGCGCGATTTCGAGATAGTCCGCCTGCGCCCGCGGCCCGTCGCAGATGTCTTTGAACTCGAACCAGACCAGCCCGTGCGCCAACTGTTTAACCGGAATCATGCGCCCCACGATTTCGATTTGCGTCTCATCCTGTTGCGCCACCGGGCTCAGCCGCTCGAACATCGCCGCCATGCGCGCATCGCTCGCCGCATCGTCCGGCGTCATAAACAATGAATCGCGCGTCATCTCTCGCAAACGGTAGTCGCTGCCGCCGTCGACATTGAGCACGCGCAACTCGCGCTTAAGCAGCGCGATGGTGGGCAAGAATTTCTGGCGCTGCAAACCGTCGGGATACAAGCCGTCCGGCGGGTAGTTGGATGTGGTCATCAGCACCACGCCGCGCGCGAACATTGCCTCAAGCAAGCGCCCGAGGATCATCGCATCGGCGATATCGCTCACATGGAACTCGTCAAAACACAGCAGACGCGTGGACTTGGCGATCTTGTCGGCCAGCGCGATCAGCGGGTCTTTTTCTCCCTCCAGCAACTTCATCTCGTGATGCACTTCCGCCATGAAGTTGTGGAAATGGATGCGACGCTTGCGGCGATACGGCACGCAATCGTAAAACACATCCATCAAAAAACTCTTGCCGCGCCCCACCCCGCCCCAGAAATACAGCCCCTTCGGCACCTCGGGGCTGAGCAGACTACGCCCGAGAAAGTGGTTGCGCTTGGCCTTGAAATCCATCAACTGGTGCCACAGCGCATCCAGCGCATCAATCGCCGCTTCCTGCGCCGCATCGTGAATAAATCCCGGCTTGGCGCGCGCGGCCTGATACCAAGCCTTGGGGCTCATACTGCCGTCGGCGGGAGGAGAAAAAGTGTGTTGCGACATGAATTAGGTATTGCTCGAACCGGTGTTACTTAATTGTTCCCGGCTTGATGCTTCGCGATCACCCGGTCGATAAATTCGCGCAAAAATCCTTCCGTCTGTGCACTGTGAAAGCGGTCTACCTCGACACCGTGGCTGTAGGCCACCACGGTCGGGAAGCCGCGCACTTTGTGCTTTCCGGCGATGCGCATGTTTTCGTCGGCATCGACGATGCCGAGCAGGAATTTTCCGTCGTACTCGAACACCATCTTGTGCAGCAGCGGTGCCAATACTTTGCACGGCGCACACCACTCGGCGCTGATGTCCATCAACACGGGCAGTTCGTGTGAACGCGCCACCACCAACTCTTCAAAACTATCTTCTTCAACGTTATAGGAATAATCGCTCATCGTTTCGCCTTATCAATGCACACCGCGTTTGGAAAAATCTTTCAGCCGGAAGCCCAGCGCGAACAGCACGGCGAAGTACACCGCCACGCCCGCCACCACCAGTCCGGCCAGATGAATGATGCGCGACCAACCGTGGGTGGTGAGCCAGTGTTGCTCGCTGCCCATGCCGAACCATAGCGTCAAACCCAGCGCCAGCAAGGCCACGCACAGTTTGAGAAAGAACTTGCCCCAGCCGGGTTCGGCTTGGTAAATGCCGTGCTTGCGCAAAAAATAAAACAGGATGGCGGAATTGAGACAGGCGCCGAGGCCGATGGAAAGCGCCAATCCCGCATGATGCAACTCCATGCCGAAGACAAACAACAGATTCATCGCTTGCGTGGCGAACAGCGTGGTAATGCCGATCTTCACCGGGGTACGGATGTTCTGGCGCGCATAAAAACCCGGCGCGAGTATCTTCACCAGAATCAAACCGATCAGCCCCACGCTGTAGCCGACCAGCGCGGTGCGCGACATCAGCACGTCGTGCGCGGTGAACGCGCCATGCTGAAACAGCGTGGCCAGCAGCGGTACTGCGATCAGCCCCAATGCCAGCGCGGATGGCAGAGCCAGCATGAAAGTCAGGCGCAGCCCCCAGTCCAGCATTTTGGAATATTCAGTCGTGTCGTTATTGGCATGCAGCTTGGAAAGCGACGGCAACAAAATCGTGCCCAGCGCCACGCCCAGCAACCCGGTGGGGAACTCCATCAAACGATCCGCGTAATACAGCCATGACACGCTGCCCGCCACCAGAAACGAGGCGAAGATGGTGTTGATGATGAGGCTGATCTGCGCGATGGAAACGCCGAACACCGCCGGCCCCATCTGCTTGATGACGCGCCACATCCCCTCGTCTTTCAGATTGAAACGGATGCTCGGTAGCATGCCGATTTTTTTCAAGAACGGCACCTGAAACGCGAGCTGCACAAAACCCGCCAGCAGCCATGCCCACGCCAGCGCCAAAATAGGCTGATCGAAATAAGGCGTGAACCACAATGCGCTGGCGATCAGGCAGATGTTCAGCAGCACCGGCGCGAACGCAGACACCCAGAATTTGTTGTAGGTATTGAGAATGCCCGCCGCCACGGCCACCAGCGAGATGAAGAAAATGTAGGGCGAAGTGATGCGCAGCATCTGCACCGTGAGGTCGAATTTACCGGCATCTTGGACAAAGCCCGGCGCGGTCACATAGATGATGATCGGCGCGGCGATGATGCCGACCAGCGTCACCACGAACAGCGCCAGCGCCAGCATGGTCGTGACATGATCGACCAGCAGCTTGGTCTCGTCGTGCCCCCGGCGATTTTTGTATTCGCCGAAGATCGGCACAAAGGCTTGCGAGAAAGCGCCCTCGGCAAAAATGCGCCGCAACAAATTGGGCAGCCGGGTGGCAATGATGTAAGCATCGTTTGCCACACCCGCCCCGAAGATGCGCGCCAACAGCATGTCGCGCACAAAGGCCAAGATGCGGGAAACCAGGGTCAGGCTGCTGACGGCAGCGAGGGCTTTAAGAAGATTCATTGAGTAACACTACCAACTGTTATTTTGCGGATTGCGGCGTTCCATACTGATGGTCGGATAAATCCCCGTCGCCCCGACATCCTCGCGCTTGCGCCCGGCACGCACGATCAACTGGTTGCTCACCACGAACTGTCTGACCAACTCGAATGCGGACGGATCATTCCTCTCCAGAGAAAAGCGCACCACCACAGATGGAATCCCCTGAATCAGCATCGGACGCAAATAGGAGGAATAAAGAATGCGGCCATCCTTACCGGTCGTCGACAACATATCGCACAAACGCTCCGACCAATTGGAAGGGCGAAACACAACACCACCTTTGCTAACACCTTGGATAACAAACTCGGCGAGGTCGGGGTGACGATCTTTGGGGGCTAACAATTTGCGGCCTTCATGGGACATCCGGGGCGCGCATTGTAGCATCGCGCCTCCGACTCAATATGCACGCAAAATTCACTCAAGCCCAACATGATCAGGCTATTTCTCGCATGCACAGATAAAAAATTTCCAATGGAAAATCACCGTGCAAGAACGCGTACCGAATCAACCAGATCACTTTCGTCAACATAGCCGATTGCTCCCGGCGTGGACTGGACGAACTTGACGACCTCAGCCGGGCTGGACAACTCGGGCGGGGGAGCGCCTTTTCCGACAAACAGACGTATTGCCCAATACGCGGTGTATTTCGCATCAGTCTGCTGCAGGAATGTTTGCAGGAACTGATCGCGCAGCGGGCCGGATTTAACATTCACGGCAGTCACGTCAATGCCGTCGATTTTCACCAGTTTGCCGGTGAAAACTTTTTGCACCATCGCAACGTCGAGCTTGCCAAGGTTGGCATGGCCGATAACGACAACATCACCGGCCAGCGCATTATTCATCGCCAAGAGCAGCATCAGAACAGGGAGGAGTATTTTTTTCATTATCGTCTCCCCCTTAGAACATGAAACTGTAAGAGAGGGACAGCACATTGATGCGCTGATTGCCGGACTCACCGCCGACCGGTGCATCGACCAGGCTGGACACCACGCCAGTCTGCACCATCATCCATTCGGCTTTGATTTTGCTGTTTTTGTCCACGGCATAAGAAACGCCGAGCGACCAGGAATGCTGGTCAAACATCGTCATCCCGTCGGCAGCATCGCGCTGGGCGGTATTGATGCCATTCACAACCGATTGCGGCGCGCCCAGCGAGCTGACTCGCGCACCGTTCACGGCCTGATAAATGGCCAAATTTTTAGATTTTATCTGGGCATAAGTGACGTATGGCGTCCAAAGGTCGACCTCCTTCATCAACGTAAAGTAATAACTTTCCGTATCCGGCCCCATATCCATCCCTTGAACGGCGCTTCTGACATATTCGCCCACAGTGCGGAAACCTTGCGCCCAGCCGACATCAAAACCGAGGTTGATTGTCGGAGCGGATATGCTGCCTGTTTTCTGGGAGGCCGCAGGCGGTGTGTAATAGGTACCGCTCATACCCGAAAAGGGGGATAGCGTATTAGTCGTTAAATTGACGTAGAACGGATCGCCGTCATTGCGCGTGAAATCAGCCGTATGCACACCGATGCGATAGATGTCCTCTTGCCGGTGTAAAGACAGCAACAAGCCTTTGACGATCGCGTTCAAGGGCATCCAGGACGGCGTTGCGGTATCGCGGGAATAAAAACGCCATGGCATGGTTGACTGTCCCCAGTAACCATCCAGATTTAATTCGTTATCGCCGAAATCCCAGGTCTTAACAAACGTCGCGCCGGTACTATCCATCGTGGGGGCGAGCGAATACAGCTCATTGGGCATCCGGGCTTGGGAATAGGTTGCGCCCACATCCATATTTTCTGCATATAGATAGAAAGGCATGCGCAACTTTCCGGCGCGCATCAACAAACTATTGGTGGGGCGGTATGACAGGAAGGCCCAAGAAATCGAAGGTATCCAGCGAGTATCACTATCTATTGCAGGAGCGACTTTGGCCTGAACGGTGGCGCTCCACTCGGGGTTAAACTTGGCATCCAGTTGGGCACCGAATACCGAATCGCGCATAAAGGTGCCGGACTTGCTGATGTAACGCTGGTAATTGTAGGACTGATCCGATTGCGCATACCCGACAGTGCCGTATCCGGAAAATTTGTAATCAACCGCCAGTACCGATTGAGCCCATAGCAGAGGCGCGCACAGCAACACGTAAAGTATGGAGGCTCTTTTTTTATGCATAAAAACTCAATCCCAAAAAGTTCGCAACACAAAATTTTGGCGCACTATACAGAATTGCCCGTGTTTTAGCTGAACCAACAGCCGGGCGGGGTCAAGCAGGTGCGTTTTCTGCTAGACTCCTCCGATTCAGTTTTTAATTGCCGTTTTCATTGGATATTTCTGACTCTTAAACATATTTCCGGGCAGAAGGTTTTAGATGCGTTTTTTATATTGGATTGACCGACATGCAGGTATTTACCGGGCACTTTCCGCACTGTTAGTGCTGTTGGTCATGCTGCTGGTGAGCATTCAATTAGACCGCAACCGCAATGATGCGCGCGAAGTTTCGCTGGCCCAGTCTATTGAGACTTACGCGTCCGCACTGGAAAGCGGCACAGTAAATGGGCGCGCAATGGGCGCGACCATTTTGTTTGGATTGGAGAACAACGATGCAAAGCAACTCGCGCAGGGCAAGCTCTCCTCCAATGCGCCGGCAGTCGTGTCCGCGCTGAACAACCTGCGAACCCTGTGCTTCAGCGACATTGCTTTTTTGGTGAATCAACGCGGAGAAGTTGCCGCATATAGCCAGAACAATGTTCGTAAGCTCGGACTGGACTCCCCTTCCCTGCCGTATATAAAACTGGCAATGCAAGGCATCCCCAACGTTTACCCCGTTACCGACCGGCTTACCGGTGATCGGCGCATATTTCTTTCAGCGCCGGTTCGCGCCGCGTTCGATGAAAAATCAACGATCATCGGTGCCGTGGTCGTCAATATTGATGCCGGCAAGCTGACCAAACTACTCAATAGCTGGAGCGATGGCATTGCGATGCTCGTTTCCCCCCAAGGATTGGTGTTTGCATCAAGTGCCGACAAGTGGCTCTTTCACTTCACCTCCGCCGACAATAAAGAACAGTTGGGAAAAGTACGTGAAAGTCAGCAGTTCGGGAAAAAACCAGTCCAAGAACCGCCGCCATTTTTGCCGTTCACGCTAAATGAAGCAGAAATCAAAATTGACGGTGTCCGCCATGCCGTACGCAAACGCGCATTGGACTGGGATGATCCCGAAGGAGATTGGGAGCTGGTATTACTTGATCGCCGCGACTCGAATTGGACGCACTGGAACTCTTTGGGGATTTCAACGCTGTTCGGCCTAACTGCGGCGCTACTGTTGTTCTGGCTGTTCGGAGTGGCTCGCAGTGCGGTTTCGCAACGGAATAATTATCGCGAACTGAGTATTGCTGCCGCCACTTTCGAATCACAAGAAGGCATCATGATTACCGATGCCCAAAACATCATTCTCAAAGTCAACCACTCCTTCACCGAAATAACCGGCTACACCAGTGAGGAAGCCGTGGGTAAAAAACCGTCCATGCTGGCATCGAAACGACATGACCAAGAATTCTATCGCCGCATGTGGCATGCCATCGAGCACGATAAAATTTGGCGGGGAGAGGTATGGAACACCCGTAAAAACGGGGAAACCTACCCGGAACAATTAACCATCACCCCTATTTCCGGCGTGGATGGACAAGTTGTTAACTATGTGGGTATTTTCTCCGACATCACCCTGCGCAAAATTCACGAGGAAAATATACACAATTTGGCCTTTTATGACCCGCTTACCAAGCTGCCCAATCGCCGCCTGCTTAATGAACGCCTGAGCAACAAGATGACATCAAGCAAGCGCGACGGCCGCTACGGTGCGCTGATGTTTTTGGATCTGGATTACTTCAAACAGCTCAATGACACGCACGGACATGCCATGGGTGACTTGCTGCTGATAGAGGTTGCCGCACGCATTACCCATTGCGTGAGAGAGGCCGATACGGTTGCCCGGTTTGGCGGCGATGAGTTCGTGGTAATGCTCGGCGAACTGGATACCGATAAAGCAAAATCAGCCACTCAGGCCGGTATCGTCGCGGAAAAAATCCGCGCCACGCTAAACGAACCTTACGTACTAACACTCAAGCATGAAGATGGTTCTCAGCTCACAGCACAGCATCGCTGCTCGTCTAGCATCGGTGTAGTGCTGTTCGCTGGCAATACGACTAGCATCGAAGAGCTAATGAAATTAGCCGATGAAACGATGTATCAAGCAAAAAAATCGGGCAGAAACTCGATACGGCTTTACGATTCAACTAATTAAAGAGCATAACAAGAGTCTTGCAAGAGGCGTCACCGGGCCGATATGGCCGACTTTATAGCCAAATCCATCAGTGCCCTCCCCCTCCCCGCAAAAATATTTGCAAAACATTTAATGTGCATCTAGAATGCGCCCCTTTCTAGTAAGCCGAATTCTCAAGGAGTAGTCATGGCAAATAGCGCACAAGCCAGAAAGCGTGCAAGACAATCCGTAAAACAGAACCTGCATAACGCGAGTTTGCGTTCTGAATTGCGTACAGCGATCAAAAAAGTAGCCAAAGCCATCGAAGCTGGCGACAAAGCTGCAGCACAGGCTGTGTACCAAGCCTCTACCAGCGTGGTTGACTCCATCGCCGACAAAAAGATCATCCATAAGAACAAGGCTGCCCGACACAAGAGCCGCTTGTCCGCCGCTATCAAGGCGATGGCCTGATTTATTGCAGACGATAAGACTGCGACAAAAGGCCGACGAAGCTGTCGGCCTTTTTTGTTTGTTGTTTCAACTTAGCGATGTAACAAGACTGGAAAGCTTGCCATGTCACATTTGATGAACACCTACGCCCGGCAATCAATTACCTTCTCCCACGGGGAAGGCGTTTGGCTTTATGACACTGACGGCAAGCGCTATCTCGATGCGCTATCCGGCATCGCGGTCAACACCTTGGGGCATGCCCATCCGCGCTTTACTGCCGCACTTTCCGCGCAAATCGGCAAACTGATCCACACATCCAATCTCTACCAAGTACGCGAACAGGAACTGATCGCCGACAAACTGTGCGAACTCTCCGGTATGCAGGAAGTGTTCATGTGCAATTCCGGTTGCGAAGCCAACGAGGCTGCCATCAAGCTGGCGCGCCTGTACGGCAACCAGCGCGGCATCGACACGCCCACCATCATCGTGATGGAAAAAGCTTTCCACGGCCGGACGCTAGCCACCCTCTCCGCCACCGGCAACCGCAAGGTGCAGGCGGGCTTTGAGCCGCTGGTGAAAGGTTTCGTGCGCGTGCCTTACGACGATCTCGATGCGATCCGCCATGTGGCCGAGCACACGCCCAACATCGTTGCCGTGCTGGTCGAGCCGATTCAGGGCGAAGGCGGCATTCGCACGCCGGACATCAGCTACCTGCAAAATCTGCGCAAGATTTGCGACGAGCACGAGTGGCTGTTGATGCTGGACGAGGTGCAGTGCGGCTTGGGCAGAACCGGCAAGTGGTTCGCGTTCCAGCATACCGGCATCATGCCGGATGTAATGACACTAGCTAAAGGCTTGGGCTCCGGCGTGCCGGTGGGCGCATGTCTGGCTGCGGGCAAAGCCACGGGCACCTTCAAGCCGGGCAACCACGGTTCCACTTTCGGCGGCAATCCGCTGGCCTCGACAGCCGCGCTGACCACGCTGAACATCATGGAACAGGACAAATTGCTCGCCCACACCGAGCAGCTGGGCGCATGGCTCAAACAACAATTTGCAGCAAAGCTGGGCGGGGTTAATGGTGTCGTCTCCGTGCGCGGCCAAGGTTTGATGCTGGGCATCGAACTCAACAAACCCTGCGGCGAACTAGTCGGCAAGGCGAGGGACAAAGGCCTGCTCATCAACGTCACCGCCGACAGCGTGGTCCGCTTGCTGCCCTCCCTCATTTTCTCGCAAGCCGAAGCGCAACAGCTGCTGGACATCCTGTGCCCGCTGGTCACGGAATTTCTGGCGCAGGAGTGAACATGAGCAGCATCAAGCATTTTTTGCAATTCAAAGACCTTAGCCGCGCCGAACTGGAATACCTGTTCGAGCGCACCCGCATCATCAAGGAGCGTTTCAAGCGCTACGAAAAATACTGGCCGCTGGAAGATCGCACGCTGGTGATGATTTTCGAGAAGGCCAGCACGCGCACCCGTCTGTCGTTCGAGGCGGGCATGCACCAGCTCGGCGGCTCGGCCATTTACCTGAACACCCGCGACTCGCAACTCGGTCGCGGCGAACCCGTGGAAGATGCCGGACAAGTGATCTCGCGCATGAGCGACATCGTGATGATCCGCACTTTCGAGCAGGACATCATCGAGCGTTTCGCCCGCAACTCGCGCGTGCCGGTCATCAACGGCCTGACCAACGAATACCACCCGTGCCAGATACTGGCGGACATCTACACCTACATCGAGCATCGCGGCAGTATCCGCGGCAAGACCGTGGCGTGGATCGGCGACTCCAACAATATGTGCAACACCTGGCTGCAGGCCGCCGAGATACTGGACTTCAACGTCCACGTCTCCACCCCGCCCGGCTACGAAGTCGAGCCGGAACGCGCCGGTCTCTACGGCCACGAGCACTACGAAGAATTCAAAGATCCGATGGAAGCCGCGCACGGTGCCGACCTGGTGACCACCGACGTGTGGACTTCGATGGGTTGGGAAGCCGAAAACGAAGAGCGCATGAAGGATTTCGCCGACTGGCAAGTGGACGAAGACATGATGCGCGTTGCAGCCAAAGACGCGCTGTTCATGCACTGCCTGCCCGCGCATCGCGGCGAGGAAGTTTCCGCTGGTGTCATCGATGGCGCGCAATCGGTGGTGTGGGATGAAGCCGAGAACCGCCTGCACGTGCAGAAAGCGCTGATGGAATATCTGCTGCTGGGCAAGATCAACAACTAAAACCTTCACCACAGAGACACGGAGACACAGAGGAAAAGCAAGAGAAAACCTGTTTGTTGATTTTGATTTTCTCTGCGTCTCCGTGTCTCTGTGGTTAATTTTTTGTTTCTAGGAATCCAAAATATGTCAGACATCAAAAAAGCCGTCCTCGCCTACTCCGGCGGACTCGACACATCAGTCATCCTCAAGTGGCTGCAAGACACCTACCAGTGCGAAGTGGTCACCTTCACCGCCGACCTCGGCCAAGGCGAAGAGCTGGAACCGGCACGCCAGAAGGCGCTGCAATTCGGCATCAAACCGGAAAATATTTTCATCGACGACCTGCGCGAAGAGTTCGTGCGCGATTTCGTGTTCCCGATGTTTCGCGCCAATACCGTGTACGAAGGTGAATACCTGCTCGGCACTTCCATCGCGCGTCCGCTGATCGCCAAGCGCCTGATCGAGATCGTCAAAAAAACCGGCGCGGATGCTATCTCGCACGGCGCAACCGGCAAGGGCAACGACCAGGTGCGCTTCGAGCTGGGCGCATATGCGCTGCACCCGAACATCAAGATCATCGCGCCGTGGCGCGAATGGGATTTGCTGTCGCGCGAAAAGCTGATGGCCTACGCCGAGAAAAACGGCATCCCAGTGGACATGAAACACAAGAACGGCGGCTCGCCGTACTCGATGGATGCCAACCTGCTGCACATCAGCTTTGAAGGCCGCCATCTGGAAAACCCCGCTGCCGAAGCCGAAGAAACCATGTGGCGCTGGACCGTGTCGCCGGAAAAGGCACCGGATGCAGCCGAATATCTCGAACTCGAATTCGTCAACGGCGACATCGTGGCGCTGAACGGCACCAAGCTGTCTCCCGCACAAGTGCTGACCAAACTGAACGAACTCGGCGGCAAGCACGGCATCGGTCGCCTCGATCTGGTGGAAAACCGCTACGTCGGCATGAAGTCGCGCGGCTGCTACGAAACCCCGGGCGGAACCATCATGCTCAAGGCGCACCGCGCCATCGAGTCGATCACACTGGATCGCGAAGTGGCGCACCTCAAGGACGACCTGATGCCGCGCTACGCCAGCATGATCTACAACGGCTACTGGTGGAGCCCCGAGCGCCTCGCGCTGCAAACACTGATCGACCACACCCAGAAGACCGTCAACGGTTGGGTGCGCGTGAAGCTGTACAAGGGCAACGTCATCGTCGTAGGCCGCGACTCCAAGACCGACTCGCTGTTCGACCCGAACATCGCCACCTTCGAGGACGACAAGGGCGCATACGACCAAAAGGACGCGGCGGGCTTCATCAAGCTCAATGCCTTGCGCATGCGCATCGCGGCGAACTTGAAGAATCGCAAATAAGAGGCACGCGGGCATCTGCCCGCCAACTCGCAGGAGGTGTGTCGGATGATCCACGAACTGAGCGGTGACATTCTGTTAAGCGGCGCCAAGGCGATTGCCCAAGGCGTTGCGCCCAACGATGATTTTCATCATGGCTTGGCGTTGCAACTGCGTGAACGCATGCCGGCGATGTACAAGGATTTTCGCCACTACTGCCAGACGCAGCATCCCAAGCCCGGCGAGTTATGGACATGGATGAGCGCGGATGGCCGCTACCTCGTGAATCTGTTTACGCAGGATGCGGCTTACGCGCACGGCAGCAAACCGGGACACGCCAGCCTCAGTCAGGTGAACCATACGCTGCATGCCCTGCGCGCCTTGGTGCAAAAGGAAAAAATCGGCAGCCTCGCGCTGCCGCGTCTGGCCTGCGGTGTCGGCGGCCTGGATTGGGATGAAGTGAAGCCACTGATCGCCAAACACCTCGGCGACCTCAACATTCCCGTGTATGTTTATGTGAACTACCAAAAAGGCGTAAAAGCCAACGAATCCAAATAATCAACCAGCAATTAAAAAGGAACTCAGCATGTCAGACAAATTCGACAACGTCAGCGTCGGCAAAAAATCCAACGTATTCTTCGACGGCAAGTGCGTATCGCACTCGGTGTTTTTCCCCGATGGTTCGCGCAAAACCGTGGGCGTGGTACTGCCCAACAGCCAACTCACCTTCAATGTCGGCGCACCAGAATTGATGGAAATCACTGCGGGCGAATGCTCGGTCAAGATCGCGGGCGAAGCCGCATTCAAGACTTACGCCGCAGGCAGTAGCTTCAAAGTGGCCGAGAACAGCAGCTTCGACATCCATACTGGTGCGGGCGCGGTTGATTACGTTTGCAGTTTTGGTTAAAACCTAACCCCTCCCGGCCTCCCCTTGTCAGGGGAGGTGACCACCGTCCAAGGAGCAGCGAGCGCTCCTCCCCTGAAGCGGGGTAAGCAGGCAATCCGCGCAGCGGATGCTGGCCAAAGGGGAGGCTGGGAGGGGTTAAAAGGAAGCACTAAATTATTCGTTACGGGAGCACCTCATGCCATCTTTCGACATCGTTTCAGAAGTAGAAAAAACCGAAGTTAAAAATGCGGTCGAACAGACCAATAAGGAAGTCAGCACGCGCTTCGACTTCAAGGGCAGCGATGCCCGCGTCGAGCAAGCCGAGCTGGTGCTCACCGTGCACGCCGACAATGAATTCCAGATGGATCAGGTGCAGGAAATTCTGAACGGCAAACTCGCCAAGCGCGGTGTGGACATCAAGTGCCTAGAAGTCAGCGACAAGATCGAAAAGGTCAGCGGCAACAAGGTCAAGCGCGCCTGCACGGTCAAAGTGGGCGTAGAGATCGAGCTGGCCAAGAAGATCGTCAAGCACATCAAAGACAGCAAGATGAAAGTGCAAGCCAGTATTCAGGGCGACACCGTGCGGGTCACCGGCAAGAATCGCGACGACCTGCAAACCGCCATCGCTTTCGTCAAAAAGACCATCACCGATTTTCCTTTGCAATATCAAAATTTCCGCGATTAAAACAATGAACCTCATTTCCCAACTGCGTCTATCCGCCGTCTGCTGCGCCGCTTTGCTGGCACTGGCAACCACACATTCCGCCAGCGCCGCAGAATCGGCCAGCTTCCCGGCTGTCGTTGTCGATGATGTCAAAACCGTTTTCACGGCTCCGGCCAGTTGGGATACGGAAGACTGGAAAACTGCGGGTTGGGCAACCTTGGCAGTCGTGGGTACCGCAGTGGTTGCGGATCGTCCTGTGCGCGACTTCATGTGCCAGCAATCCAAAATGAGTAGCTGCCCGGGTGCAGGTGCCAACGCCGAAGTGAGCAACTCCACGCTCACCACGATAGAGAATTTCGGCCAGACTTATGCGCTCGGCGTAATGGGTGGTTTTTATCTGGCGGGCATCGTCACTGACAATGAAAAATCGGTGCTGGTCGCCGAAGATTTGGTCGCTGCCAGCGTAGCCTCGGCACTGGTCAATCAAACGCTCAAGGTGACATTCAACCGCAGTCGCCCGCGCGACAATCTGGGTAACAACGATTTCGCGGGCTACACCGGACTGAACAACAATAGCTCCTTCCCTTCCGGCCACACTACCGAAGCATTCACGCTGGCCTCGGTAATTGCCACTCACTACGAAGAAACTTGGGTGAGCGTCTTGTCCTATTCGATGGCAGGGCTGGTAGGCGCTGCGCGCATGTATCACGACGCGCACTTTGCTTCCGATGTGGTCGCTTCGGCCTTCATTGGCACCTATATCGGTAAAGCCGTGGTGAACCACAACCACAGTTTGCGCGGCAACAAAGTCGTGCTGCTGCCGATGTTCACACCCGAAATGTCCGGCGTACAACTCATCGGCAAGTTCTAAATTAATGCCTAGAGTCCTCGTCCCCCTCGCCCAAGGCTGCGAAGAAATCGAAGCGGTCACCGTGATCGACATCTTGCGCCGCGCCAAAATCGAGGTGGTTTCGGCGGGGCTTGATGCGCAACCGGTGAAGGCCAGTCGCGGCGTGATGCTGCTGCCGGACACCACACTGGATGCGGCGATGCAGCACGAGTTCGACATGATCGTGCTACCCGGCGGACAACCCGGCACCAACAACCTCAAGGCGGATGCGCGCATCATCGCCCTGCTCAAACGCATGGCAGCGCAAGGCAAATATGTCACGGCGCTCTGCGCCGCCCCGTCGGTACTGGCCGCAGCGGGATTGCTCGACGGCAAACGCGCCACCAGCTTCCCTTCCTGTCTGGACGAATTTCCCAACGTCCTGCTGCAAATCTCGGCGGTAGAAACCGACGGCAAGCTCATCACCTCGCGCGGCCCCGGTACGGCAATGGACTTCGCGCTGACGCTGGTGGAGCATCTGGCCGGAAAAGCGAAACGCAACGAAGTCGAAGCCGGGCTGGTGCGCGCGTGACCTCGCTATTCAAGCGACTTCCACCCTCCGTCATCGCCCTGCTGCTGCAATTCGCGGCGTTCGCAACCACCGTATTTACCCTGCACCTAATTGGCCTGCGCCCTGCCCCGCTGCTCACCGCCCTGCTCTGCGGCGCGCTGGCTGCGGTCTTCAGCCGCCTTGCCGGATTGGCGCGCTGGTGGCTCATCATCCAATTCTTCTTCGTGCCCGCGCTGGTGCTGATGCAGGTATTCGACATTCCCTCCGGCTTCTTCCTCGCCGCCTTCCTCATCATGCTGGTGGTGTACTGGAGCACCTTCCGCACGCAAGTACCGCTCTACCTTTCCAGCAACAAAGTGTGGCAGGCGCTGGAAACCAAACTGCCCGACACGCCGTTCACCTTCATCGATCTCGGCTCCGGCATCGGCGGCGTGCTGACGCATCTGGCGCAAACGCATCCGCACGGCCATTACCACGGCGTGGAAGCCGCGCCGCTGCCCTTCCTGTGGAGCTGGCTGCGCATCAAGTTCGGCGGCTACCGCAACTGCGCCGTACATTGGGGTAGCCTATGGAATAGCGACCTATCACAATACGATGTCGTATTCGCCTACCTCTCGCCCGTACCGATGGAAGCCTTGTGGCAAAAAGCCAAACAAGAGATGAGCCCTGGCAGCGTCTTCATCAGCAACACCTTTGCCGTGCCCGATCATCCGCCGCAAGAGAGTGTCACTGTTCAAGATTTGCACAGTTCAACACTTTATGTATGGCGCATGTAGAAAATTCAACCAATGCCATCAATAACTTAAACAGCACCAGCCAAAACCCTTCCCATCCGGGATTTTTTTGGTTAGGATGCCGACCTAGTTCAGGTTCACATCCAAGCGGCACAAGACCGCACCTACTCCAAACAACACTATTAAACCCAAGCGAGAATCCAACATGAGCGAACACATCCGTTATGTCACCGATGCCACTTTTACCGCCGAGGTGCTGCAAGCCCCGTTGCCGACACTGGTTGATTACTGGGCTGAATGGTGCGGTCCCTGCCGCATGATCGCCCCGATTCTGGATGAAGTCGCCAAGGAATACGCCGGTCGCATCAACGTTGCCAAGATCAACGTGGACGAAAACCAGCAAACCCCGCAAAAGTACGGCGTGCGCGGTATCCCGACACTGATGCTGTTCAAGAACGGCAACATTGAAGCAACCAAGGTCGGCGCGCTATCCAAGTCTCAACTCACCGCATTTATTGACAGCCATATCTGAACCCTTTAACCTCGCGCCTGCATCTATCCTGTTTCGTTCCCAGCCTCATAAAACCATAACAAATACTCAAGACAGCTAGTCGCGCGGGGTCTTCCCGCTTAACCGTTACCTTCCCGGCAAGTCCTCTCAATCTCCGCAATCCCCAGATCGGAAGAGCGTCGTGTAGGGAAAGAGTGTAGATCTCGGTGGTCGCCGTATCATTAAAAAAAAA